>Ga0160419_100058_pt1 | contig 74310 bp, 46 predicted proteins | sample CelAP2metagpilot_2_FD_108196 | JGI IMG/M metagenome (GOLD analysis project Ga0160419, IMG submission 108196) | Phycosphere-associated microbial communities from Cellana algal ponds in Kailua-Kona, Hawaii, USA - Cellana AP2-4-25 metagenome pilot ...
CCCTCCTTCCCCCCTCCCTCCCTCCCTCTCAACGGCACCTGCATGTAAACACTTAGAGCCCCTTCCTTCAGGATACAATACCTGGTCTTCCACTCCATCCCATTTCCCCCACTCCCTGCCTCCTTGGCTCCTCCACTACCGCCTCTTCGATCTTCCCACCCTTCCGCTAGCACGTCTAGGAAGCCTTCTTTGTTGACAGCACGCATGACGTATGCCTGAGGGTGATATCCAGCCAGGCTCGGACAATAACTGGTGCTAAACACCTTGCTCGCGAGCTCATCCTCCCCCTCCCCCCCAACAGATGGATCACTGCCAGTGCTGGAAGTGCTAGTCGTGAGGGGTTGAGTAGGCGTGGCAATGCTACGGCTGCTCGTACGGGAGGAACGGCTACTTTGGGACCCGCCGCCGTCGTAGACCCCACCAGTGGAGTTAGAGGAGCGATGATTGTTCATCCTTTTCCCTCCTTTCGTTTGATTTTTCACTGTATTCAATTGTGGTCGGAAGGGGATGGATATCACGGAATGGGTTACTAATGTGTTTTTAAATTATTGCTTTCCGTTCCCATCGGATGGGCTATACAGCACAAGCCCGCATGTCATTTGGCTTGGTCTCGGAAGGGTCAAGGGAGAAAGGCAGAAGGTAATGCTATGATTAAAAGCGTCTAAGGCTGTGATATTCTTGTAAGGAGAGGACTGGTTGGGACATCAAAGTCACCTGCTCGGACATGTAATGGGGAGTCCGGGAGTAACAGAAGCAGTGAGCATAGTAGGACAAATGAGGGGAGAGAGAGATGCGTGAAACTCCAATGCTTTACAACACTCTCCGCCACAGATCCAACTGTACAGACTGCGACTGATCCTTGGCCTTATGTGCTAAGGCGTGGTGTACATGTGCCGATTGTAGAGCGCCGCTGAGGCTGCTGCTTGCAGTGGCGCATGCACCACCACGTCGTACAAGTATCATCGGTCGCCTAAACCAGCCCAAAAAACAATAACCATGACACTGACATGCTGTCAAAAATATAGGCGCATCCCTATGTGTGTAGGATGAGGTTGGGGTCGTGCTGTGAGCACGGGTGTCTTCAGAGGTGTGGCAACCACATGGGCAACATCACGAGATAATCTTTCGATCGCCGAGGTGAAACGAGGGGGAGGTTGAGGCGAGCTTTTGGCATTTTGTTTTGATTTTAGTACTACAGTTGGCAAGAATTCAAGGCTCATTTGAGGAAATTCATGTTTAATGCATGATGTGCGTTGTATCTACCACGTTTGTCGTGGTTTCGATCCGTCCGCAACTCGAGGTTCATCCACCGGCCCATTCTGCATTCCTTAGACATTTTTACTGTAACAAATTAAAAATAGTTTCTGATGCCTTTTGTTTGTTTATTGTCTTCGCTCCTGCGTGTAATCAAATCACCGACCACCACTCCTTCCCTAAGGCCGCCGCGCCGTTAACTCACCTCATTGTTTACGGCTAGCTCGGCTTCCCCTGTCAGGTTTGAAAAAAAATGCAATTCTTAACAATCACACATAATAATATAAATAAACAGCAAATTCAACAAACGCGATTCCCAGAAGTCAGTCTTCCTTCTTTATCCCCCTCATCGCCCATTAAAACGCTCTGAATTTAGCAGACCGCATCTCTGTCCGTATCTATGTATCAATCAACCAACCACAAGCCTGCACCTTTATGCCTGCTTGTTTTTCCTCCCGGGATACGTCCGCCAAAAGGCCTTCAGACGTTTCATGGCCTCGATGATCTCCTCCGTCGCCCCACAATAGCTGAACCGCAAACGCTTGTGCCCAAGCCCCGTGGTCGGGTCCTCGAAGTCAACCCCAGGGGTCACCGCCACTCGCGCCTGGTCCAAAAAATCCTTGGCGAACGTCACGGCATCCTCCAAGTCATCCGACACGTCCACATACACGTAGAAAGCACCATCTGCAGGCGAGACCTTGTGCAAACCCACCTCCTTCAACCCCTCCAAGAGCACCGCACGGTTGACTGCATATTTGGCCACGTGCTTATCCAGTTCCTCCCGACAATCGAACGCGTCGACAGCCGCGTATTGCGAGAGGGTGGGCGAGTTTAAAAAAAAATTCTGTGAGAGGCGATTAAGGGCGGGAACGAAGGAGGCAGGGGCAACCATCCACCCGAGGCGCCAGCCTGTCATGGAGTAGTACTTCGAGAAGGAATTGATCACAATGGCCTTGTCGGAAAAGCTGAGCGCCGAGGCCTCCGGCTGCCCGTAGGAGATGTGATGGTAAATCTCATCCGAAATAAAGGTTATGTCGGCAGCATCGCAATACTCGCATAGCCCCTTCAGCTCCGCGGGTGTCAACATGGCTCCCGTCGGATTGCCGGGCGAAGACAAGATAAGGCCCCTGACCTTCTTTCTCTTCCCTGCCAACCGCTTGACCGTCGCGTCAAGCTCAGCGGCCGTGACCTTAAAATTTTCATTCACGGGAATAGACACAACTTCGCAGCCGAGGGCATTGAGAATATTTCTGTAGCAGGGGTACCCCGCCGAAGCAATGCACACGACGTCGCCTACGTCAAAAGCCGCGAGGAACGTGATGAGAAATGCACCGGAGCTCCCCGTGGTGACCACGACATTGTTCGGATCCACCTGAAGGGGGACATTCGACTCGCCTTCTTTCTTCGTATAGCGCTCGGCATAATGTTGGGCGATGCGTTTCCGCAAAGGCTCGATTCCTTGGGAGTTAGTGTAACCCAGCCTGTTAGAGCGGAGCTGGGTTTCGGCCTGTTTCAGCACCTTTTTGGGGGCCCCGCTCTGGGGTTGCCCGACCTCTAAGTGGCAGACTTTGTGACCGGCTTTCTCAAGATCGATTGCTTGTCCTAGAATTTCCATGACCTTGAAGGAGGGGAGGGAGGAACTGCGGATAGACTCGGAGGGACCTGGGGAGATGACAAGAAGGGAGAAGGGCGGATAAATGTGATGAGTGTTTTTCTTTATTAAAAAAAAAAAAGAGTGAAGCCACTTCAAAAGGAATCGACGCCTCGTGCGGTGGATTGCTGAAGTAAAGCATGACGAGATACCGTAAGCGGCACTTCCGGTCGACTCCTGGCGAGCTGCGTCTCACGCCCTCGAGACCGCGCCTCGAAAAGCCGACGAGATTTAAGTGCCTCTACTGCACGCAAGACAGGCTTCTGAGCTCATCCGACAGGAAAATAGCTTTGGCGCAATGGAACGTTATCCACCCCAGGTTCTTACCCCCCCTTGTCTCCGTCCCCACAAGTCCTCCCTCCTCTACCTCCCGTCCCACCCATCTCTAACCTGCAGTAGCGCCCGGAAAAGCCAGCAAGGCCAACACCATTCCCATCAGAGTTGCTAGAAGCGGTGGGCCTCCAATGCACGCCATAAATCCGCCTGTGTCGTGTGCACGTGTACGTGTGACAGTGAGTGGACGCGGAGATGCGAAGGGCAGAGAGAGGCTGCTGTGACTACTGCTGATCATGAAGCATAATAGATTGCCTGGTGTCAGCTTTTCCCAAGTTGAGTAGCTCAAGCTGCTCCTTCACGAGCCATTGATGCCTGTCGCATCTTTTGTTAGTTAAGATGCCTTAGGGATGTGATGAGGATTTGCGTTCGTACGTGCTTTGCCCGCCCGTCAAAGCGCATCCCCTCGCCAATGAAGTTGCCGTTGGTCCGCAGTGTGCATGTCCCTCCCTGCCTTTTGTTTTTAACACAGACCGACGATACAAACATATTTCTCACAGACACATTAAGAGGATAGAAATATGCGCGTCACTCCAGCTGGCTCTACGTCCACCAGCCCAAAAAATCCTGCCCAAGAAGAGTCGCTAACATTTTCGTCATCGCCGCGGAAACGTGTGACCTCTCGAAGCGGCGTGGACACCCCCGCTGTACAGTCGCTGCCATCTTCTGATTCTGCTTGTCCTGCTGCTGTTGGGCTACGACGGAGAGGCAACAGCAGCAGTCACGAGCACGACGCGGGTGGGAGCAGTCGCGGCAGGTGGGCATGGCACAGTCCCTTTCTACGCAAGCCTATGAGCGTTGTCGAGGGAGTAAGTGAATATGAATGGCACGAGGAGGTGGTTTTAGGCTATGGCAATACTGACTCATCAGTACCCTTAACGTTCTCCTCACATCCCCCAACTCATCCATTTGCCCTCTCGTGCAGGAGGAGGAGGAAGAAAAGCTGGAGAGGCGGATGGGGCTGTACGATTTGCTCGCAGTCGGCATCGGTGGCACAGTTGGAAGCGGGGTATTTGTCCTAGCAGGGGAGATTGCCAATGCGCCTGACTTGCCTGCAGGACCTTCGGTTGTTCTTTCTTTTGCGGCTGCGGGCTTGGGGTGTGTCCTGAGTGGCCTCTCATTTGCCGAGTTGGCGAGTCGCATTCATGCGGACGGGAGCTCCTACATTTATGCATACGTGAACTTGGGGGAGGTCTTTGCGTTTGTGGCTGGCTGGTAAGGCGGGAGAATGGAGAAGGCAGCATCATTACGTGTAAATGGGGCACCGTATGTGTCGTCAATCTTGCTTCTCTACCCACTTCTTGCCCGCCCATCACACATATGTACTCATATACACATACACACACATGAATACACACACATACACATACATGCATGTATACTCTCTCTCACACACACACAGAGACATGTGTATATATATACATATATATACACATATATACACATATACCTGTTCCCATAAACATACATATGACCACAGTTGTCTGACCCTAGAATATGGCATCAGCAGTGCTGCCGTGGCGAGAAACTGGGGCGACAAGCTCGGAGCTTGGGTAGATCACATGCATCCACACGACGCCAGCGAGGGTTCTGTCTGGCACCCGGGCAGTGGGGAGGCAACGGGTTTCTTCCGCGATTTCAATATCTACGCGGGGGCGATTGAGCTGGTGTGTATGTGCATTATGCTTCGAGGGATGAATGTGAGTAAAATCACTGTGGATGTCATAACAATAGCGAAGTTGTTGCTAGTTGTGTTCATGACCATCACCGGCTTTTCGTTTTTAAGGCCGAGTAATCTTGAGCCGTTTGCACCCAGTGGGTTTCGAGGCATTTTCAGAGGAGGGACAAGGTGTTTTTTCGGATATCTGGGCTTTGACGAGGTGTGCTGCATGGGCGGAGAAGCGAAGAATCCGTCAAAAAGCATACCGTTGGCGGTGATGGGAACCATCTCAGTGGTGACAGTGCTGTACATCTTGGCGTCGTTGGCCTTGGTGGGGATGCAGCCTTTTGCGGATATTACTCCTTCTTCCGGGTTTGCCGAGGCGTTTCGGTTCAATAACCTGGGTTGGGCCGCGAATACCGTGACGGCTGGAGAGCTACTGACGCTACCACTAGTGGTATTGGTCTCGCTGCTTGCCCAACCCCGCCTTCAATATGCCATGGCCCAAGATGGATTACTCCCCGCTGTCTTCGGTCACGTGGACCGGAACGGAAATCTCTTCAAAGGCACGTTGATCGCGGGAACGGTGGGTGTGGTCGTAGCATTATTTTTGCCATTTCGTGCATTGGAGGACGTGATCAGCGCCGGGGTGCTCATTGCCTTTAACCTCACCAACACTGCCCTGGTTGTCTCCCGTCGAGTCCATCCGATCCGGCCTTCCGCCAATCGTATCTTAGCTCTAGCATTCAACGTCCTCGCATTAAGTGCATGTTTCATGTGGAAAAACCTCGGGACCATTCTCCCCTGGCTACCGCTTAATGTACTGGTGACCGCCGCGGCAGTGGTACCTCTTGTGTTGCTGCATGTGACTTGCCCAGATCATCCTTCGCAGGACGGACATTTTACTACCCCGCTTGTACCGTGGGTGCCGGCTTTAGGGAGTGCTTTCAACTGGTTTTTGTTGACACAGTTGTCGTGGGAGGGGTTGGGTTTAGTCTTGGCCTTCCTGGGAGGGTCTCTTTTTTTGTATGCAACTTATGGATGGAGGAACTCGAAGGGGGGAAAGACGGGGTGGATGGAGGTGTTGGCGGCCTCGGTACGCAGGCATTCGCGGCATCCAAGTGAGGTGGATCCTGGGTTAATAGAGGGGTTATTGGGGGAGGGGGAGTGGGAGGGAGGCGAGGAGCGTTTACGTGGGGGTCGAAGGGGTGGTAAGGAGAAAGAGGGAGATGGGGGGCAGGAGGGACAGAGGCAAGCCGTACAAGAGGTGCAACCTGATCTGCGGAAAGCGGGCGATATGATTTCAACTTGAGGTATGAGTGCACAACCCCCTCTCCTAGCTGAGCGTGTTTGGTGTGTGTATATATGTATGTATAGATAATATGTAATCAGGGTGTCGTGTCTTAAGGTACGGGGCAGGTAACGAGAGACCGAAAAGAAAGCACACTTTGTTAGATCTGGATCTATACGCAACGTGTGTGCATTTTCATTATTTCCTAATTCGTATTTTCGTTCCCATTTTATTTCTCGTTTCTTCCAAGACTGCGCTCGAATGGCGCGAAAATCTCTCGCACGCCACCGACACCTGGATCCACACAGTCTCCCTTTTCAAATCTTATTTTATTTATTCGGCAATTTACAGAAATATTTCTCTTATTCTCCCTTTTCTTATGCCAATGCTTCAGCTGGCGCGGTCTCTCTTTCGCTGACACCTACCCTACTACCACTGACAGCCTGCCCCCCAGCTGCTCCTGCGTCTGCTGTCGCTGCTACTGCCGCTGCTGCTGCGGCTGCTGCTGCCACTCCTGCCGCGGCCAATTCACGCGCGGCACGTTTCTGAAGCAAGCGTTCCTTGAGCCCCAACATCGTCTCTTCTGGCGAGGCGAGAGCGCGATTCTCTCTCTGTAGAGCCAAGGCATGTCCTTCCCTATGCCGGCGATACCAACTCACAGGCGCAACCACAGCCCCCCCCGTCAAGATCAGTGCGGTGTCCACATTTGGGTACCTTGTCTCCTGCAATTCCTGCACTACGCGTTTGTAGTCCTTCAACGTGTTCCCCTTGGCTCCCATCTGGTCTCTCAGATCATGGTTCACTGGCAGCTCTAGCAACTGATAGAGCATTTTGAACAAATGTCCCTTGATTGATGCTACTCCTTCCCGTGGCCAATATTGTCCTGCGAGCTCCAGGTACTCCATCGCGAAACCCAACTGTCGCTGCGTCAAAGCATAAGCCTCCTCTTCCCTCGATCCAAACGAGGAGCTCAGGGATTGCCCGCCACTTCCTTCCACTAGCAAGGATGAGCCCGGCCGAAACAAGGAGGGATTTTCAAGCAACCCTTCGGAAGACATGACAGCGTCAGCTCCCGTCTCTTCTTGGCATCGCACCGCATCTTCAAAGGTCTCTACCCCTCCATTCGCCACCACGGGAATGCTTAAGCCTTCCTTCACTTTTCGGATGGCGGCCCAGTCAGCACTACCCACCGAGATCTTATTTTGTTCGCGCGTCCTCCCATGAATAGTCACGAGCGCCACACCCGTCCCCTCTATGGCTTTGGCTAATTCCAAGGTGTCACGCTCGTTGGGTAATAAACGAATTTTGGCTGTGACGGGCACCGTAAGTTTCCGAACCATGTGAGCGAGGAGGCCCACAACCAGCTCTCGCTCTTCCAGCAAAAATGCACCGTAGTGCCCGCGGCGCGCTATTTTCTGTGGACAACCCAAATTCAAATCGACGGCGTCGACTTCGTGTTGAATGTATTCCGCCGCACGCACAAGGTCATCAGCATTGTCCCCAGCGAATTGAGCAATCAGTGGGCGGTCAAAGGCACCCTCGGGTCCGTTCCCAACGCCATCCCAATTTTCCTGACGGAAGACTTTTACATGCGCAAAGTTCCACGCGTGTAACATCTGTGTGTACGCCAGACCAACGCCATAGCGCCGTACCAATGTCCGGAAGGCCAAGTCGGACTGCTGGACCATGGGCGCTGCAATCCATCGCGGGTTACCTAGCCTTTTCAGCAGCTCATAGCCAACCTCATTACGGACCATAGACAGGCGACGCAAACGTGATGCTGGCGGCCGTAGTGGCATCTGGTGACGGCAGTTGTGGACAAAGCAAAAAGAGGAGACCCTCCGGGCCATCGTCATCGTGAGGAAGAGGAGGCTTGCAAGGAGGAGTGACGAAGGCTTCTGCTTGTCCAAGCGCGGCACCCACCAGCGTGATCTTGGAATCATCTAGGTTGGCCACCAGCCGTCCTGACCTGTGAGCATGTGCGGGAGATGTCGTGTTAGGCTAAACAGTCAGAGGCGGAGGAGGATGAGAAGCACAATCAAAAAGCCCCCTCATGTCTCCTCACAGCTTTCACCCTCTGTTTTACGCAACCCTCAGCCACAGACATGGCCGTCACGCTACACACAAGTCTCGGCAACATAAAGCTAGAGCTCTACTGCGACTTGGTGCCCCGAACATGCGAGGTAAGCCTTTGCTAAGTGTCTCATGCCAAATAAACGGAGCCCACAGTGTTCACCCTCCCTTCCTCATCCCCACTAGAACTTCTTGGCGCTGGCCGCGTCGGGCACCTACGAGAATACTCTTTTCCACCGCAATATTCGTGAATTCATGGTGCAGGGGGGGGACCCCACGGGCACGGGCAAGGGCGGCGAAAGTATTTGGGGCGGCTACTTGGCAGACGAATTCCACCCGTCTCTCAGGCACGACCGGCGCGGCATTGTGTCCATGGCCAACCGCGGCCCTGGCACGAATGGCTGCCAGTTTTTTATAACGTACGGCGAGCATAAGCATCTGAACAACCAGTACACCATCTTTGCGCGGGTCATCGATGGGATGGACGTGCTAGACGCTATGGAGAAGGTGCCGGTGGGTAAGAAGAATCGGCCTGTCAACGACATCACTATTAAGACGGTCGAGATCCACGCCAACCCATTTGCTGATTCTAGTTCTTAGTGCTTGTGTTGTCTTATGCGGCAATGGATGGTGTAGGGCTGAAAGCAAGGGCGTATCGCCATCGTGCCGCACCCGAAAACGGCAGTCGGTCAAGAGTAAGACTCAGGATGTGAAATAGGGCGATATTTAAAATGAGCGGAAATTACAAATACAGCGAGTTTGAGCCTAGGATATCAACGGGGCTTACCAAAAATCTCGAAGTGTATATAGCGAGACGACAGTGCACCAGCAGCTAAATTAAACAAAAATCTAATGCCGCTTTCTTAGATATCACTCGTTTTCTTCGCTTTCTTTACCAAGTGATATCTCACTGCCAGCAATTTATTCGCCAACGCAGAATTTTAGCCGGCTGGCAAGGCATGATTGTATCCCCTCCTTTCTCTCTCATCTTATCTTTACATAAAGGTTACCTTCTTTCCTTTTCGTCACACTCTCTTAGACACCCACCGTATTTCAGGCTCTCCACACACAGCCGCACTCCTTTTCATTTTCTTTCTCAGACAAGGACATTTTCTTCTTTTTCCCCATCGTCTTTTCCTTCACCGCGAACGGAATCCACAACCAGGAGCATAGGCGACGACTGCCCTCTCGACGTCTGTCCCGTCCTTCCTTCCCTCCTTCTCCCAACTAGGCATTTAGAAACCCCGTCAGTTCCCTCTGCGCTTTCTCCACCGCCATATGCACAGGTGACGATCTCTTGAACACCCTCCCTCCCTCCTTCCCCCCCAACTTCTGGACCCGTTCTTGCGCCTCCTGCATCGCCAGATGAAACACCCGACATTTCTCCACCCTTTCCTCCCGACTCAAATCTACTCCCGCCCCTACCGGCGCCCGAAGAATCTCCCTCACGTCGCCCCCACACAAGACTAGCAACGATGTCATCGTCTTTAACCCCGCCAGCACGTGCCCCTCAAAATCCAGTGCAAGCAAACTTGCCAACACGGGAAGGAGGGGTGTAGACACCTCAAGTGTTACGGGCCCACATTCCTTCGCGCATTCTATGAGGTCGATTGCTCGGAGGAAGTCCGCGAGAACGGTCAGCCGACCTTGATCTTCAGGGGTGGCTTCGTGCAGACGGTAGAGTAACAAAAAAGTTTCCTTTACTCGGCCCTTCTTCCAGAGGTCCCTCAACCGCTGTAAGTGAGTCAGGCGGGCTGACAAAGCTCCCATGAGGACCTTGCGATGCAGCATTGTTCCCGCGATGATTTCGTCGTCGGCACGACTCAGACGGGCTTGCGGGTCCAAGGGTACTTTCTCCTCCTTTTTTTGGCTTGTTAATGTCGTCGTGCTGCTGGTCTTTGCACCTCCGGGTGCTCCGGCGGCCTGTCGGCTGCTGCTCGTGGTGGTGCTGGAGATGGTATTGCTGGTGCTGGTGCTGCTTTGGTTCTCCTTGTCATGCTGATGTTGCTTGCTCTTGTTGTTGCTGGTGCTACTGACGGTGGAGGCGGCGCACTTCTTTGACGGGTGCTGTGATGGTGCCAGCCTCCCTCCTCCGATTTCTTCGGCAGGCGCCACGGCAGAAATAGCAACAGAAGCAGATACAGCACCAGTGTCAGACGAGAGGGCTGGAGGTGGTGATAACAGGGAAGCCCGGCGCGTTACGGAACGTGTGATGCGGGAAGGCGTAAAAGCCATGTCTTGAGGAAGTGGGGTTTCCTCCTCCATTGCTGCTAAAGCTGCTCTTGCCGTCGAGCCCGCAGCTGCTGGCACTGCTGTTTCTGCAGCTGCTGGTGAGTCCATTTGAGTAGTATAAAGGGACACAACATTATGTCGCACGCCCATTGCCAAAAGCTGACCATCGTGGCAGGAGAGCATCGCCACCTTGTTGCCCCACGGAGCGTCAATAGCCCCAGCCCCGGCATCCCCCATGACCTCCAGCGTGTCACCCTTCAAAACACGCAGACGATTGGTCGTGGCCGTGCATAAATGTCCGTGCCCATCGAAAGCCATGGCGCTCGCTGGGCTGGTCTCACCCGGGAAGGAAGAGGAGGCCAAAAGCTTGAAGTTGTCCGTGTGAAACAACCTCAAGGAACGGTCCCCCGTAGAAGTAGCCAGCATCGGCAGCGCCGGGTGGAAGTTGAAGTGCAGGATCGGGGAGGGTTTACCTTGCTTGGTTTCCAACTCGAAGGAGTAAATTGTCTCACGATCCCGCAGGTCCCAGAGATTCATGACACCATCCTTGCCGGAGCTGCAGCACCATCGCCCGTCAGGCGAGAATTGAGCGTCCGTCACATCCGTGCTATGGCCCTTGTGGTGCATGACACACTTCTTCGTTCGTACATCCCAAACCTTGAAGCTAGCATCGAGAGAGCCAGAAATCAACATGCCCGCTGCAGCATCGTAATTCAGGCACGTGACGCCCGCCGCGTGCCCTGTCAGAGACCGTACAAGTTTCCCGCTTGCCATGTCAAAGACCTTGATGCCCCCACCCTCCGATCCCGCCGCGACGAACCGCTCTGAAGCCGGGTCAATGGTGAGGCACATGACCGGCGAGGTGTGCCCCGCCAAGCTTGCGATGTTGCTGGCATTGTCCACACGCCACACGTTGACAACATTATCGTCCCCGCCCGTGGCAACCAAGCGATGAGATGGGGCAATTGTAACTGCATTCACCTGGACAGTGTGCGCCACAAACTCGTGGAGTCGCTTGGGCGAGGTTAAGGGATGTACCATTGGTTCGTGTGCGCTTGGGTGTGCTTGGGCGTCGGAGGGCGTAAGTGGAGGAACGAGCGAAATGTAAGGAGGCTAGGATGCGCGCGGAAGGGTGGCGGAGGGCGAGGACAACTGGGCCAGAACGGCGGCAGCGAATGAAGTCAGGCCTGTATGATGATGTGGCCAGGATCGAGAGGCATCGATTTGTGGGTATTGTAATGTGTTCTGCAAGCGACCACAATGAGGGCTGGGTGGGATGGTCTCTGGATGACGACGACGTTGAAATGTTTGGCGATCTGTTCGTCGATGTTGGCGAGGCTCGAACGGACATGTCGTTTCCAGTCCCAGCAAGCCACGCTTTAGCACACGACGCATTCTAACGTAAACCACACAATCCTACATTCTGCCACAGGCTTTGCGAAGGGCGGGAGTCGGAAGACGTTTACCCGACGCCTCCCTGTGCTCGTCGCAGTCGATCGATCATCCAGTCCCAGACATCAGAGTACGGCCCACACGCTCCACACAACCGCTGCCTCAGCCTCCATGGCGCCCCAACAAAAAGCCAATTTTTCCTGCACTAGCGCTTCCACTTCCATTGAGGACATGGGTACCAGCACTAATAAACTAACGCCCTTCTCCAAGGCTCCAACGGCCGCCTCGACCACGCATGCATACACAGCGAGCAGAGCAGCGGTTGCCGCTGCGGCACTCTCCCCACCCTTGCCAGCGGATGAAGAAGATGGGCAGAAAGGCGAAATACTGGCTGGCACTCACTTCATCCTGGAAGGCCCCGCCTCCGGGAAGCTGGTTGTGTGTGTCCCGGGTTTGGGTGGGCCTCACTGGTACTTTGACGAGGTTGCCCCCTTCTTGCTTCAAGCAGGTTTCAGGGTTTTGCGGTACGACTTGGTGGGCCGTGGGCATTCGAAGCCACCATCACGCACTCGTCGGCCGTCGTGCTTTTGTAATGGCGTGGCCCGGGAGAAAGATCCATATGGTAGGTTCAGTTGTCGCCTCCGTTGAGGAGAAGAGATTGTTTGCTGCGGGTATTTATTTTAACGATTTCCTTCCTTTTTCTGCATCGTTTCCTCTTCTCCACCCTACTCCCACCAATTTTAATCCAGGCATGGTTGGTCATGTCGCCCAACTTCGTCGCCTACTGGTAAACCTCGATCTCGTTGCCAAAAACAACGGCGACGATCGAATTTCTTCCTCAGCCTGCCCCCAGCCTGACTGTGATGATACCGACCTGAGCGAGATCGACGATGAAATTCTCTCCCCCTTGCCCATGTCTGCGATTCACTTGATCGGCCATAGCATGGGAGGGGCCATTGCCGTTGGGTACGCCGATTGCTATCCTGAAGATGTGGCCTCCCTCACCTTGCTCACTCCCGCCGGCTTGATGGACAAAGATGTATTTTATCTTTTACGGGCCTTGCCTTGGTTCGTGCAATCGATAGTCCAGCACTGTCTCCGTCGGGGCGTGCTCAATGGCATTCGGAACGACTTCGTGCGACATGGGACGGAGGTAGAGAATAGAGCGGTGGCTCATGCGCGGGCCATGCATGAGCGGAATCCGCATGCTTTTCCTGCCATTTTCCGGAGTATTTTGGCTTTTCCCTTTGCGGGGCTGGAGAATACGATTCGGAGATTGTCCGGTGCGAGGTTACCTACGTTGTTGGTATGGGCGGAGTATGATAGGGTGTTGCCGTTTGAACCGCAGTTTGGCCGATGGAAGGCCTTGTTGAAAACGGGGCAGAACGTGAGGTATGAGGTGGTGAAGGAGGCCGGACACGGCTTTTTACTGGAGAAGCCTGAAGTAGTAGGGGAGATGGTAGTGGGATTTTTGAAATCTCTCCCTACTTGGGTGCCGGAGGCGTTGATAAATCATTTGAAAAGTCATCCTTCCACGATCACCATTTGAGCGAGGAAGAAATGAGAGGGAGGCGACGTATGTGTATAAGTGTGTGGGAGCGGTAATAAGGTGTTTTATTTTTGATTGAATATTTAAGAGGGTGAGACGGAAATGCAATTTCCAAAGTCGTCTTCTTGCTGGGTGCCGGTGGCGGTGAGTAATCGTCCGCCCTCCATCACATATCAACCGAAGGAGGGGTAAAAGGAGGATAGATCCGTAGGGCTAATTGGTGGCAGAAGGAGATGAGATGGTTGCTGTTTTCAACAATGGCAGTAGGAAATAAATAGCAGCTAGGGAAGGAGGATGTATGATGCTCGTGATAAGCTACTTATTTCTGTTTTATGTGCATTTTATATTTTGCCATAAGAGACCCTTGTCATATAGAATTTTACAGGCCCGACAAATTTCTCTGGAGAATGTGTGGCCTAGGGATGCACCCACCCACTCGTAAACACAGTGCGAACTCAAAAGATCAAAAGCAATAAATGAGCAGCGAAACATTTTTTTTCTAGACGCTCGCGGCGTGATGATTATGCTTTATTGATCTACTTTACAAGTTTGTTTTTGTTACCTCTTTTTGGGCCCAGCCTCATATAGGGCCTCTTCACATGATTATTGGGTAATTTGTGCTTTGATGGGTACAAAAATAAAAGAATCATTTCCTGATGTCCTTTATGTTTTGTAAAATTCAAAAGCCTACTTGTTTTTCTTTTTCTTTTTCTTCTTTTTCTTCGTGGAACCCGCATCATCGCTACCACCATCTCCAGCTGTGTTGCCTGCACCGGGCAAGGCAGCCGACGTGCCACGACCGTAGCGTTCCGACTCTACCCGGCGCCACTCATCGTATGTCATACTGGCTCGCGGTGGAGGAGAAGCCGTGGCAGTAGGAGCAGCGGCATTTGAGTTTTTGTTTCCTTCGCTTGCCGAGGCCAGCGTTGCTCCTGCCATGGCTGTTGCTGCTTCCGCCACCGCAGCAGCATCAGGCCACACAATTTCGGCCTTGTATCCTTTTTGTTGGTAGAAATCTTCAAGTACCAAACATGCTGCTTGAGAGTCAATATCATTAGAGCTGTGCAAGAAAGACTTAGTCTTGATATTAACCTTGGCAGCCTGCGAAGTCAAACGTTCGTCCCACAGATACACAAAGGGCACATCCGCGGAAGCCACAATTTCCAACTGCAGCGCACGATCTGCGATCAAACGGGCGAAGATCTTCGTGGCGTTGGCTTGCGGGCTGAGCGTTCCGTCGCGGAATAGAGGGTGGCCTACCACTACCCTTACTGCGCCCTCCGCTTTCAGGATGCCCAAAAGATAATCAATCGTCGGGCGATGTCGAGAAGCATTCAAACTACATCCTGCTGGGTTGTTGATAGTGCCGAGAGGGCGTTGGCTGAAGCCTGCGGTAAGAGCGACGCCAATCTTTTTACTACCCCAGTCCAACCCCAGTGTGCGGCTGCCTAGCAAGTCAGGCAAGGCCGCACTTAGATTTTGAGTGGGCCTTGGCGAGGACAGCGGGGATGAGGGTGGACTCCATATCGTATCAATCGCTAACAGTGGCTTGTGGAGGTGCGGACGACACACAGAGAAGCTGAAAAAGGCATTGCTAGGGAGAATGGCCAGAAGGAGAGTCAGGACGAGGAAGAGGAGAAGGGGAAGGGGTCGGCGGTAACGACACTGGAAGGAGGAAGCCATCAAGCGGAGAAGACGCCAATGTGCTACAGGTCTTGATGGTAGAGGTCGTTCGTCTTTATCCTTGTGTCTGTATTGTGGCGTGTTTATTTTAAGTTGGATTTTTGTTTGGGTCTGTTCCAGTGGTGGGGTGGGGAGGTTGCGGCTCAAATAAATATTCAAGAGTGGCTGCTGTACAATATACACATGTTATTAATATTTCCAAGAGAAGACGGAGTTCTCTTGGGCCAATCCAGAAAATAGCGGTGGGGGGTGGTCTGCCACACGAAAAAAAAATGTTCTCCTGCAATCAGGTACAGAGGTACAGGTAAAAAAAACAATTCATAGACAAAGTCCTTTCGGCCATGTTGTAACTAAACAAACCACTCACACGCTGCGTATACCTCCACTATAAAGGAAATCATACTGCGTTCCATAGCCTTGCCTGAGGCTTGCCTCGTCCGGCTCTTCTTTGCCTGTTTCCTCGTCCTTTGCCTCATCACCATGTCCTCCGGGAGCACATCTCCCTCTGCGCTCGGTAAAGTCGTCGTCCTTGGGGCTAAGGGCCGCACTGGGCGCCTCATCCTTTCTCACTTGAAGACGCTGGGCGCCAAGGAGGTCCTCGCTGTAGCACGCAACATCACGGGAGAGACGAACGACGACGTGGTCAAGTGGGAAGCGGGCGACGTCAAGGACGCGAGCCATCTCAGCACAGTCCTCAAAGGGGCGTCGGCCGTGCTATTCACCGCTTCGGCATCTCAAGGTTGGTCTCTCTTCGGTACCAATACACCGAAGCAAGTGGACTACGAAGGGTGTGTGCTGACAGCCAAGGCGGCTGTGCAGGCGAAGGTGCCCCAGCTCGTCATTGTCAGTAGCGCTTTCGTGGCGAGGCCTTACCACCCGATTGCCCTCATGCTATCCACCTTGTTTGGCCGGGTCATGCAATGGAAGCGCAAAGGTGAGCTCGAAGCCATTTCCATCACGCAGCAAGCAGGCTCTGTTACTTCCTATACCATAGTTCGACCGGGGGGTCTCTCGGATAAAAAGACGCCTAAGGGATTACAAGGCATTCAGATCAGCCAGGGCGACACCGTAGGTGGGATGATTACGCGAGATGATACCGCTCTGGTGACGGCACAAGCCTTGCTTTACCCCACCACCAAAAATACTGTGTTTGAAGTGGTCTGGCACCAGGAGGAGAAGGGGAAGGGGGGGGAAGAGCAGCAGCCCCCGCCGGTGCGGTACCAAGGTTGGACAGATTTCTTTTCTCGGTTACGCCCCAATATTGGCGCGCATGATTCTACATTCTACCCCTCAGATCACGGGCAGCCCATGAAAGAGATGGGTCAAGGGGAACTGTGAGGGTAGATCAAGATGGGGATGTTTTGACTCGGGAAAGGGAAAGAGGCCGGAAAACACAGTGTGCAAAAAAGATCAAATGTAGATGGTGCTTGTGTGTAAGGCGGGGGCCAAACACACGAGAAAGATTTTGACAACACTGTGCAGTACAAGTAGAGAGATAGTGTGAGCGAAGGCATGCACATGCAAGTGTGTGCACTACGTATAACATTCAAGAGAGAAAGAAAGAAAGAGAGAGAGAGAGAGAGAGAGAGAGAGAAGGAAAAAGCAGTGTTACAGCACACTATCTCGTCATACTAGTGTCGTTCTTGCTATCATAAAACCGCTTTTGACAGCATACTGAGAGCTTTGCTACCTTACATGGCTGTACACACACACACCCCTCCCTCACAGTCCCTTGTTAGTCTGAAACGTGGCAATAAACCGACCCTGGCCATCTTTCAATCCCTGAAAATGAGGCTCGAGCTCCGTCGCCTTGAAGGAGGCAGTTTGAGGAAACAAGGCCATACACACAGGCAGGGCCCCTGCCAATGACCCCGTGATTGCAGCCACTTCAACAGCTAGACGCATTCGGGGGTTCTTGGGTAGAAGGCTTAGCTTGCCCAAGCCCTGCATTATGGCATGCGGCAACAGCAGGACAGGCAAAGGGAAGATAAGCCCCCGAGAGACAGCCGTCTGTAACACGACACTCTTTCCTGCAATGAGGGATTGGCCGTGATATTTGCCCGTGGCGTCGCTCATGGGTGCCCCTTCCCTCAGTTCATTTTGACGTGAAAACATAATGTTGCTCATACCAGCAGCCGAAACCGCAATGTATGAAAAGAGCGCAGGGGAAGCTGCTGGGATTCGCTTGGCCACCTTGCCGAGCCCCAAAGCTAGGGAGCAGGAAGTTACAACCGCCAACAGGTAGGACTGAAGTACTTGCGTGGTTTCTGCTTCCCCGCCCCCTGAGCGATTACTGAAATTAACGGCAGAATTATAAGTTTGATTGAGCCAATGCACAAAAAGAACGCTTCCTGGAGATGTGGCATTCATCATCATTAACACAATGGGGACGTTGCCGGGCGTAAAGGCCGACATCCGGAAGGGCACGGGAATGGCTTCCTTGCTCACGGGGTGGGTGCAGGCTTCGAGGGTAGCTTTGCAGTCCCATAGCTCTTGGTCATCGTGATGGATGCCCTTGCGCCAGTCCTGAATGATACTATCGCATCGTTGTAATTCTTGCGAAGGGGTGAAAAGTGTGCGGGGGTTCAAGACTCGGAGGAAGTGACTGAGGCGCCCGGCAAAGGTGTTGAGGTCGAACAGGGAGTTCGCGGGGTCAAAGCGGGGTGGTTTGCTGGTGGGTGGTGCCGAAGTCATGGTTCTAGAGGGTTGGAATGGGAGATGTCAGATCATTAGGATGAGAAAGACGAGCCGCTGGTATGGAGGCAGTGGATGAGGCGCTGCGTGCAGCAGTTGCTGGGGCAAAATATGAAAGTTCTTTGAGTTTTCTCCCTTCGCCACAGTGAAAGGGACTGTTAATCCCTTGTGGACACCGATAACGACATTTCGTAGCGTCCTCCGTGAGCGTGGAAGGGTCTTAATAAGAGATTTTTGCTTGTAGGTTGAAAAGAGGGTTGTGGGAGAGGAGGTATTTGATTTAACATGCCCCTTCATTTGTCACCAGTTTGTCACCGTCATTGCATGCACGCAATACCCCGCACAAAACACGCAGACTGACGCCTCTTCACCATGCCCTGTTGATACTGCTGAATGGAGATATCTAGTGCGCCGGAACGTGTGCTCATTATCCTTTCGTTGATTTCTACCTGAGATCTCATCTCCACGTCCACACAAACAGCTGCTCAAAACAGTCATGCGAGCGCTCCGGCCAAGCGGCTGCACCTTGGTCGAGTGCGGCAGCAGCACCACCCTCATCGTACAGCGGGTCGGCAGAGGAGTCCTGCCTGCGTCGGCGGCAGCGTCATCATCCTCATCATCATTACCATCCTCATCATCATCGAAGGTAAGTTTATCAAAATGCCAACCCCATCTTCGTGTTCTCTATTTGCCTGTGCGTCCAGGTGTCATGAAGGACCCTATTGTTTGTACGATGTATTGCTACCGTTCGTGTATTCAAGAGGTATTGCCTAGATAATGGATTTTCACAGCCCTCTCCTACCTACAATTGAGTTTTGGGGGAACCTAGGAATGAATTCCAGAGCCCTTTTGCACACGAGTTCCCGGTCATTCACTCCATCCTGCCATGTGGTCTTACGTGTTTGTTTGTCTGTTTCTTTGCTTGTTGGTGTTACACCGGGAAGCAAACCCTCGTACCAAGTCCCTGTCCTTGCGCCTGTCTTGTCCTCCTGTCTCACCACCCACCACCCCACCTGGTATCAAACACACACACAGCCACGACCCTACCCTACTTTCAACCTTCGCTCCCTCGCAACTATGCCCCCCTATGTCAAGAAGTTCCAAACCGCCAAAACAGCCTACGCCTCCGAAGTAGCCGCGGTCCGGAAAGAGTACATTGCGCAAGTTCAAGAACGCAAGGAAGCCGAACAAGCCAAGCAACTCGCCGAAACCGCCCGCATCAAAGAAGCCAAGCGTCAACGCCTCCTCGTTAAGGCTGCCCAGCGTAAGAAGAATATGGCCATCTTTCTCCAGGCCCAAAAGGAGCAACGAGAGCGATTTGAACGCTATCTCGCCGCAATGCAGGAGGTCCGCGAAGCCTACACTTCTGAAGTCCGAGCCAAGCAAGCCAATCTCCTCAAAGCCCTAACCGCAGAGTCCTCCCTTTGGATCACGCCCGAAAACGTTGACGAGAAAATCACCGATGATCTTTTTGCTGTCGCGGGACGCACCACATTCACCCCAACCCAACGCAGTCGTGACTGGCAATTTATGGCCTTGCCCCGCGTGCCCGATTTCTCGGCTTACTCGGAAGAGGACCTGTTTGATGAGAAGGAAGATAAACATTTTCTGACAGATAAGAGCCCCTGGCGCGCGGAGGAAGGCTCATCGATTGTCATTCCGGAAGGGCATCATTTCTATACTCCTGGACCTGCGGAAAACTTGCCGCGGAAGTTGTCGTCGTCTTCGGATAGTGTTGATGAGGAGGGAGTACAGGGGGAAGAGGACAATATTTTATACTTTGAAGATGCGGCATACCGACCTAGTTTCTTGGCGGCATTGTACCAAGGCGCTTATGAGGACTTTCAACCGTCGCAGGTACCGGACGGGGAGGTTGAGCACATTCGGGAGTTGGCGGAGAGGTACGAGGAGCAGTTGCAGACTATTTTGAAGCAGTCTCGGGGACGGGAGGGAAAGATGACGGGGGCGGGAGGGGCGAGTAAGAAGGCGGCGTTTGACCCCAAGGCATTTTCGATAGAGCAGAAGGACGGGACTAACTAGTGGGCATATGGGCCAAAAGAAGAGTTCAAAGGCAGTAGATAGAGTAGTGTGAGTGTGTTTCGGTGCGTAGTAGGGAATTGAGAAAAAAGAATTAAGAATTAAGAATTAAGAAGAAGAAGAAAGCGGTTAAAGAAGAAAAAGCAGAAATTGCGCCGGTGATTTTGCGACATGGGAGTCTAGAGGAGGTTGTGCTTTTGTTGTTGCCATCATCACTTACACTAAGCATCCCACCATCACGTACATTCAGGAAAAACCAATGACGATAAGGATGAGGCTCTATACCGTCACATCGGGTTGATTTGGGCCTACAAACGAGCCGAGCAGTTTCCCATTTCCTTCTACACCGTTTTCATGGTTTCCACGAACGCCGCCTCCAAGCGCGCGGCCGCCGACGAGTTGCGTTTGGTGGAAAGCAAGCTGAGCGAGGTGGAGCGGCAACTTCGTGCGTTGAAGGACGAGCGATCCACGCTGCTTTCGCGGAAGGTAGTATTGAAAGAGACTGTGGAAGCACAGGACGTGGCGGCGGACGTGGACTGGTCCAGCGACTCCTTTCCCTGGTCGGGCGAAGCCGAGCGGATCAAGAAGGAAGTGTTTGGGATAGCTGCCCCATGGCGACCGGATCAGAAGGAGATTATCAATGCGACTCTATCGGAGATGGACACCTTTGTCGTGATGCGGACAGGAGGAGGGAAGAGCCTTTGCTTTCAGTTGCCTGCTCTATTGCCAGACAAAGGCCTGAGCCTCGTCATATCTCCTCTGATCTCCCTCATTTCCGACCAATGCTACCAATTGGAATCCATCGCTCCTGGCAAAGGTGTGATGCTGGCAGGTGCCATGTCACGGGAGGAATCAAATGACGTGTTGCGCCGGATGAAGGACCCTCGAAGCCCGCTGCGGCTCGTCTACGTGACGCCTGAAAAAGTGTTGACCAGCAAGCTCCTCATGTCCACTTTGGAGAAATTGAATGAAGCGCAGCGCCTTGACCGTTTCGTAGTCGATGAAGCCCATTGCTGCTCTTCCATGGGCAATGACTTCCGCCCCGAATACCAAAAACTTTCCATCCTACGCAAGCTTTTCCCCCACGTCCCCATTCTTGCCGTTACGGCCACCGCCACTCCTCAAGTCCTCCGAGACGTTACCGATATCCTTCAAATGTCCAAGGTGGAATTTTTTAAATCCCCATTTAACCGCCCCAACCTCTTCTATCGGGTGCAACCCAAACCTGCCGGCATGGACGAGGCTGTTGCCGCCGTGTGGTCTTTCCTGCGGGCGCAACACCCCCGGCAGAGTGGAATCGTTTACTGCTTGTCCCAGAAGGAGTGTGAGACAGTGGCAGCCAAACTCGCCTTGCTGGGAATCGCCACAGGCGTCTACCATGCCGGGTTGGACGCTGAGTTAAAGGATCGGGTGCTAAGAAGATGGACTGCGGATAAGCTGCAGGTGGTGGTGGCTACGATTGCGTTTGGCATGGGGTGAGTGCTGGGAAGGAGGAGAGTGAGGGAGGAAGGGTGGGAGGAAGTGAGAGAGGGCCGAGTGAGGACAGTCGTCGCATGGGTATGTGTTGATGAGGCTCCTACTCACTCACCTTTCCCCCCCCCATTCCTTCCTCCTTCCCCTCCTCACCCTCGCCCAGCATCAACAAACCCGATGTCCGCTTCGTCATCCACTTCTCCATCCCCAAATCCATTGAGAACTACCTCCAAGAATCAGGCCGAGCAGGCCGTGACGGTCAGATCAGTACTTGCCTCCTCCTCTATCGTGCTTCGGATGTAGTCCGTCAAGCGTCGCTGGTGATCCACGAGAGGGTGGGCCTGCAGAAACTCCGTACGGTGGTGGAATACGCCCAGCTCTCCGGACGCGTATGCCGTCGAATTCCGATCTCTAGGGCCCTGGGAGAAGGCGGGCTGGTCCCGCAAGAGGCGTGTCAAGGCCACTGTGACGTGTGCAGTGGAGAGGTGAGGAAGAAGACGGCGAATGTGACCAGGGCGACGGTAGGGTTGATTAAGTTGCTGAGGGGACTGGCGGCGAAGGAGAAGAGGTGCACGCACCGACAACTAGCGGACTTGTGGTTGAAAGAGGCGAGAAAGGAAAGAAGGGCTGCCGTGACCTACAAAAAGGAAAGAAAGAAGGCGACGGGTGGGGAGGAAGAACAGGATGAAGATGAGGAGGGAGGGGAGGACGAGGAGGAGGACGACGAGAAAGGGAGAGAGATGGTCTTGCAGGACAAGGAGACCGTGGAGTTGTTGTTGAACCAGCTGGTGGTCGAATCTATCTTGGGGGAGGACTACCATGCGACGGCCTACTCGATTAATGCTTATGTGGTGGTGGGATATCGGGCGGCAGTGGTCGAGAGGGGGGAGATACAGGTTTGGATGGAGGTGGAGATATCGTCCTCGTCCTCCTCCTCGACCTCGTCATCGATGGCGTCTGCGGCGGGGGCGTGGAAGGATGGAAGGGATGGAGGGAGAGGAGGAGGGAAAAGAGGAGGAGGGAAAGGAGGAGAGGGAAGGGAGGCCAAGAAGCGGAAGACAGAGCTCGGGGCTGCTGCTTCGACTGCTGCTGTTTCTGTTGCTGCGGCTGCCGTCTGGGCCAATAAGGTGGAGGAGGTAGTAGAGATCTCATCCGACTCCGAAGAAGAGAAGGTGGACCGAAAGCAAGAAAAAGAGAGTAGGGAAGGTCAGGAGGACATGGAGGTGGAAGACGGGGAGGAACCGGGGAGGGTGGGTGTCCATCAGGATGGAGAGGAGGAAGAGGGTAAGGACGTGGAGATTTTTGACAAGGGCAAGGGAAAGAAAAGTAGAACGATAACCGAGGGTGCCGAAGGCGAAGTGCTTCAAAATGGGAAGGAGAAAGAAATGATGATGAAGAAAAAGAAAAAGCTGTGGAAGAGATTGCAGAAGGAGACAAGTAAAGAGGAGGAGGAGGAGGAGAAAGAGGAGAGTGCTGGTGAGGAGTTCGACTTCTTTTCGTGATATACAGAGAAGGAGGGGATTTGGAACCCCCAACCAGAGTGATAGTAGAAACAGCAAAAGAATCGAATGCGCGACAAAAAGTGCATGCGAGAGAGATCCACTGTACCAAAGAGAAAGTTGTAAAGAAAAATCTATAGAGCGGCCCTGTCGGACGGACAAGTCTGTGGGCAGTATCGTAAGTTTATCACCACCACATATACCCATGCCTGTGTCGCATTAACGTTCAACGGGGAAACGTCTTGTCTCATTCCTATTCATTCATTCGCGGTTTTCTTAATGCGGCCTCTTTCTCTCGAACCCTGAAGTCGCTCTCTTTCGGGTTTCCATTCTAATCCACCTAACTACACATATGCCCCCTTGGTAGCTCCTTCCCTTTATTCAGTATATTACATGGTGTCACACTGCTGTGCATAGCAAGGAGGCAGACGACTCAGTGCGCTACTGAATGCAGCAACCGACCTCACATTCTTTAAATAATGCTATTCCCCAATGCTGACGAAATCAAACCCACCGCCATATCCACAGTCCTTTCATCCCCCCCCGCCATCGTCAAAGACGGATTCACCTCCACCAGATCCATCGATGCTAGACATCCCGAATGCGCCACCTCCTCACAAATATAATAAGCCTCCCGATAACTTAGCCCGCCCGCCACGCGCGTCCCTGTCGAAGGAGCATAAAGAGGGTCCACCGCATCAATATCAAAACTCAAGTGCAACGGCCGCTCGCTTCGATCCAGGAGATGATCGAGCACCATCTCCATGACCTTGCCGATTCCATGCTTGTCCACCTCATGCATGCTATAAGCTTTTATTCCCAGGCTACGAATGAATGCTTTCTCGCCTGCGTCCACATCACGCAGCCCCACGTAGGCCAAACGCGTCGGTAGCAACCTAGGCACATTTTCCTCGTTCAACCAATGAAACCCTTGCATCGCGCGAGCCTTGTCCAAATCCATCAAAAAGCTGAGCACCATTCCATGCAAGTGACCAGTCTCTGAAATCTGTGGACTATTTATGTCCGCGTGCGCATCTACCCAAATAACAGCCGTCTCGGGCCGAGCCTTGAGCGCCCCCGCTACTGAGCCGACACCAATGCTGTGGTCTCCACCGAGAGCAAGGACCAGTTTGCCTTGATCTGCGTTAGCATGAGCAGCCTCGTACAAAATATGATTGGCATGTCCAACTAATTCTGCCCGCTTCTGAGAGCCATGCGCCGCGTCTGCCAATTCACCTTGCAATCCGCTCCGTCGTTCTAAGTCCAAATCGCCCAGATCCTCCACGACCCACGCATCTTGCTGCAGCCGTCGCACCAAGCCACGGTTACGAATGAAGGTGGGGCCGCGGTCGACGCCCAGCAAGGGCTGCCCGTCCGCGAGGGGTGCTCCTATCACAGCCACTTCTCGGGGTTCCGTCACATAGTGCGAAAATGTTGTGGGGGGCAAGGGGCGGGGGCCGCTTACCATGGCAAGGCCTCGCGTGCAACGGCTGACGGCAGCAGTGGCGGTGGCCAAGCTCCTCGCGGACCGCATTTGTTTTCCTTTGTTTGTCTTGGCTAGGCCGTGCTTGACCTCCTCCCCTGTCACACGGTGCTATCTGTATATATACTTTGCTTCTTAGCTCGCGTCGCTTGCTTGCTCCTGTTTCTGTTGCCTGAACCTTTCTTGTTGTGCCTTGGATACATGAATGCGGTGAGCTTGTTGCGCGAAGAAGAATGTGGACCAATCATCCATTTTTGGAGGAGGGTTGGGGGGGTTGATGCCCTCAGTTGGTTCAGGAGGACAGTTGCCGCGCTCGCCCCTCGCCCGCAATCGCCTATTCTCATGTTCCGTGGACCCTGCCTCAGCCCAACCATCCTCCAAACTCACCTAACTAGCCCTTCGGAAAGACAGGCCGCATCCTAGGGAATGTCTGTGACACTGGAGTCCTAGCGTTGCAAACTGTGCAGCCCTCCGACCTCCACCTTGCCCTCTCTTGCCCTCCTCAGCCATGAAGACTCGGGCTGAAGAGTTGACCCAGCGAGACGTGGAGCGCATTCGAGAGGAGCTGCTCAAGTTTGAAAAGGAATTCGTGGTGCGAAATGCTCGGAAGCCCCACAAAAAAGACCTCATGGCTCTGGACGAGGACGGTGATGCCCAGCGCTCGAGTCGCATCTACGAGTACTATATTCTGTACGCTCAGTGGAAGAAACTTCAGCAACAGCCACCGCAAGCAGCAAAGGAAACTAAGACAACAACAACGAGAAAAGATGCCAACATCTCCCAAATTGAATCTACTGCATCTGGGGCGGCGGCAGGGGCGCTTCGTGCGGTGGCACTGGCACCCAAGTATCACCATGCAGGCCCACAACGAAAGTTGACGGTCCGGCAACGGTGGGAGCAATCGAGGTTGCAAGAAGCAGCGGAGCACGAGCGTAAAACCAACAGGCAAATGGCCACTTTTCCGTCTGTTTCTTCGGCGCTGTCCTCCTCGTTGCGGGCATCATCATCAAGCGGCATCGCTGCTGCTTCCGTTATCTTGTGCTCGCCCGACCGAGTTACCGCCCCACCCGGAATCCGGCACATACCAGCAGAAGAACCATCAACAGATGCAGTCACAGCAATGCATGCGCGAGGGTTGAGCCACGCGCTCGGAAGAGGGGGAGGGGTCAGCCTCGCGGCGGCTATGCGGGAACTCAAGAAGAGCTCCGCTTACACTACTTCCTCCTCCCTCGACACCAAGAAGCGGGCACCCGGCGTTAGTAGGTTGGCAGCACCTTCCACGACCAAGCCTGGCGTGGGGGTGAATGGTGGTGAAGGACGCGTTAAAGGAGGCAGTAGCGGCAGCAGCAGCAGCAACAGCAGCAGCAGCAGCAACAGCAGCAGCAGCAGCAGCAGCTATGTCTTGACGATGGGAAACACCACTCTACTTTCAGCCAAGGCGGGTATCCCGGCTCCTCCTCCTGCTGCCTCGTCCTCCCTTGTGTCCTTTAAGTTCCGACGGCCCCCATTAGCTGTCACTACCACTCGGGTCACCAACGTGGCGGCATCGACAGCGGTGGGTGCTATTCCACCTGCTCCCACCAGCAACGTCGTCCTAGGAAGTAAACGATGGACCGAAGAAGCAGAGGCGGCTGACGGCATCCGCACCTCCACCACCGTAAGGAGCAGCAGCAACAACAATAGCAATAGCAACAGCATTAGCAACAACCACAGCAGCAATAACCGTAGCAGTAGCAGCAACACCAGCATTACCAGTAAGAATGGAAGAATGCTTCCGACTGCTGATGTGAAAGCTCTTACCTCCTTGGGCGCCAAGACCAATCGAGGTTTCCTGTCACGCGGCGCGGCGTGGAGGGATCGTGTAGCAAGTCTGACGGAGGCGGAGATGGAGGAAGGGAAGGAAAAGCATTTGGGAAGTATGCGTCTTTCTTTGCTTGAGGTGAAGAGCGAGGGAGAGGAGGAAGAGGAAAAAGAAGATGAGGAGGAGAAGATTAGGTTCGCCAAGGCAGCAGAGGCGATGGAGATCCATGAGGATGAGGAAGATGAGGGCGTGAACGAGGATGATGCTTTTAGAATCATGTCTGATTTAGATGAGGCTGGATCTAAGGCTTCAGTAGGAAATGAAGTCGACCACAACAACAAAATGATTGTCAAGGCTACTTGCAGCAGCAAAACGACAGCAGTAACAGCAGCAGCAGCAGCAAGTATTCTTCCACCATCCACCACGATGACAAAGAAGCCAGCTGTGGCAGCAGCCTCAGTAGCTGCAGCGCTTAAGAAAGATTCAATCACAGTAGTGCCAGTCGAAGTGACAGTAGCCCTTCCCCTCCCCAAACCAAAGCCTAGGCAAAAAAAACTCAAACCAGGCGAGGTGAGCGACAATTTTATCGCCCTTAACCTCAAGCGAAAAGGGACGGCCAAAAACCGCAAGGTCAAATCTGTGAAGTCCCTCGCTCGTCGACAGGCATGGATCGAACAACGCCAGGAGTGTGATTCTAACAAGGGCAGCGGAACAAATGGTGGGAAGCGCGGGGGGAACCGAATGTCTCGCCCCGGGCGAGCGGTGGATCCACTTGATGTGTGTTTGGACGTCCTAGAAGGTTTTTTGAAGGTCGGGGAAAAGGACGAAGTGAAGGAAAGTATGATGGCACGGGCGTTGGAAGAAGTGTCGCAGCTTCGTAGCAAAGACATAAGGGAGGTGCGTGATCCGGTTTTGAAGGCCTTGGCACCTAAGTGTGCGCATCATCATCAACCGTCTCGCTTGTTGAGAGTGAAGAAGTCAGGACCGAACAAGGGGAGGAGGTTTTACACGTGCAGTTTTCCGAGGGGGGAGGAGTGTGGGTTCTTCATGTGGGTGGAGGATAACCCTGTCTTAGTCGCTGCGGAGATTGGGCCTCCTTCTGTTATGTCTTTGCCTTCTCTTGGGAAAGAGGAAGACGCAGAGTGGACGGAGCGGCAGATGGAAGGGTGGAAGGCCAGGTTTAACAAGATGACAATACCGGAGTTGAAGGACCAGGCGAAGCGACGGGGACTGGCGCTGAGTGGGACGAAGAAGGTACTCGTAGCTCGATTGATGGACGGGTTGGAAGAGGCGGTGGTCGCACCGGGAGCTACTGAGATAAAGAAGGAACAGGAAGAAGAGGAGGAGAAGGAGAAGGAGGATGTGGAGGAGGGAAGCGAAGAGGGCGACGACGAGGCCTCGGAATGTAATTCGGATGATGAGGATTATGAGCTTGACATCATTGAGGCGGCCCTGGAGGGGCGTCCGGAGGAGGTGGAAGAAGACAGTGGTGACGACGAGGGTCAGAAGGACGAAGGTGAGGAGGACGAGGAGGACGAAGACGAGGCCGAGGACGAGGATGGAATTGCCGGTGAAGCTGTCGCTGCCGTTCAGCCTGAAAGGAAGCGTCGTATCCAGTCGGACAACTCCTCGAACGAAGTTGAAGAAAAGGAAGCCATGGACGAAGGGGAGACGGGTACCAGCGACAGCGACAGCGATGATGAGGAGGAGAAAGCGCCTGCTAAGAAGAAGAGCCGCAAGGCGCCATCAAAAGCAAAATCACCACCGACCAAATCAAAACCCGGCAGCAAGCTAGAGAAGGCTGATTCTTATCCACCTGTCATGCGTGGACTTGCACCCCTTCCCGCGCCTGTTTTAGGGTCAGGAGAGATGTTCACAGAGGAGATGGCACGCGAGACACTGCAAGGCATATTTGGTTATCAGGATTTCAGACCTGGACAGTTCTGGGCAATCCAACGGGCGTTGGCAGGGGAAAATTCCTTGCTCATGCTCCCGACGGGCGCAGGGAAGAGTCTGTGTTATCAAATGGCAGCTGCGTGTGCACCTGTGGGATCGCTGGTTATGGTGGTCTCGCCACTCATCTCTTTGATGATCGACCAGTTGGCACGTCTCCCTCCCCAGGTGCCTGGGGCTTGTTTAGCGGGAAATTTGAGCATGCGGGAGCTAGCGAGAATAATTCGGGATTTACGAAGTGGCCGGTTGAGAGTTTTATTTGTCTCGCCCGAAAAACTCTGTAGCCCCTCGTTTGGACGACTGGTAGGGGAGGATGTGGCGGGGAGAGGGGGCGCTGCTTTTCCGCCCGTATCCCTGGTGTGCATTGACGAAGCACACTGTATCTCCCAATGGTCCCACAATTTCCGCCCAGCCTTCCTACGCCTAGGCCGCAACATCGAGAACTTAATCAAGCCCCGCGCACTCCTTGCAATGACTGCCACTGCCGACGCAGACGTTATTGGTGATATTTGCGCACGGCTCCGCATCTCCCCGACAGAAGGAGTGCTCTTGCAGCCTTGGCGTCGTCACAACCTTCGTTTGCGTGTAGAGCTCCTGGACGGAGACGCTCAGCTTAAGCGCCAACGTATCCTGGATCTGCTCTCCCGCCCACCCTACGATCGTGGCTCAGTCATTGTTTACGTTCGGCAGCAGCGGGACGCCGATGTGTTAAAAGAATTTCTCGTTTCGCAAGGGCAGCCAGCCATTGCTTACCATGCTGGTATGGATCTGAAGCATCGGGCTTCGGCTCAAAGTGCGTGGATGCGACGGCGGGGCACAAGAGTGGGCGGGCATGCGCGCGTGTGTGTCGCGACGATTGCTTTTGGATTAGGGGTGGATAAGGGGGATGTGCGAGCAGTGTTACACTACGAAATGCCCAAGAGTATTGAGAATCTGGTGCAGGAGACGGGCCGCGCTGGTCGGGACGGGAAAGAAGCATGGTGTCCAACGTTGCTTTCTCAGGATGATTTTTGGCGGCAGCATAGCCTGGCTCACTCGGATGGGGTTACGGCGTTGCAGCTGCGGGGGCTTTTGGGGATGCTGTCCTCGCTGGCTGCAGCAGCGAAGGCCACGCCAAAGGCTCAGAATCGTGGTGGTGGAAAAGAGGGAGGGAAGGAAGAATGGGACAAAGAGGGGGTGCAGGTGGCTGTGGATATCAAGAATACCTCAATTGCGCTGGATATTCGGGAGGAAGTGCTCGAGACAGCTTTGGTTCTGATGGAGCTCCCGCCTTTCTCCATGCTCACCCTCCACGGGACGGTGCAAGATGAATTCCAGGTCGTTTTCCGCAAGCGGCAGGCGAGTATGCTCCGCAAGAGCGAGGCCGTGATCGACACATTGCTGGACGTGGGAACGCCCTCCGCGGATCTATTCGAGCGGACAAGTGATACATTTGGGGCCAGCTACGGGTATGGCTCAGCAGCCTGCTCCCTGGTCCGCCTTGCCAGTGCCATGGGGCCCGATTGGAAACCACACGATGTCGTGAAGGAGCTAGCGAGGCTACAGACTATGGGTGAGCTACAATTTACGGCCGCTGCCAAGCCTCATTTCCATTTGACCCTCCTGCCTCCCCCTTCGTCAACCACATCTTCATCCACTGAGGATGAAGCAGCTGCAGAAGCTGCAGCAGTAAGCAGCACACCCCTGTCCCTACATCGAATTGGAGAGGTAGTTGCAGCCTTGGCTGAACGCATGACAGCAATTGAAGTGGCAAGCGTTCAAAAAGTCGAGCAAGTCTACAGCGTGCTCCGGGCGGCCGCGGGGGCCCCTGACGAGGAAGGCCAGGAGGCACAAACCCTCGAGCTGATTGATGCCTACTTCGCCAAGAAAGACTTACCTTTACCCTTAAACCTTCCCATGTCGTTTGCGCCCGCCATCCCATCTCAGGTACAAGTGGTGATGCGGAGAGACGCCAATATCCTGCTGTTGGATCCCCGCCTCGTCCTGCTGTTGCAGCAGGTGGTGGGCCGCAGTCGTCGTCGAGGCGCACCAACAAATGTGAATTTGGAGATGGAGCTAAGGTTGTACAAGGCTAGATTGGTGACGAGGGTTTTTCATGGGATTGGCAGCCCGAGGGTGCCGTTGATGGAGTGGAGGGAAAGTCCTTTTTGGGGGAAGCATCGTCAGTACAAATTCGAGGATGTGGAAAGTACCCTGAGCGTTGGGGAGGGGTAGTAATGGGGATGTCCCCAACGATGATATGGGGTCACGCGGCCGTTTATGAATGAAACGGTAAAGGAGGTGAAATATGGGGGCAATAGATTTGCGATGTGGATGTTGTGTGGAGGTAGTGTGCACGTGCAAGGCACAATGCTTAATTGCAAAAGTAAAGCATAGATGAATGTGATAATGTTTATTATCAGATGTCGCAAGAAGAAATCAGCAACGAAAGCTAATGAGATGACGAAAATAGTCTTATAATATTAAAGTTGCAAAGTTGCAATTCATTCATAAGATGCGTTACTTTTTTACTCGATCATTTCATTGTTGTATATACACGCCATTTACATCACCGCGGTGGCGTGGAACCGTCCGCCTGGTCTATACTCCTCCATTCTTCATCTTCAAGAACAGCAGCAAGGGCGGCTGGGATGCGCACTTCCATTCGCCGTCGGTGCGGGTCCCAAGCAACAATGAGTGGCGTGTAAGAAATCTCCTTTCCAATCACCACCATCGAAATGTCTTCCTCCACGCTCTGATGCTCCTCCTCTCGATCGCGGCCCTCACCCCCCCTCCCCTCTTCCTCGACAATAGTCATTAAGAGTGCACGCAGTACCATGGTAGCAAGTCGTCGCAAGCCCGGATGGCTGGCGCCTGGCTCACTGGCTTGCGGCTCCCCCAAACGCCCCAACAGGTAAGCACGTCCCTGTTCCGCACGGCGGCCAACTGCACAGGCGCGAAAAGATTCAATTACACCTGCAGGACCCACTTTGAACAAAGAAGGCCCTCCTTGAGGGTCATACCCTGCCACAAGCAAATCCAACGCGTACGGCACGATGCGATGTCGCTCTGTGTCGTATACATCTTGCGCAAGCCGCGTCACCAGCCGGCCCACGCGCAAAGGAGACTCATGCACGTATCTATGCGCCAAACACTCATGCCGCGCAACTTCCACCAGAGCCAGTATATCAGTAGCCAAGCCTGTTCCAGCCACAGCTACGTGGGCGTCCCCGCGCCAGAGCCCTAAAGCGGCTTGCTGCGCTGCGGGTGCCTGTCGTCGCGACGTCCGTGGAGTCCAGCTGGCCAGCACGGCCAAATCTCCTCCCACAGCCCCGACTGCCGCACCACCTTTCTTCGAAGCCTCGAGGGCGTACTCCAGCTGGAGGACTCGACCTTTGGGGTCATAAATGCGCGTAGAAAAGGCGTCATAAAAGACACTGGGTGCCGGGCCAGCAGGGCCGCTCGGTGCCGTGAGGGAAGCCATCGTTGTGCTTGGAAGGAGCAAGAGTGGGAAAATAAGAAGGAGGGCCCAGAGCAGGAACCCCTGCTGCCTTGAAAGAGGCGCTGCCATGTTAGGGGAGCGGACCCTGAGTTTGAAAAAGGGCCCTGTATGTATTGGTTAGGGTTGGATTATTGAGACGAAACCTCCTCACCCCATCACCCTCCGCGCCCCTTCCTTTCTATGTTTGTGTTGTGTGCCAATAAGGCCGGGTTTTGATCTCTACAATGACCAGCCTCGACGACTGACGCTTACCAAAATACTGTTCTTCGAACTACTGCACGGGTGCTGTGTACACTCATCTTACTTACTGGAGCCGGGATGACAAACCGTTGCCTCGAAATTCGGCGACTACCACCGCGGCAGCAAGACATCCTTTTCCTTCACACAACCTTACATACATTCCATACACCTTCTCTTCTCCTCCAAAATAGGCTACAAAACAGCATTTTCCAGTAGTGGAGGTCCATGAGCTTCTTCTTTGGCGGAGGCGGGGCCGGCGGTGGCAAGGTGCAGCAACAACCACCCACGGGAAGCAGTCTCTTTGGTGGTGCTGTTGCTGCCCCGCAACCACCACAGACAGGAGGGACTTCATCTCAGCCGCAAGCACCTCAAACGACCAGCTTCAGCTTTGGAAGCAGTGCAGCACCGGCATCGGCATCAGTGCCAAGCACCGGCCAGTTTGGGTCAGCGCCGGCAGCAGCGGCACCACCAGCACCATCGCCTTGCCCAGCCCCTGCTCCCGGCGGCTTCTTCGGTGCCGCGTCATCGTCTCAGGAGCAACAGCCGCAGACACCGCAGCCTCATCAACCGCAACAATCCACGTTATCAACTCTCGCCCCAGCAGCCCCAGCACCCGCGTCCTCTTCGTCCTTTTCCTTTGGCGGACTGGCCCCCGCGGCTGGAGCTGGAGCGACGACGTCTGCAACCGCCCCAGCGGCATGCAGCACTGCTGTGGCCACATCCAGCACTTCCGGTTCTGGAAATGACTCAAATCAGGCTGCTGTACCTCGACCGTCGGTCAAGGTAGACCTCAGGTCCCTTTTTAGTGATGCGCTGACTGATCCACGCCTGTTTTCGGACGAGGAGGTGAGCGAGCAGCTCGACCTGCTTCTGGAGCCTGGAGGCCCTTCAGCAAGTGCCAGTGAGGCCTTGAAATGCGCGTTAAAAAGTTTATCATTTAGGGAACGGGTTGTCGCCTCATTGGAAGAAAATTCGGCTCTACATTTTTATGGCGTGGCGACCGAGCAGACGGGCAAGGACTTCGATAGCTTTGCCAAGGGGCAGAAGGGAATGTGTCTGCTGCATGGATGGGACCCGAAGAGAGAAGCGAGTGATTTGCAAGAGAAAGTGGATTTGGTGGAGGGCGTGAAGGGTCTATCGAGATACTTGCGTTTGACGGAAGAGAGGGCGATGCAGGTGTTGTTTTTGTATTTAAAAGACCAGGTACGACTGGGGCTTCTTGGAGAAATGGATTCACGGGAATACGCCAGCTTGGCACTGCACGACCGCGTCCGACGCTTCTACCATAATCAACGGGTATTTTTCTTGAAGAACATGCAAGAATTTCTGCGGATTGACCTGGATCCTGATTACTTCCAACCTGAGCTCCGACACGAGGTGCAGCGGTTGCTTGACGGCCTCAGCCAGGCAGGCGCTGGCGCATCCTCCTTCGTGGACCGCCTCCTGGGTGCTTTTAGATCATTATGCCACGACATGCCACCACATGCGCAAGAGCTTAGCAGGGCCTATCCGGGAACTACGGCCACACGACAAGGGCGCTCCCCACCGACTTGGGAAAAAGTGCGGCAGGAATGGGTTGAGCAAAATGTGGTGGAACAAGGGGAGATCTTGACACTGCTGCTCCTGGTCTTAGCACAACGGGTCTCATTGGGCTTTGGATCGTGGTGCCAGCTGCTTGATTTGTGGAGGGATCTGCGGATGGGGGAGCTAACCCCCGAGAAAGCTTACCTCATTGCAAAGGACGCTACCACCTTGCGGAGGGCAAGGCGAGTATCAGGGTTGATGACGCTGGTGGCCATCCAAGGACTACAGCTTGGTTCGCTCGCCTTGCCCTCCGCAGTAGGAGGGATCGGAGGGGAGGAGCATCCGTTTGCGGCCGAGTTGATGCAGCTGCCCAAGGGAGGAGCTGTGCAAATTGAAGAGCTATTTTATGCGATGCGGGACCCTGCTCGGGCCGAGGATTACCTCGCAGCACCCGAGCTCATTTCGGTCATTCTTCTCTTCTTCACCTGCTTTTTGCATCTATCTGGCCCCGGGTTGCGGTCACAATTGTCGCCTGACCTTAAACGTCGCTTCTGGGATCGAGCAGCCGAGCTGCAGGCTTACGTGACTCAACGAGCAGCACAAGCACATCTAGCAGAGCTGGTTGCTACCCTCCTTTCGGACGACGAAGGAGCTGCAGCAGCAGCAGTGGCAATGACGGCGACACCAGATACCGGTGGATCAGTTTTAGATCAATGGGCCCGATTGGGTTTTCATGCGGTGTTGCGACGGGAGGCCGATTGTTTACGGCCGGGATTGTCTCGACCAGAAGTTGAAGCTTTGCAGGTCCCTCTCTCCGATGCAGTCAACGCGCTGGTTGCTGCATGCTACGCAGGCCTCCCCCAGGGCCCCCCACCCCTGCATAACCAATCTATGACAACCAAGAAGGTGGAGTATTTCGTCTTTTTGGTTGCGACAATATATCACGGTCACTCTCCCTTGGCGTACTGCTTTTGGGAGGCATCGGGGCTAGCAGCAGGGCTACAGCTCGAGGCCGTCGAGGATGCCTCAGGCATGCAGCTGTCCAGCATGGATGGACGAAATGAAAACGCAGGCCATCCTCTTGAATTTCTAGCGACAGAAGCACGAGAACGACACCCATTGTTATATTTTCATTTGGTCGCTTCCATGGCTTGTGATGCCGCCACCGCGACTTGGGTAGCGGTCGAGCTCAGTCGAGCCCCACTCAGTACCCAAGCGTATGATGAGCGAGTCTTGGAGCACTTGGGCGAACGCAGTTATCGCGTGCAGCAGGAGTCGTCATTTTTCGATCCAGAAACGGGGGTTTTGGTGCCACCGGGCACGCAGGGAGAGCTGGTACAGGAGGCACCGGGAAGGGTCCCAAGGCTTATGAGGTGGGATATGTCTCTGTGGGCAGCGGTTGTGCATCAGTTGGAGGACTTTGCCGGATTTGTGGCGAGGTGTCACTTGTTGCCAATGGTGGATACTTTGGAGGGGCTGCGGAGGAAGGCGATGGCGGGGGAGGGGCTGCAGGAGCTGGGGTTTAATACAGTGGTGGATCGGTGCCCTTCATTGTTTGTGTACGGCCCTTGTCCTGCTCGGACTGAGGATGTTGTCAGAGAGCTGTTAAGGCGGGGAGCTTGGGGTATGGTACGTTATATTTTGCGGCGTGTGGAGATGGTCTTGGATCAGTTTTCCCTCTTGCTGGGCCTTGAGCAGCGACAGCAGCAGCAGCAAGCTCGTCGCATAGCTGCGGGAGGCAGTGACGATCCAGCACCGCTTTCCCTGCTGGACGTACTGACAGAGGCAGATGGTGTTTCTACCGTCGGCATGGCCCCGTTAGCGCACCGCCTGCCCGCTCGTTTGTTCGATGTTGTACGGGTGGCTTCGGAGGCCTTGACCGGGCGCAATGAAGAAACAGATGTAGAAGCATTGGTCGATTTGCAGGTTTCAGCACTCTCCCTTCTAGGGCGACTGGTGCGAACCAATTCTCCCTTGCCCTGGCGCGCGGAAGCCGTGCGGACGTTAGTTATGGAGGTGGGGGACGTGACAGGAGGTCAGGAAAGGGTGCCGGTGATTGTGTGGGTGGGGTTGCGGTCGATGGAGGCAGAGCGAACGTTGAATCAGTACAGAATTACACGAGTCGTATTGCTGCTCATGCATAGCTTGGTAGAGAGTGCCTGCGATGTTAATTGGGAGGGGAAGGAAATGGTGCTCCCCTCTGGATTAAGTGATGACTTTGTCACCCGTCTCGTGGATTTTTCTACCAAAGTCTTGCTCTTTCTTGAGGCGTGGACATTCACTCGTAGCCTTGACCGATGGTTACTAGCCTTGACGTGCCTGGATCTTTTGGCGATCTATTCCTCGACGCCCTTTGCTGCTCCTGCTGGGGTTCTTGCCCACGAGAGTACATGGGGTTTGGAAAATCATCGGCAGTCGCTTTTGCGACGTTTCCGACAGGACGGAGCGCTGATGCGCATGTTGCTGCGGTGTGCCGAGTACTTGCCAGGTTCAGCTTTGCGCGACATGTTAAAAACACGGACAAAGCGGAAGATGCCCCACAGGTTTTTGGATGAACTCCATTCGGACGGGGCGGAGTCGCCAGAGGGTGCACAAGGCTTGTTTGTTGCACGTGATGGGATCTTGCCTTTGGCTTTTGATCGTAAGGGTCTGGGAAGCACGGCGTCCAGAGAGGAAATGGCAGTCCTGCAACGGCTTGGCACTGCTTCTTTGAAGATGCTCTCCTGCGTCATAAAGCACTACTTAGCCTCACCAACACCTACTGCCTCTGCAGAGACTCCTCACCTTTTCGACGCAGCCGGTCCCGGGGCTTTAGAGATGATAATGCAAGGTGCTGACATAGCTTGTTGGGGCTCACAAAGTCAAGACCAGTCGCCTCAATCCTTCTTCAACCACGCTGGAGGCAGAAGACGACCTTTCGTCACGCACATAACCCTCATTGCTAGCCTGGTGACCTACGGTGAGGGAGAAGCAGCTGGGGGCGCGGCCGGTATCCATTTAAGTATCTCAGCGATGGAATTGCTCGGTCTTGTAGTCCGATATCTACAGCGCAACTGTCGCTTACGACAGAAGGAGCTAATGGCAGACTTGCCTGACTGGCCTCGTAATTTACCTTACCCTTTTCCTCCCGGGGTAATGGAAGACATTTTGTCTGTCACGGACGCGCGTGGATTCCGTCAGGGGCTGTTTGCGGCATTGGCTCGAGCGAGTACCTCTGGGGGAGTATTGGTAGCAATGCTTGATTTGCTCGTAGACGTAACGAGGCTACAGCCTTCTCTGGCTAAGCACTTGGTTTTCTTTCGACCCCGACCTGCGGGTAGTAGCAGCAGTAACAGCAGGAGCAATAGTAATGAAAAAGGGAAGAGAGGGGCGGATCAACGCTTGGAGGAGGTCTTGCTTGCTATCTTGCACAAGGCACAGGGGCTTGTTCAGACTGATTTGGACCGGGAGTGCCAACGACGGGGCGGAAAAGGAAGGAGGACACGCATGCGAGAGATGAGGGAGGGGGAATCCGGAATGTTGGTGCTGGCCTCGGCGTTGCGCTTTTTGTGTGTGTGCTTGCGCCGCGCCACACCTGCGAGGCGACTGGAGCTGGTCTCGCTGTTGGACCCGGCGGTGTGGGGAGTATTAGAGTGGGCTGTCCAGAATGTGATTTTAGAAGAAGCCTCAGAGGTGAAGGTAGCAGAGGTGCTGACTCACTGCCACCGACTGTCGGTCCACCGTTTTGTGCTTGAGATTCTCTCGCTTCTGACCACCGTCATGATTGATACCTCAGAACAACAACAGCAGCAGGGAGGGGGAGGTCGGGCGCTATCCCTTCGAAACTTGGAAATGGCTGTCCCCAAGCTGATCAAGGCGCTGCTTGGTGGACCCCACATGTCGGCGCTACTGAATCAGTATCTGACGGCCAGCTTTCGACCTGAATTTGTTGAGGATCTAAGCGGACGCGCGGCTGGTCCACAGGGTGAGATTCCGTTGACTCGGTTCCGTCTGCCGGATTGGGAGGTGATGCTTACTGATAGTAATCCATCGCGTTATGGTTCGGAAGGTTTTTTCTTTGATTTGCCTGCGGTGGTCCGGCTCCTACACGCGACACGGGTAGGCGCGGAGATGGGCGAGGAAAAGCGGGTGGACGTCGAACGAGCGGTGCGTCTTTTGAATCAGTATTATTCCATCTCGGCGGCGCAGCACATGGTCAATAAGGCCTGTAAGGGGCTGCTGATGGTCCTTCTTGGGCATATGCGGCCGGATATGGGTCACTCAGAGGCATGGAATGGCAGCGTTAACGTCGACAGTGTCGCGCACACCACCCTGCGTATACTTATAGGGGACGAAGAAAGGTTACGTTGTGGAATGAGCGCTTTTGAGGGTCCTGGTAGGGAGAGCAGCAGCAGCAGCAGCGGTGGCACTAGTAATAGTTGTAGGAACGATGATCCAACTAAGGAGGCAGCGCGACGATGGAGAGCGGATAGTGTAGACGTGGCGCGGAAGATGCGTCAGCCCATGTTAGAGTTGATGTTGACCATTGTTGATAGGTATGCGCCTGACTTGTCGGAAGAGATAGTGAATGATATCCTTCGAACCGTGCAACAGAGTTTTCAGCAGTGCAAGACGGAGAATGCTTTCTTGGAAGTTGGCGTTGTTGTTGGATCAAGCAGCAGTAGGTGCAGCAGCGAGCTGTCATTGTTGGATCTGCGCCAATGCCTTCTGACAACTAGCTTGATTTTATTGCAAATTCACCCGCTTGATGGCACTGGTTATATAGTGAGTGGCCAGTCTCAGCTGGAAGGAATTTTGGCTTACACCATTGGGAGCCTTTCATCGCTTGACACGCTTCTTGTCGAGGGATCGCAAGAGCCTATGGCACCTACTTGTCGATCGGAGCGCTTGGATGCTGTATTGCGCACAGCGGTTGCTTTGCTGAGCACGCTTTTGATGCCTCGGACGCACGAGCCGGATGTGCCTATGCCCGCTCTATCGGGAGGGGATGAAGAAAAGCAAAATCAAATGCAGGACTTGCATCAACAGCAGGAGGAAGCCGAAACCGTCATTTTACGGAAATTCCGAGAGCATCGTATTTTGTCTTCTCTCTTGAGGCACTGGACCGCGGCATCTAGAGTAGCAGCAACTGCTTTTGCCGCCCTCCATGACTACACCACCGTCTCTGGCCACGCCGCGCGATCGACTGCTGCTCAAGAGGCTCTTTTAGATAAATCTGTACACGTCGCAGTGAAACGCCTAAGAACTTTGTTGCGGTTCTTGGAGGCGGCTGCATTTACGTCGAAGGAGTTTTGCAGGGAGCTCCTGCAGGCAGGATGGGTGACTTTATTGATGGAGGATCCGGTGGTGGCGTGTTTGGTCCGGGCTGTGGAAGGTGGTGCCCACGGGATGGGGATGGAGCAGTTGCTGTATCGACGAGGCTATCGAGCAGATGGGGAGGAATCTCCTTATTACGCCCTGTGGCGGGGTTTGGTTCGTCTCATGGCGCGATTGTTGCACTCCCTGACACCACCGAATCTGGGGTACGAGGCTGTGTTGGCGTTACATCTGGACGAACGAGATCCGTCCCTTGCGTATGCTAATCCCTTAACACCGGACGAGGCAACGGTCGTGCGTGAGGTTGCGGGATTCTGGCGACGCCTCAGTCCCCTCCTCCTCTGGCCGTTGGGGGAGGACAAGGTGTTGACGCTCGGTCTTCTGCGGGAGGCACAGAGTGTGTTGGCATTAGCACGAGAAATGGCTGTTCATGGATACACATGGCGCGTGGCTGAACCCGCGCGAGCCGAGGAGTTGCGGACGCTGATTAAGGGGATGGTGGTGAGAACATCGTTGGTGTTGGGTCAGGTTCAAAGTATGGCGGGGAGTGACGGAGGTACACCGGTGTTGTCGGTGTTGAGGGAGGCGTTTGCACCTGTCTCGCCGGAGGAGGCTCGACAGTATCGATCGTGGGAGGAGGGACAGTGGGAGACAGAGGACAACGGTAACGGGAAGAGCACGTCATTGACCGGCGTGGGTGGGTTGGAGGAGAAGGTGAGCGACATGTTGATAGCTATTTTGGGTTCGGCCTTGGGGTTCTTGCGTTACACCGGCCCATTACGGCTACCGAAGCACATTCCCTTGACACCCGAAGAAGCAGCGCAAGTGATTTTGGCGGAAGGAACTCGGGTTTGGTATCGCAGAGATGGTTCCCAAGGGCTGGAAGAAGGGATTGTTCAACGGCGTGTCCGCGAGTTTCACCCGCAGGAGGCTTGTCGGATGGGGACCTATGATCTAGTACGACGTCGAGATAATCGTGTGGAGACTGGAGTGCGACCAGAACGGGTTGCCATTATGGAGGACCGACAGCAGGATCAGGACCAGGCACAAGACTTTGATTTTGACTTGCTCGACTCTGGTACGGTCGTGCCTTCCTTCAATAATGGGAGACTTTCAGGGGCGCATTTGCTGGTGCTGGCCCGGTATGCCCTCGACTCTCTTCGTCGGCTTCCGACAGAAGAAGAGGCAGATAGCAGTGGGGAGGAAATGGGGCAAAAGACGCGCGCGGTTCGGGAGGAGCAGGAGGGTCATTGTACCAATTTGTTGATCCATGCCCTTTACTTGTTGCTGGTGGCCTCCCGCTCTTTTCTTCGGGCACGAGGTGGACTCATTCAGAATAAGGAGAGGGTGTTGCCTCGCTTTATGACGGCCCTTATGGACGTGCTCTGGGATGCTACTGAGTGGCGTCATGGCCGATACCGAGCTGAATATGGGACCTACGACACCACAGGAGATGATGGAGGAGGAAGTAATACTTACACGCAGGGCTCTTCCTCATTCCCCCACCATCATCATGCACCGCTTCATGACATATTTGCGAGCGTCAGCGAGTCGGATAGTGCGGAGGAACGATTAGTGAATCTGCGAGAGCGGATTGATCAGTTGGTGGGGAAGATCAGGGCAGGACAAGAGCTGGAGGCCGGGGAATTGCAAGCTGTGCTGTTGTCATGCTACCGGTGCATGAAGAGCTTGCCGTCAGGTCTGCCAGCTTGGCTTGTGGCGGAGGCTGGGCAGCATGGTTATGAGGTGGGTTTGGGAGACTACGCTGCGGCATTACGGGCGTCGAGTCAGGATCCGAAATTGACACGAATGGTGGATTTGCTTGATGATATGATTGAGACGGTGGGGTTACCAAAGCTGTTGCAGGAGCTGAATCGCAAAGCATGTGCTGCAGGAAGAGCAAAAGGAGAGGGAGGAATAGGGCTGGGAACATCCTGTCTCATGCTGCCGGAGTAAAGGGATAAGGGGGGCAGGTAAACGCAGAAAGACAAATTGATATGAAATTGGAGAAGAAAAATAAAAGTACAAAAGAGGACCAGAGAACTATTCATGACAGTCACGCTGGTGTGGTGCTATTAGTGCTTTGCTTTCGGAAATTGTGAGGGCATTTTCACTCCAACTTTTCTCTTTCTCTTTCTCTCTCACCATCCCTGTCATGTTTCCTTCTTCCTTCTTGGCCTTTAGGACAGTCTGTCATTCAATCCACACATACTCGTGGGCATATTTTTGTACTTTATCAATTAAGTGTACCCATCTCTTCTTCATTTCCTTGCTGAATTTCACTGTGCGCCGTTTTATTTGGCTCGAGGACAATTATCTCCCTCCTCTCCCTCTTCAAACAGCGCTCCTTACACATAAGCGTCCGCCTCCTTGCTCTCTTCGTCCATCTCGCACACAGCCAATCCCTTCGGGCCGCGCTGGATTAAGCGGTGGAAAAAGAATGTTGGCGTCAACATCTGGCTCAAGACAAAGAAGGAGGAAGTCATTTGCGTCAAGAACCCTTGGAACGAGAATTGGTGTTTGCTGGTGGTAGTCCCCCACCGACTGGTGCTGTCGCGAAAGGGGGAGGGAAGACGGAATCGGCGCTTTTTCTGTGCCGCTCGGATCCGTGCGCCCATCGTGTTGTTCGCCACGTCTTCCTCCCGAATAGTGCCGTCAAAGAAGCATTGCACATGAAATGAATTGGGCTTGGACTGGGGAAAATGGGGATCGGCCGCCACCTGGTAGTCGTCACAATAAACGCTGAACCAACGGCTGCTGCGAATATGAAAAAGCGACTTATACCGCAGAAGGCGCTTGCACACGTCGACGGATTCTCCCTTGAGCTCGCTCTCATCGTGCCGGTCCAACGTCGGGTGCTTCTCGTAGTATCGGGCCTTTTCTCCCTCGCACAAAATTATCTGTCGGATCAAATAGAGCAATTCCAACTCCTCGGGTTTCACGTAGCCCCCTCCAGTCGTCCAATGCCCCACGTCCAGCTCCGCTTGAGTCTTGAGACAGTCCGCAAGGGTTTGAATGTCTTTCACACTTTGCAAGGCATCGTCCAAATTACCGTCGATGAGGCGGCGGAACAAGAAGCCTTTGACGGCGCCGAGAAGGAGACTCGCCCGCGTAGGAGCCGCCTGGGCCGTGGCCTGTTCTTGCTCTCTTTCTTGTCCCTCCTCCAATGCTTCATCCGTTTTCCGTCCCTGCTCCTCCGACGAGGGGATCGTGTCCACTGTGGGTACCTTGCTGTTCATGCTACTGTTACTGTTGCTACCACTGCTGATGCCGTTGTTAATACTCGAGGGTCCCAAGAGACTGATTGCGACGCGAAGCTCTTTTGCCTGCGCTTCATATTGGGCGGCTGCGATCAAACACAGCTCCTTCTCGTTCCCGCCTCCACGAAACCATCGTCGGGACTTCGCACTTTGGAGGATGGCATTGGTCGTGCTCAGCAACTCTTCGTGGGTGTCAAGGCTCGTGTGCACAGAGGTTTGGGCAACCACCTCCGTCGCCATAGTCGCTGCTGGACGAGGGTGTGGTGGATGCCGTGATCGTGCTCAGGCCTTCTGACGTGAATATTCTGATGGGTGGGCGCTCGCTTAAATGAGTTGCGTGTGCGAGTTATGTCGGAAGGGGGAACGGGAAAATGTGAAAATTTTTTGTGACAAGCATCTGCGGCTGGCGGTGAGCATGTGCCATGTGTAGTATATGGCAGCGCGGGCCTGGTCGTTCCCAAATGGGCGTTGAATCGAGTCGATAACCGACACCGAGCCGTTGGTGACTCGGATGGATTTGATGACTGCATTATTCACCTCCTCCTCCCTCTGAGCTGGTCACGTACCACTGCCGTCCTCGATCCCTCGCACAGACATACAGGAGGATGGCAAGAATACCTTGCCGACGACTGGACTGCTTTCTCCTTCTCCTCCTTGCTGTTACCCCTTACACTACACCTGCAGCTGTAGCGGTTGCATCTATTCCCACGCCCTCCTCCCTTCCAGTGCTGCAGTCCCCTCTCAAGAAAGGACGACAAGAGCCCCCGGCAACCCCTTCCCGCAGCACCTGGGACATCAAGACATTCCATGCCTTTGTGAAAGCGCGGACGGGAGGGATGTGTGCCGCTTTGGCGGGGCCCGCGTCCTCCACATCGTCTCCAACCGTGTATTGGGTGCTGCGAGGCCAGCTCTCTAATCCTTTCACAGGGGACGTCATTGCAAATGTGCGGGGATTGGAGGTGCTCTATCTTTTGGGGTATACCCAGGCGCCAGATATTCCCAAGATAAGCAAGTATCAAACACTGGCTATCGCGCCATTGCCACCATCAGTCAGTCACGCATTGCCGGGCACACGCAAATGCTTGCATTTACCTGAGCCTCAAGCCGACAACAGAAATAAGGCCAAGGCTGAAACCAAGGCAAACGCTTCGTCATCCGTTTCTAAGAAACAACCGTGGTGTGCGGTCGCCACCACAATCTCAGCAAAGACGTTTAGGTATTTCGAACCACTCACAAACCAACCCTTACTGACATTTCGGCCTGGCCCGCGCGCGAAGCCCCGGCAGGTACCCCTCGCTGTAACTACAACGCAAGCCGTCAGTTATGTGTTGTCACGCTCTGGTCATCTTCACTTGGTCGCTGAGAGTGTCACTGGTGGATTGATGGCAGTGCAGGACCAAGGCGCTGGGCCCGTGTGCAAGGCGAAGCGGAGCAAGTTGTTGTCCTTGTTCTTTCCAATGCCAGCCCCTAAAACTTTTGAACTTTCCTTGCTCATGTGGCCTGGTTCGAAGCGAAGCAATCACGGAATGAGCAGTGGCAGCAGCGGCAGCAATGGGGTGGAGGATGGTGGTGGTGGTGGAGGGGGTTTCCCGTGGGGCTCAATCATTCAATTTGGTGCTTCTTCAGCACAACCAGCTTGTCGAGAGCTGTATGCGCTCAGTACAGAACCGGCATCCAAGCAGCAGGGGCGACGACCACGCATGAAGTATCTTCGATATGGGGAGGCGCCGCATTGGTGTGGTGCTGGGCGAGTGTGTCACTTGGCTTTGAAGGGCACCAGATACGATCGCCTGCAGGACATTCCGCGAGAGGAGCGGCAGCTATTTTTCCCCAACACTAAAAAGGGGTCGGAAGGGGAGGAGGGAGGATCCCTGCTGGCTGTTTTTCCGCCTGGGTCGGCGCAGGAATTTTTGGACGAAGCAGAAAGAGTCCGACGGACACAGCGGAAGCGATTTATCTTTTTTTAAGAAAGGCAATTTAGTTAGCTTGTGTGAGACAGGTGGGAGGTCAATCAATCAAAATCAAAGTGGGGCGAATATTTGGAAGGCAAAAAAGTCAAAGCAAGCCATAATGTATAGGAATCTATAGATATGTACTTGGTACTTCATATTTTGTGTTGGATTCTAATGGTATCGACGATGTTCGTGCATCCGTACTTTACTGCCTCTCATTGTCTTGCAATTTGTCCTCTCTTCTCCACGCACGCAAGCCAACGGACGAAGGTGGGCGAGAAAATCTGGGGCAAAATGGCGACAAGGTGAAGGGATGGAGGGAGCTGCGGAAACGCAGAAGGAGGCTTGATGACGCTGTCACATCCAGCCTCTTTGCCGTCAAGACCATGTTTTCCCCACTCTGGAAAAAAAAAGACAAGATGACCACCGGCGACAAGCCCATGATCCGCCACCTTAATTAGCTTCTTTATCGCTGGCATAGCAGCTTGCTGCCTCTCCTTCGCCAGATCCGTCTCTCTTTCTTTTGCTGCTCCTGCTGCTCCTGCTGCTCCTGTTGTCGTTCCTTGTACTTTAGCCTTTAGGTCATATGGAGGGTCAGTTACAATACAGTCGTAGTACTCCCGCCGAAACCAGAGCGGGTAGCTTTCCCACGCCAACATATCAGCCTGTCCCAGTTTTGGCACAGGCCTCACGCTGGCCGATAGTGGCACCCACGGTAGGAATTCGTCGATTGAATATATAAACGACTTCATTATATCCTGTTTCGCCGTCCCCGTTCCCTCCCCAACAAGCTCGACGGCTGCATCAGTCCCTACTAACTCCTGGGCCCCTAGCAGGCTCGCAGCAAATAAGATACTACCAGAGCCCACAAAGGGGTCGAGTACCTTGCTTCCTACCTGCACCCTAGCCAAGTTATTCATCGCCCACGCTATTTCAGGTTCCATCGCTGTTGGGGTGATGACCACTGCTTTTTGTCTCCGTTCGGCCAAAAGCCTGAGGATACCACTCCGTGGCCTGCGTGGGGTACAGGCGTAGGTGTAGCCATTTCCAATAGCAGGACATTTGGTCAGTCGTCGACACAAGAGCACTCCATCTTGCCGTGGAAGGAGAAAAATGACAAAATCCAGGTCTGGGGGAGGGCCACGCTCGTCGCGTTGCTGTAGGGCTGGGTCGAGGTTTGCCACGGTGTGGAAATAGGGGTGAAAGGCTTGAAGGACAACAGAGTCGCGGTCTGTTGATTTGGACGCTTTATTGTTGCCGATTCGCAAATCTACCAGACTGACTCGCCATTTGAGTTTGATTATATTGCCCATCCCAGAAGACATGGCGGTGGGGTGGATTTCATCCCTGCTTATTGGCATATCCAAACCAGCAGCATTTGCAGCTGCGGCTGCCAAGCTCTCACCATTCGCCAAGATCTGAAAGAGACCGTAGGCGAGAATACAGCGCTGTACCGTCCGTACAAGTTGATATTCGAAGTCTGTTGTATCGTCGCCATCGCTGCGCTCAATACTGTAGAAGGGAATAGTGGGTTGGCTTGTCAAGGGTCGAAGTGCGATGCTGCTACTACTGCTAGTGTGCTGGTTGCTGGCATTGAACGCAGAGAGAAATTCAACCTGAGGCAATAAATAATTTGTTTGCGGTCCTACGCGGAAGCCCATTGTGTTGCGGCTAGGGTTGCGAAAGGCGACGAAGAGCTGGTGTTGCTGGAATCCATAGTTATGGGACGTTAATAGGAGGACGAAAAGGGAAGGGAGGAGTAGGGGGCGGTACTGCCATCGCATGCTGAAGTCATGCGTACCATTAATTTTCATCGCTTCGTATGCAGTTCTTGGGCTCTCCTTAGTCTATCTCTTTGAACCGCAGTGGTGAGGACATCGACCTCCTGTGGTCTGGGGCCGAGTACACAGTGGTATGCATGAGTGAAAAGAGTCGTGTCATGTACACACAGGGTGGGCCGATACACTCTCGGCAGCGCAGACAACACCTCCATGACATCGACAGTCATCTTGCTTGTGCACTCAGTGCCTGTTTTACTCGCCGGAAACGGTCTCCTGGCCGTTGTAGTCGCCGACGACACTCCTTAGCACCTTAGGCATCATCTCATTTTTCCGCACAATGAACCCACTACTCTGACTGAACACACAGACATGCCTGCGGCAGGCGACGACGACGGCGGAGCGCTGATACTGCGGCATGCATCTCGGGTGGGCGCGTACGTCGCCCGGGAGCTGGCCAACGACGCGGGTCTGTTGGTGTTAGAGCTTGGCGCGGGCCTGGCAGGGGTGGTCGGCCTAGGCCTTTGCGAAGGCGCGCTTGTCTTTAAGCAAGGCGTTGGCGGGGGTCCCGTGGTACCACCTCAACCTTTGCGCTATGCATTGTGGACGACGTTACCAAGTATGGCTGGTCGACCACTGCCATCAGACGCCGTGCTTCGAAGTCTACTGAATCTGCCTCCTTTGTCGGCTGCCAACGCGTCAACCAGGAGCGCAAGCCACGAGGCCGCTTCAACATGCACAAGTGCCTTAAAAGTGCGCAACATTCAGGCAGGCCGGCACGTGGTGGCGCTCGCAACGGTAGTGGGCGTGACGTTGCAAATCGGAGCAAGCATTCAACGCGGCCGTCAGCAATACCAGGCCCAAGTCCATGAAGGACGCGAGCCTCCTCTAGCACCACCACAAGCCGTGCGTATCTCACACCGCCCCCCAGCATGTACTGGTACGGCGCCTGCTTTTCACGTGGGTATCGTGAGCGGGGCCCACGATAGAGTACCGTCCTGGGCGGGGGAGGGACGGGTGTTTGGAACAATTCCTCAGCGATGGTGGACTCGAGCAGAGTGGATCCAGGACCCTCGGGAATGGGCTCAATTACTGCCTTCGCCCACGGTTACCTCCTTTCATTATAGCAAGACAGCTCCTTTGTTCTTGGAGGCAGAGGTGGCAGCTTCGGAGCGACCGAGGGGGCTGTCGTTGGAGTTAGCTTTGGAGAGCTTGAGGGCGGGAGGGAGGGCAAGCAGCAGCAGCAGAAGGGGTGGGATGGAGGGTGTGGTGAGAATACTTCTGGCGGGGGGAGAGGTGTTGCGAGGGCCGATACGGAGAGGGGTGGAGGAGAGTGGGGCCGTGGACTTGCTTGTGGATGGGGAGGCTGCAGTAGCGGTTGCTGTGCTTGCATGGATGGAAAAAACGCCCTACGCCTCGGCGTGGTCGGCCTTGGCGGCTCAGAGGACGAGGGAGGAGGAGGCAAAGATAAGCGCGAGAAGGGAAGGAAATGCATTGCTGTGGAAGGGATACGAGAGTGTGAACGCGTGGGTGGAGCGGGTGCCAGTGTCGAGAAGTGTGGAGAGGCCGTGGCGGTGGTTGGCCCACACGTGGGAGAGTGTCGGAAGGCGACTACGATGGTTAATCAAGGGGGGTGTGACAGCCAGGGATGCCCTGGAGGAGTATAAGGTTGTGGTACTCGTGCACGACGCAGATTCGGCAAGACTGGGACAAAGAATGAAAATGAAGGAGCTACTGCAGGGGGCGGGATGGGATGTGTGGGGTCCAGGAACGTCTGCTTCGAGGTTGGTAAGGGATAAGGATGCCCTTGTGCCTGTATTAGTATTTTGCCAGGATGATGCAACGACCTTGGAGAGGGCGAGGTTCCTGGTCCGGGCTGGAAGGCCCTCACAGTTGACGTGTGCGTTGCTGGAGGATCCTGAGAGTGCTTGTCCGTGGTTGGGGAAGGGAGGGAGGAATGAAGGGGGAGGCGATGACCGACCGACTGTGTTGAGTATTGCGGACGTGCATGATAGTTTGTTTGCCTTTGTGAGAGCGAGGGTGAGGGAAGGCAGAGGAATCGGGGAGATTCAGAGAGAGTTGGATGCGTCGACGCGCCTGTGTCCGGCTTCGTCTTCGTCAGCTTCTCCGACTTACAGGTAGCACTGGGGAAAGAGGGTGGAGGGAAGGAAGGAGGGGAGGAGAAAGAGAAGAGCCCAATGTATGATAAATGATTAGTACTCGGATGGAATGACGCCATCATCAACGACAACGACAGCAGCAACGACAACGACAGCAGCAACGACAACAACAATCATTCCCACCACCACTACAACCTATAAAGGAGAAATATGCGCACGCACGTCCGCAGCAGAGACAGAGGCAGCAGAAGAAGCAGCACAACAACAAACAACAAAGCAATCCGCCTAGATCTCAAAGATGCAAGAAATACATTTTTCTGGCTGAACCAAAAAAGAAAATGATAACTTCTCACGGAAGAGGAACATCAATTACACTCTCCCTCCCTCCCCTTTCCCCTCCAAAATAAAGGCAACAGCAAGCCCCTCTCCTTCCCATTTCTATCTTCCTGTCCGTTGCCAACCGTTTTACCCCCGCTGATCGTGTTGTTTCTTTGTCAGACCAATCCTCTCCTATTGTTGTTTAATGTCATACCCCGGCAAAGTCAAGATCGGAAAGCAAAGAAAGCAGCCTCTCCCTCCTCCATGCCACCAACGCGCCCAGTTTTCACCTTTCCCCCGCTCTCTCCTTCAAATTTCCTCTTCGTTCGTTCTGCTGATTCTGAAGATCTACTTCAGGTGCTTCTTGATGATCGCCGCCTTCTCCTTACGCGCCACCATGAGCTTGAAACGGTCGAAGTCTGTGAGGGCCGCACGCTTCGCCTTGGCCTCCAACTTCTTGCACCAGGTGGTCTGCTCCCATCGAGCCACAATCTTATCCGTGGCCCAGGCCTTCTTCAGAGTCTTGGCACGCGCATTACGGGGGATCTTCACCTTCAAGTCCGTAAGGTAGACACGCTTCAAAGGAATGACTTGCCGGGTCACGTTCGAGTCGGGGCCTTCCACAAGGACCTGAGGGGGCGGGAAGGAGAGGAGGGGGAAGAGATGGAGGTTGGAGGGGTGATATGCCACATAAGTGGACTACTGAGAGGGCAAAATATGCACCATCACGTACGCGCCTGACACAAAGGGGTAATATGACAGCACTTTTGCCCTTGTGGGCGTGGCCCCCTTCGCCTTTAAGGCAGAGAAAGGAGATATTGCACTCCATATCCTCGCTCCCATAAGCCGCCAATATAAAATTGCCCGCACCATACACCCTCCTCATTCATCACTTAACCTCTGCACCCGCTCCACTATCTCTCACGCACCTTATTGCCATCCACCACGTCGATGACGGTGGCCAGCTTGCCATAGTCGGGGCCATAGTTCACTAGCACTACCCGGCCGACCTCCACAAATCGTGTGAACAACTGTGTTGTAATGTGGGGAGGGAGATGATGGGTTGTCGTACGGATAGCATTCGTCATACATGACTGTCCCCCCTCCTTTCTTCTCGCCTCCCCCCTCCTCCGGCCTATCCAGCTTTTCTTCCTCCACCATTCCCTTTGTCGCCCGCTTACCTGAACCATTGTAAATGTCCTGAAGGAAGCAACGGCGTATTGAACTGTGTGAAGTGTGAGGGGAATGAACGTGGTGGCATGAGTACAGTGCATCGAAGAGGTGACGGCAGGGGCGAAGAAGCAGAGGGTGATGATGGAGAGTCGTTGATGGACATGAAGGCGTATTGTCTGTCGTTTTAGCACGCTTCCTTCATCCCACACAACTCGCCAGGTCTCCCAGCCACTTTAAGCGCTTCTCGAGATGTGGGTACGGATCCTGGTAGGTGTGAAAGAAGTCTCCTCATGCGTTGGGGCAAAGGAATGGAAGGAGGACGGCCTTACGGCCGCTCACTCGCCTTCTTCTGCCGCCGCTGGCACACTTTGCGTGCCCCCAAAACACAGGGGTACATCCACAAGTGCCGCTGCCTTCTTGGCCTTTGGTCCCGGCCGCTAATCTATTTGCTACCACTATAAAATACAGTGATTTATCCAGTCCTCGTCTATTATCCTGTGATGCCGCAGGGCTGTCGGCTACTACCACCACCATAATGCCCCACCGCTGATGGAGGAAGCCGACACGGCCCACCTGCGCTCTTTGGCAGCCCTTGCCCCTGCCGTCTTTTTCCCTCCTGAACGATGTGACCGACAGAAAAACCACGAAGCGAATTTGTGTCGGCTGGTTCGTTCAGAAGATCCACTGATAAGTCATGTGGCCACTGGAATTCTGCTCAAGGGATTGCGGGATGCCAAGCCGGGTTCGTCGAAAGGATGCTTGACCGAGGTCTTGAGTCCCTACACTCCGAGTCACGGCCGGGTCAATATCGAGCGACATCGCCTCACCAATACACTAGAAGCCTGTCGTCGTTTGGTGGAGGAGGTGTGCTGTCCAGAGATAGACCCGGAGCTAAGGCATGACGAGAAAGAGAACGGAGTCGACGGCGATTACTTGTGCCATACAAAAGACATGAAGGCAACAAAAGTGTACATCCGACAGGTGGTCGCGCGGGCCTTGCCCGGTTGGCAAGAAGCAGCTTTGCAATCGTATGTTGTTTCTGCGGCGGCTGCGCGAGGAATCGATGCAGAGGAGGGCGAGGACGTGGAGTTGCCCCTCATTTGGGTCACCTCGTTGGGCTTAGTCCTTCGACGGAGCTACCACGAACCCGAAGAAGAAGACGAGGACGACGTGGAAAAGGAGAAAGAAAAGCAATGTTTAGCAAAAATGCTGCTGGCTTGGTGTCAGACTTGTTGGCGTGTTATTGAGCGAGTGGGTATAGGAGGGGTAGAGGCTCGACGACAGGTTCTCGAATTGGCCTTGGCGCTTCTGCGGGAGGCGGAAGGTGACGCGCAAGATGATGGCGAAGAAGAGAGATGTCGACGAAAGGCAGAGAAAAATGTTATCGAGGGATTGATTGCATTGGTGCGCTGTGCTATCACCAAGTCAAATTCGATCAAAAAGCGCCACCGCAGCAACCTCAACACCGAAGAAGAATGGGATGAAGAGGTGGCTGTAACACCGACGCCTCCAGTGGCGACTCCGCCGTGCCCCCTTCTCCTGCCCCTTCAGGCACACAATTTATTCAATACTCATATGGCATTGTGGAGCAAGCTAGCCAAGCTGATAATCCAGCGACGGAATGCCACTGATGTTGATGCTGGTGTTGGTGTTGGTGCTGTTGCCGTTGCTGCGGCGGAATCGTCTTGCTTCTCCTCTTCCCCCTCCTGTTCCTCCTCTCCATCGGTAGAGAGGTGGGAGACTCTCTTTCTGTGCTTGTTGCAGAGCCCTATTTGTGAGGCACATTTCGGGATCCAACGCGGAGGAGCAGGAGGAGAAAAAGAAGAAAAAGAAGAAGAAGAGCAAGATAGCCGATTAAGACTCCTGCTTGTTGAGAAACTGGTAGAGGATGATAATAGGCTTATAGGTGTCTTAAAGGACCTGCTCCTCGTCAACTGGGGGCTTCGGATGCACACACTTTCTTCTGAAGAAGGACAGCGGCTTCTCCCGCCTTTCCTGGCGGGTTCGGACCCTGCCGCGCTACTGTGTACTCTACTAGAGAAATTGCCCGATGGAAGTGCGGAGCAATTATTTTTGGATTTCCTTTTATCGAATGAGACGTGTGCTTTGGAGTACCTTGTCAGGATAACGAAGTATACTGTGTGGCAACAACAACAGCAGCAGCAGCAGCAGCAGCAGCAGCAGCAGCAGCAGCAGCAGCAGCAGCAGCGAATGGTTCATTCCTTCTTACAGCGACTGAGCCAGCGTCTTGAGTCGTTGGCCTCCAGGCGGCTTCTTCCTTTTGACCCTTCTGCTCTTCTGGTACGCTTGCGGTCGCTCCAGGCACCGTGGCACGTGGATGCGTGAGCCGACAGAAAGGCATGGAAGTTTGTAGATTAATTAAAAGCTTGTATACAGCCAAGGTCGGTAGAATGTAATGGAGAAGAGGGAAAGGAAAGCGATGGATGGAGTGTGTGGGTGCCAACACTTTATTACCACAAGAAGCAGAAGCAATTTTATTCGAGAAGGCGGTAGGCTCGTAGGATTGGGTTTGCGTCTTGTATTATTTTAATTTTCATTTGCCTGACCTCAAATTTGATTTCGATTTCGCTATCCTTACCTTCTAAACAGCACAATACATAAAGAAATATTCCCTGCCTTTCCCCACCTACCCCCCCGTGTTTCCTCCTCCTCCTCCTGTCCCTCCCCTACTTCCTCTCCCCTATCTTTTCAAGCAACTTCCTCTGCAACGCCACCGACAACACCACCATACCAGGGCCTAGAATTAACGCCATAAAAATGTCCGCCAGGTCCACACTACGCAGCCGCTGCAGCAATGAAGGGGTCGGCAATGCCTTGAGTGGAGGGGGAGGTAGGCCGTAGGGCTGGTCACTCCGGGAAATAAAGGTAAAGTGGGCTTGTGCGACGAGAGGGACAAAGCGGGCTTCCAGGTCCTTCTGCGCAGGATCCATGACTACATGCTGCACGTGAAATCCAGGAGTAGAAAGGACATCGGTCTGCTCAGTGCCTTTCTCCCCCCCCTCCATTGGTGCTTCGGCCCCGGCCACGAGTTGGACTTCCTTATAGCGAGTGTGTAGTAAGTTGGCAATTACAAGGTGAACACCGTAGCGAGCCACGGCCTCTTGTGCTTTTTCGAGAAGAATGTCGGGATCGGTCTCGAGTTTGAAGGAGACGACGAACGCATGCGGGGCCCACTCATGACGAAGTAAGGGTAGGCATTTAGGAACAGCTTGCAGCCGCAAGATTAGCCCTTCTTGTTTCTCATCCTCCTTCCCTCCTTGCTGCTGCTGCTTGCGTCGATGCTCAATGGAGGACTGAATCTTATGCTCGGCCATCTCGGCGGCAGGAATATAGAAATCACTCACGGCACACGCCAGGAAAAACATTGCGTTTTGCCGAAAGGGAGCCAAAGCTCGGGCGGCGGCTTGGAGGATGAGGAGGTAGTCTGTCACGGTCTCGTAAGTCACCAGCAACAACGTCCCTTCTTCCCTTGCTTCTTGATATCCCTCCAGTGCCCCCTGCAAAATATTTGCCGCCCCACGCTTTACGTCTAGGACCAAGGCACCTGTTTTTTCCCGCACCCACAAGGCATCTAGCAAGGTCCCGTCCACGTGCTCCGCTACCTCTGCCTGGAAGCAGCGGGCGAAAGGACAGGCCGTTCCGGGACGATGCAAGAAAATCACAACGTAACCCAGCTTCAAAAAGTACTCGGCCGAGGTTGCCCCGCGCTTGCCCGTACTGAAATTCTCGACGGAGCGCACTGTGTTGCGTTCCAAGGGAACCGAGGTCCCGCCGGAGGTGACTAAGACCACCGCCCGGTTCTGCTCCAAAAAACCGGCCGTGAATTCACGGATACGCTGCGTAGCCAACAGCACGACGGGATTCATGCTGAGTGCAATATTATCGGGTTGAAAGAAGGTACATGTATCTTGTGAGCTGCTAGTCGTCGTGGTCATGGTCTGGCGGAGGGTAAAGGAGGTCGCGGGAATCTCTTCTCGCTCGACGCCTGTCTGAAGGGTTGGCAGGGAATCTTGATGGTCAGGCACGGGTGCAAAAGGGCATCGAAGAGGGGACTGGGCATGTGCTATGGAAATTTACTTCGCATGATATGCTATACTGAGCTTTGGCCCGCGTGAAAGACTAGGGCATGTGGACTTGGGGTGAGGGAGGCACTGGGAGAGGAGGTCGTCCGATGACGATATGATACTTTGTGCCGCAAAACGCGAGGTCGCCAGAGAGCATCTTATATGCGCTCTTGTGTTAGGTGCATCGCGTCCACCACCCACCTAATAGACACATGCTGGACGGCATCGACGAGCCCTGCGTGGGCAACACATGTTCCTTGTTGCAAGACGTGCGTGCGCATGGCCGCTGGATCAGAGCCAATTGGGTGCATTGGCAGGCAACGCGGGTGTTTTGGGGCCTGCAAGAAGCGATGGCCTCACTAATGCAACTGCTCCGTCTATACTTTCATACAAACCACACTTAGACCCCTCCTAACTTAGCTATGTCGACGCTTGAGGTCAGCGACCTGCCTGTGCCCGCCAAGGATGAGCGCTTCCCGACCATTAACCAGGCCCTGAACTGCTGGTAAGTGTAAATGTGGAGAGCCAAGGGGAAGAGCAGGGGATTTGCCTTGCGTTGGGCACGTCATATCTGCCCAGTGTACTTCGTGGCAGGGAAAGACTCGCCCGCTTTCCGCATGTACAAATGCTCTCCAGTTGTCTATCTCTTCTTGGTGCTCTCATTTATTTTCTCTTTGCGGTAACAGTGCCAGTGTATGACCCATCTGGACTCACACCTCTCCTTTTCTCTCTCACGTCCAGGAACAAATACAACGAGTGGGTGCTGTGCCTAAAGAACAACGAGAAGGATGAGGCCAAATGCTTTTTACCTCGTTTTAATATGCGTGAGCTTTGTCCAGGGGAGTGGGTGGAGAAATGGGATGCGGATCGCGACGGAGACAAGTTCGCCGGTCTCCAGGTGGACGATGCTGAGCATTAAGCGTCTCGGGTGTGGTAGCGCTAGATAGAGAATATTCGTGCGTTATTTCTCAGCTTGGTCCTTGTATTTCCTATTTAGCGATGGACTGGTGGGGTCGTGATGCATGAGTATTAGCGACGTGGATTTTTTCTGTAGGAAGGAAGAAGCGAGGGGAAAGACATGGGGCGAGGCTACAAGGACGAGTACAGGGAATATGGGACACTTGCCTCCTACTTTCGTCGTACGGCTATGTGTATGGGTTGGTTCTGTTGATATGCCGCGCTGCATTAGGGTGGGTATCCCTGGGAACGGCTCTTCGTCCGTGCGTTCTTTGTGTCGCGTTGTCAAGCAGGAAAAAGAAAAGGTACCAAAAAAGGCATTGATGAAATGCAAAAACCACCATTCAGCTCGTCATTTGTCGGTCGACGAGTAACTGACTAAGTTCATTGTTGTCATTATCATTTTTGCGGCCATGTATCTAGAAGTGGTTAGAGCTCTAGTTCTTTCTTCATCTTCCACCTTTTCCCTCCACTACTCAGCTTCGTAGTTTTTGAGCACTTTGAGATTCTTAGTTGGTTTGCTCGTTGCTGGTAGTTTCACTATTTCCTCACCTCACATCACGCCACATCGCATTTCTGTTGTCCCTCTATCTACTTTCCCATTGCATTTCTGCCCTTCGGTGGGCTCGTAAGACGACTTTCACTCATTTTATAATTTTCCTCTTCCCACATCAGCCCAGGAAAAATTTATGGGAATGCCAACTTCTCCCTCAAAAAAGAGAAAGGCACAAAAATCTCTAATTTCTAGAATGAGGTGTAAGGCAGAAAATTCTAGATAGAGGTTTTAGCCTAGAAAGAGTTGTTAGCGTCCTCTCCCTCCATCTCGACGCCACCGCTTCCCCCGCTGCTGCTGCTGTTGATCGTGGTGGTTGCCGCCGAGACGGTAGCTGGCGGAGATGCACTACCCAGCATCTCGACCTCCTCCTCGTCCCCGTCCTTGTTCACATCTTTATGAAGTTGTTGCTCTTCTGGGAGAGTGGACAACGTTGTCGGGGTGGTGGATGGAGATGTAGCGACAGTTTGCTGCTGCTGCTGTTGCTCCTCCTCCTCCTCCTCATCATCATCATCATCATCATAATCCTCCCCCTCCTTCTGATGCAGCTGCGGTTGCTGCTGCTGCTGTTGTTGGTGCTGCGGCTGCAGGAGATTCTGGCGCTTAGCGGAGACACTGTCCCGCTCCCTTTCCTTCCCAACCTCTCTCTGGTTGCCTTCGGCCGTCCCCTCCACAGAACGACCCATCACCCACTCCATGGGCACCTCGCTCTCCTTCCTCTTTTTAATCTTTTCCTCTAACCCCCCCACCCTCGCTCGTGCCTCAGCCAACTCCTCCCGCAACCGCACATTTTGCTCCTGTACATCTTCAAACGCCCTCCTGGCCGCCCACAGCTGACCCTCGCGTTGCTGCAATAATCCATGTTTACTTTCCAACCGAGCCCTCAGATTCCCATTCGAAATCTGAAGCTCCTTCACTATATGCATATCGCCCATGGTCACAAAGTGATCGTCCTCCTCCAGCCCCTCCTCCTCCTCTTCCTCTCTCCCACAGTCCCTCCCTCCCTCCCTCCTTCTTCGTTTTTTAACCGAAAATTCCATCACCACACTCTTCTCTTCTGCGATACTCTTCCTAAGCAAAGCATGCCCCTCCATGCATCGTCTCAACAATCCAGCCTGCTCCTCTAAGGCAGCTTGTAAGTGATCCCTCTGTAGTAACGTCGACCTATGAGGCCATGTATCCTCAAACCGCATCTGGGAAATAACTCTAGCGATTTCTCCTTTCTCCATGTCTTCCCTCTCCGCCTCCTCCGACAACACAGGGAACGGCTTCTGACTCGCCACATGAATCATTGGGGCTTTTCTCACGTACTCCACCCATTCCTCCAAAGTCCGTGCCGGGCTGTACTCCCCCGCTTCCCCACATTTCGTCAAGGATTCCAGCTCACCTCGCCAGGCGACACCACCCCCAATGCCAGGGCCCGTCGCTACTGCTGCTGTTGCTGCTGCTACAGCTCCAGCTCCAGGTGTCGAGCCCTCCTCCTCTTCCTCAACCAAGGCCTCAGCCTTGACAATCTCCTTTCGATTTGACTCCAAATATCTCTTCGCATTCCCTCGCAACGTGTCGAGTGCTTCTAACACAGGAGCATATATTCCTTCCACCAATCCACCAGTTTTCCGCTGCTGCTGCTGCAGCTGCTCCGCCTTCTCCGCCTTCTCCGCCGGCTTCGCTGCTTGTAAAAAAGCCACAGTCTGTTCTCGCAACGTGAAGAGGTCCTCCAAGTATTCATCCGCCGTGCCATAGTGCCCCGCGCGGATCTTCGAACCAATCTCAACAATATCCAACGGCCGCTCCCACCCCGCTGCCTCCCTACCTCCCTCCTTCTGCGATGGTCGCTTTGCGCCATTCAAAAAAGGACGCATGAAGGGCAAAGATAAATAATTGGTGGCTAGGCGAGCCCAAGACCGTTCTAACAAGACAGCAAGCTGGATCCGTGGGGCAGGATGTTCGCAGTGAGAACATTGATTAGAGTCATCGCCCGCCACATACTTTTGACGGCCCGTCGGGGCCAAGCCGGGGGGAAGGTGGGAGGGGCAGTAAGCAACTGGACACGACCCGCATTTCCAGATAACGGGATGCATGGCCTCCGATCCACTACCGTTTGCAAGCTTCCTCTTGCTGCTATTGCTGGTGCTAGTCTTCTTGCTGCTGCTGTTGGGCTTGCCGTCTGATACTGCTGCGGTTGCTGCTGCTCCAGCTGCTGTTGTGCTGGCGTCATCGTCCACATCTGAGGCCCCACCCCTGTCATTCTTCTCACCGCCATCACCACCACTCGCCTCCACCCCCCTCCCCTTACTGCCACTGATAGCACCCTTACTTTTCCCGCTCTTGGCCGCAAGTTCCGCCTCCGACACACGGCAAATCGCACACCGGTGCCGCGGGCAGAAGAACTGATCCCCTCCCGCCAACATCCCTAAACAAGGCTTATGGTACACTTTCCGGCAGTTGGGCGCATCGCACTGCATCAGCATCCCAGGCTCCATGCAAATAAAGCACTCAAATTCCGAGTCGTCCGATCCCCTTCCTCCACCTCCTCCCCCCCCCCTTCCCTCCCAATCAGCCTCTCCGGTGCTTCCCCCTCTCATGCCCCAACCTCCCCACGTCGCCCGCTTCTCTGCTGCTGCTGCTGCTGTTGCTGCTGCTATTGCTGCGGCTGATGCTGCTGTCAGCGAGGCCCGTCGCCTCTTCGCCTCCAATTCTGCTGCAGCGTTTTCTGACACGCGCGGAGGTCGTCCCCTGCCTCGACGAGCTCCCTCCACCCCTTCCTCCCCCCCCCCTCCCCCAGCAGCAGCACCACCACCGAGTATACCCAAGCCCGGAGCATAATCACTGTGATATTGCTCTTGTAACAAGCAAGTCTCGAGTGGCTGGCCCTCCCACGGCCCCCCTCCCAAGGAAGATTGAAACGCAATATGTCCATTCTGAGGCACCCCTCCCCCAGCTGGAGCACCAGCAGTAGCAGCAGTGACATCAGCAGAAGCGTGTGTATGCATGGGTGACACGACCCCGTCAGTGGACGAGAGTGACAAGTGTTGATGCCAAGCAGAGGGGAAAACGTCACCATGCCTGTAGTGGTCATGGAGCGATCCTCCTCCTCCTCCCCTTTGACAGGCATCCCAATTTCGCAGCGCCTCTTCAACCCCAGCGACAAATTTCGCATTTTTAGTGACTTTGGCGTTGGTATTGAAAGATTTCCTCATCCCTTCCTCGAACGCCACCAAGCTCGCCGGATGGATCCAGCCAATGTCATTCGAGCCGAAGAATTTCACACACACTTGAGTCGCCTTCCGCTGGTACGAAGCGTATCGTCGTTGCTCCTCCTTCGACGCCGCACGCGCAGGCCAGTAGGGATGGTGTCCCAATTTCGCCCAGAAGCCAGGGGATCCAAGTAGAAAATCCAGCTCGGGCTCGAACTTTTCCATCATGACCGAGCCGCCGCCGCTGCCGCCACCACTGCTGGACGCCATATGTCTCTTTTCTCTCTCTCACTCTCTTGTGGGATTCGTCTTGACTCGTCGATGTGGCGTCGCGCTACTTATTTTCGCCCAAATTATCTAAGAATAATTTCGCGCCGCGTTGATCATTCACCTATAAGTGGTGAAAAGAGTAGAGGGGAACGGGTGAATAAACGAAGAAGGGAGGAGGGAAGGTGCAGGGGTTATGCTACCCTTCACTTCAGTCAGCGACGGACACAAACAACAGTCTTGCGACGTGTGGCCTGCCGCTCGGCAAGGTAGGAAACAGCAAGACACGCTTCGAGGTGTTGTACGGAGGATGCGTGGTCGTGATCGAGGCACAGAACGTCAGCACTACTCATAGCACCAAATATGCACCACAAACAATCCAACAAAAAACTCCAGAATCCATTGGCGGACACCCCATGCCTCCAAAGTTAAGAAACAATAACTGTATCAACTACTGGGGCAAGATCGCAAACGTATGGAGGGAAAAAGTCGAATGAGATGAATACGCCACCGCGGTAGGTCGTGAGAAGAGAAGAGGATTTTCTGCGCTCCTTCCCGACCACCCACATGTGTCCCAATGCATGAACACCAAAACCACCATCTATACACGCGTAGACCACCTGTCTTCAATCACGTGTGCAGGGTGATGGAGTGACGTTAAGGCGGTTACCAGGAAGTAATTGGAGGGATTCATAACTGCCCCTCTATGGAAGTAGTTTGAGCACTCTCAATTTTTAGGCATTCCTCCTCCACGTTGTCACTATTCAACCATAAGCACGCATATGCCGTATAATACTAGGAACGTCCCGGTCTGTGGAGCAGTCAGTGGCCTCGGAAAAGGCTTCCAAGGACCGCCTTAGTGTCGTGCTCCTCCCTCTGCCATCTCCTCATCTTCCGCAGGAGCAGCATGCCTGTGACCAATATAAAGGTAGGATAAGGGACTAGGAGCCAAATGAGGACTTGCGTTCTATGGAGCGTGTTATACAGACCCTCCCAAGGCCTTGACATGGACACAGCGGCTATAAGGTGGGTGTAGGGAGGGAATGGCCCTGGGGCATGGCCTTTTCCAATTCTCAGATCACGAGGGAGGTGGTGCTTCGCGCAACCCTCTCTGGTGTGAGAAGACTTACATGGATTGTGTGTAGAGCCACGACCCAGGTAAGGCGTTTGTCAACGTGCTGGTCGACGACAAAAGAAGCGGTGGAGACGGGCCCTGGGTTGGTTAGTGCAGAGAAAATGAAACGTGAGGTCAAAGTATTCGATTACTGCCAGGAATTTGCTTGTCTCGTTGCATCACTACTCCTGCCTCCTCCTGCCTCCCTCCTTCTTCTTCGTCGGGTTCTAGCCCCTTCACCACCTCTCAAACTACACTCATGCGAAGATATGCTGCACAACCAGGTTTAAATAAGTCAGCCAAGGAGCTCAAGTAGGGCTTTAATACCCCCATCCTTTCAGGCGTCCGCTCACATGGGTCTTTGCTGAGTTTATCCGAGGTCGCCCGCCAATGAAGGCTACTCTTGAGCTAACCTTTGGCTTTCACAATCATTTCCTGTACAGTGACCGCACAGGTGCCCTAAAACGGGGCGAAAGACGCGCAGGGCCTGCTGCGCGGCCTAAGAAAGGGGATCGTGCGGTCTTTTTGTGCGGTAAGAATTCAGGAAAGGCTCCTCCTCTCCGCTCTCTCTCTTGTCCGAAATGGCCTACAAACAGACAGCACTGACCACCAACACCCAACACAAAATGCATACTGAACCCCGGCACAAAAACTCAGAACGCATGGGACAGAGACAGAGGAGAATTGGTAACGGTGGTCACTGTAGTTTTAGTTGTACAAGTAGATTTTGGAAATACCTTCTCTTGCTTTTGGTGGCAACCTTTCACATGGCTTCTACTCGCGGCCTCGTCCGAGGTACCCGCACCGGGGCCGCATCCATCGCCTCTTCCTTTATTCCTTCCCCGAACAAGCCGACCTCCTCGATTGTACCATGGAGAAGAAAAAGAAGAGGAGGGCAACCGCATGTCCACGCGACGGCATTGGAGGCAACCTCGCAAGGCGGCGAAAAAGCAGCTGGTGGGGGCGGAGCTGATGGAGTGAAGGCATGGAATGGTATTGCCCGCCTGTCTTTGGTTGTTCCTCCGCCAATTCCTTCAGCGCTATCCTCCACGTCTTCTTCGCCAGCACCACAAGACGACGTATTGTTGCATCCACCGACTTTAGGTCGGGTGGGAGGAGCTGGAAGAGGAGGAGAAAAAGGAGGGAAAGGCGGGCGAGTGCAGCAACGCCAGATAACAAACACAAACGGGTGTGGTTATTCAGGAGATGCAGTGGAGATGCTACAGCCGGTTCCGCAGCAGCCACAGCCGGAGCAACCACAGCGACAACAATCACCATCACAGCAGCAGCAGCAGCAGCAGCGACGAAGGTGGCTCTCAACACAGTCAGCCACAGAGATTGAAATGCCTCGCGCGTGGCCGTCATCACTGCCTTTGACACCCCAACAACCCATGCGAAATGTCAACTCCCCCCCTCCTTCTCCTCGTCCTCCTCCAACACAGCGCCACCTCGAGAACTATAAGACAGGTTTAAACCAGACCAGCAGCACCAACTTCCAACCAGCAGCACCAGCAGGCCCACTTAAATACGCACGACAACAACCACGTGTTCAAGCACCACCCTTCTCCCCCTCAACTAACACCACCGCCAACCACTCCTCGGTCTCCATCGAGGGGGTCGTCAAACGAATCACCTTCGCCAGCGGGTCCACCGGCTTCAGCGTCCTGAAAATTGACTGCGAGAATCTTTCAGAAGTGATTACGGTCGTAGGAAATTTCGGCCCTGTTTCCGTTGGGATGGGTCTCTCGGTTCGGGGGGACTGGAAGCATGACGCCCGGTGGGGTAAGCAACTGTGTGCAGTGCAGTATAAGGAGACGGCGCCGGCCACGCAGGAGGGTATTGAGAATTACCTGGCTTCGGGGTTGGTGAAGGGCATCGGGCCCGTGGCTGCTCGACAGATCGTGAGTCATTTTGGTGTGAGGACGCTGGAGGTGTTGAACGAAACGCCGGAGCGTTTGGTGGAGGTGGAGGGCATTGGGCCGAAGAGGGTGCAGCTGTTTATCAAGGCGTGGCAGGGGCAGAAGGAGGTGACTGAGGTGATGCTTTTCCTTCAGAGCCACAATGTGAGTACTACGCTGGCAACGAAGATATATAAGAAGTATGGGAACCGCTCTGTGGAAGTTTTGAGGAGGAATCCATATCAACTAGCGGATGAGATGGAGGGGGTGGGCTTCCGGACGGTGGATAAAATTGCGGCGCAGTTGCCGAATTTTGATCCTGGGAGCGCAAGAAGGCACCGGAGTGGGTTGTTGTTCATCTTGAATGAGCATGCCAATGAAGGTCATTGCTATGGGACACGGCAGGGGCTCTTGAGGGAGGGCTCGCGGTTGCTGGGTGCTGCTCCGGACATACTCGATTCGGTGGTGGATGAAATGATTGAGAACAGGGATCTGATTGTGCATTATCATGATGGTGCCAGCAGTAGCAGCAGTGCTGATCGGGCGAGGCAAAAACTGCAGCAGATGCAGGAGGGAGCGCAACAGTACGAAGCGTTGTATTTGCCTTTCTACGACATGTGCGAGGCTGAGACAGCACGGCGGATCCAAGAGCTGATGTGCTCCACAGCTACTGCTTCAGCTGTTGCCTCCCTTGCTGGCAACAAAGACAAGGCTGCCAGAGCAATTGAGCGGGTGCAGCAGTGGAGTGGTGTAACCTTTGATAAAGCACAGCTGCAAGGGTTGATGACCGCGGCGAGAGGGAGGTTTACTGTCTTGACGGGCGGGCCAGGGACGGGCAAGACCACTATGGCACTGGCAATTATTCGTCTGTTTGGGGAGGAAGGGGCTGGGGTGGCGCTTGCGGCACCCACAGGGAGGGCAGCGCAGCGTTTGGCGGATGGAACGGGGTTAGAAGCGAAGACTATCCACAGGTTATTAGAGTACAGTAGTGAGACCAAGGCCTTTGGGAGGGGTCCGGGGAACCTGTTGGATTGTGATGTGTTGGTGGTTGATGAGGCATCAATGGTTGATGTTGTTCTGATGCATCACCTCCTGGCGGCCTTGCCTCCCTCGGCCTCTGTTGTGTTGGTGGGCGACGTGGATCAGCTCCCCCCCGTGGGGCCTGGAAACGTTTTGAGGGACATAATCGACTCGAAGCAGGTGGAGGTGGTGAGGTTGAGCAATATTTTTAGACAAGCAGCCCAGAGTGCCATCATTGTGAATGCGCATCGGATTAACCGTGGGGAGATGCCGGAGTTCGGCAGTGGCGGGACGGGGGAGAAACGGGGGAGGAAGAAAAAGCAGGAAGCGGGCGTTGCCGCTCCTGCCGCCATCCCTGTTGTTAAAACCCCTGCTGCAGCTGCTACTGGTGCTGACAAAGTCAACAACGATTTTTTCTTGATTGAGGAAGAAGATCCTACAAAGCTCGTAGGGCTTATCACGGAGCTATGTGTGAAGAGACTGTCGAAGCACTACAAACTCGACCCAATCAAAGACATACAGGTCCTTTGTCCCATGAAGAAGGGGGAGGTGGGCACCCTACACCTTAACACAGTCCTCCAACAAGCCCTCAATCCTCGTGGGGCGAACGAATGCGTTAAATACGGAGGGAGAGAGTATCGACTGGGCGACAAAGTTATGCAGGTCAAAAATAACTATGAGAAGAACGTGTTCAATGGAGGGGTGGGGAGGGTGGTGGAGGTAAGGCCAGCGGAGAAGAAATTGACGGTTGCGTTTGATGGGACGGAGGCGCCAGTATCTTACGATGCGACTGACTTAGATCAGATCATGCTTGCGTATGCAGCAACTGTGCACAAGGCCCAGGGGAGTGAGTACCGGGTAGTGGTTGCTCCGCTTTTGTCGAGGCAACATCATGTGATGTTGCAGCGGAATTTGTTGTATACCTGTGTAACGCGTGCGAAAGAGGTGCTAGTGTTGGTAGGGTCCAAGGCAGCAGTTGCAAAGGCCGTGGGGAATGACAAGCCGTCGGGAAGGAATTCAATGTTACATCGGCGCTTGCTTGACTTGGCTGGGAAGGAGGAAAGGTAGGAGGAGCAGGTGGAGCAGCAACAGAAGTAGCAGCACCCGTAGCAGCGGCGTCTGCGGTATCATCATCTTGAGATGTTGTCACGAAAGAAAAGGAGGCGCACAAGGGTTTGTATTTTTCGCTTTGTACATTGGCACCATTAAGACAGCCGTGAGAGTAAACTAGCCCAAAATGAAGGATACCAGAAAGTATCGAGACAGAAATGTGGAAGGCTTCATCGAGCATACAACAAAGCCAAGAAAAGAAAGACGTGTAGAATTAAAACCGAGGGGAGTGAGTGTGTTATTTTCTTGATTCAGAGATTAAGTAGGTGGATTTTTTTGTCTTCGCCAAGATTACAGATTTCCAGTCCTTGGTGTTTTTTTAAAAGTTTCTACCGCTGCTGGTGTGCTTGCGTTTCTTTTTCTACTCCGTCATCCTCTCCGTCATCTTAACTTCCGTCGTCTTCTTCTCCCTCCCCCCTTACTCTGTACACATATTTCTGCGATCCGATCGACACGACACAACTATTTCTAATAATGGATAAAGATGGGGGAAGAGGGGAAGGCGGAGAGGGAGACACGGGAGAAGGCATGCGTGGAACACGGGACCGAGAAGTGTGGTTGCATATGAATTTGAGGACAGAGAGGGCAGAGGAAAGCGACGCAAGCCAATGGCATTTCTACTCCTTTTATGATGCGCAATCTGTCCCCCATCTCCTGCCCCGCAAATACTTCCCTCTTGCCTCACTCTATCACTTCCGCTCTACTTGTATACTCTCTACTCAGACTGTTCCCTCTATCTTTTTCTAAATGCGGTTGCTGTTGGCGTTGCTGTTGCTTGCTTAAATGGAATCAAAGAATGAAACAACTCTAGTTTTCTTTCCACGGCGCACTCTTTATATCCATATCATACCTCCAGAAGATTAGTTTTCCCCTTTCCCTTTTCTCTTACAAACAGCAAACTCCCTTCCAAATTAGTTGTACTTGGGGTGATTGCTCTCCTCCCACCCTGGTTGTTGCGCCCCCTTGTCGGCCACCACTGTCTTGTTCGACACCGCGTAATTGGTGTTTGTCGTACCATAGTCTGACCCCGAGCCTCTTCCCTTAAAATCTTTCATGCTCTTCCCATTCGCCGCATCCCTTGCCCTGGATTCCTTGAGCTTTGCCCAAGCCCCCGTCGCACGTTTTCGGTTCGTCACCATCCCTATGGCCGCAAAAAAATCAATGAACGCCTTGGTCGGGTTGAACTGCTGCGAAATCCCAAACTCGGAAGCCGCGTAGTCGTAGGGGTAACGATGGTGCCAGTTATGCCAGCCTTCTCCGATCGCCACTACCGATACCAACGGGTTCTCCGCCGGCCACATGGTAGGGTCGTACGGGTGGTCGCCATACAAGTGCGCCGCACTGTTAACCATCCAGGTGAAGTGCAGCACCAACATATACCTCAAAGCCCCCGCCACCCAAAAGGCGTTCCAGAACGCCTCGCCCCAGAACCTCGATGCAACAAGCGCCGGCATGACAAAGCACATAAACTGGGCGAACCACGGATCCCAATCACGCTGGAATCGCACCACGGGATCGGCAGCCAAATCGGAGAAATCGAGTTGCTTCCCCCCTTCGACCACCTTGGGGTGCTTCTTAACAATGAGCCAGCCCATGTGCGCGAAGAAGAAGCCACGGGTGGCGTTATGTGGGTCAGCATCAGTCTCGGAGTACTTGTGGTGCACGCGGTGGTCCCGGGACCAGTGGTAGATGCTGCCTTGGTTCGCAATTGAGTTGAACAACATCAACAGGATGCGATAAGGCAACGTGGCATTGTACGAACGGTGTGCCCAAAGTCGGTGTACGCCGGCAGTAATCCCCAGCCCGGTGATGGGCCATAGGATGAACGCTTCGAGGAGAGTTTGCCATTTGCAAGCCAGAATGGTAGTTAGACCGATGTAGCCCGCCAAGTGGACAAGGACGAGGTAGATAATCATAGGCCAGTTAAGGTTTCCTTCTTTGAAATGATAGACCAGGGCCGAGACAGAGTCTCGGGCGAGCTGGAAGACCATGTTTGCGTGTCTGTGATGGGTAGAAAATGAGGGGGGGGTGGAGTCAGATACGGGTGGGATATAAGAGGAAAGTGTGTGCTTCGGAATGCCAAGTACGTAGAGGTGGTGTGTACGTGCATGTCTCTGTGTGTGTGTCTCTTAAGATAATGATGGCTGTTTGAGGGCTGCGCGCACCATGTGGGGCACGCGCCCGCACCAAAAAAGGTTCTCTTCCTCGGTCGCTACGTGCAAGGCCACGGCGAATTTGGGAAGGTCACACGCACCAGCCCACCCTCCCTAAGAGCACGGTGGGACATGAAAGGACGCGTTCCAATCGCCCACAAAATGCATGGTTCGAGCCCCCATCGGCCGGGCAGAGGATCGATGGGGTCGTGTCGAAGGGCCTGGCTGTTATGATTCTCAGCGGGTGCAGGCGTGACGAGACGACCGCCTCAGACCTTCAGTGTGCGTGCGCGACAGTGGAATGAGTGTGAAATGACAGCGTGTGGAAGAGCACAAGTGTACACAGCGACACTCTAAGGAGCTGCATCACTCTGGTGTCCCCTCCACAACCACGTATGCCCCGGAGCGTCGGCGCCGTGAGTGGGGTGAGGAGGCCAGGCACGCCGTCGAAAAAGCTGCCGGTCAACAACTCCGGCGCCGCATGACAAGGCCTGCTATGTGTGTGGGCACGTGGTGTGTGCATGCAGAATGCGCTGCGCATAGCCAAAGGGGCATATAAGAAAAATAAGAAAAGGGCTTGAGTCAGCGCACCACTCCCTGATCTTTTCCCATACCAACAAGTGTTCTAGTTGCCGTGATGGCTCGCCCGAAGATTGTCGACGCATCATGCTCTAAGGCCCGGGGGTGTCATGTCATGTGGTGCACCGTGATCTTGGAGGTGCGGGCAGACTGAAAACATAAAGTCAAGCAAGAGAACGAAAAGCAGTCAACGACAGGCGTCGATTGAACTACTCACCACTTGGCATCGTAAACAACAAGACAGGTGGACCAGGGGTGACGAGGCAAGCAGCGTGGAAGGCGACAGCTGTCTCGTCCGGTCTCGTCGCACCCCCAGCCGTTGTTCGTGCCGATCCCGACATGGCGACGTCGTAATTGAGAGACATTCCCGAAGGAGAAGGGAAACTCTTGGTTTTGTTTTGTGCTTGCGTGCGAGAGCGCATGGAGTGTGCGGATGTGTGTTGGGTGGAGTGTGCCATTCGTGCTTGCTGCGGGAAAAACAAAAAAATGGGTGGTCGCAATAGCGAGATTGCCCGGCCCATGTCTCGTTTCTTCTTTCCCAGGCTTCCTTCTTGGTACCTAGATAGACCCCTCAACCACGATTCTGTGTTCCAATGGAAAGGGTCTGCTATACCATGTCCTCCCCACCAAATTTTCGGTTGACAACCTCAACACATGAATCAGAACCAGTTTACTATTAACAGATATGGATTATACTCCACGTATTTCAAGTTTGTGCATCCTCTTCTTCTGGTCCATCTGTACATATTCCCCTCCTCTTCCCGCTCTTCCTCCTCCCCTCCCTCCACCATATTAATGCCCTGCGCTTCGCCCTCCGGTCATGGTGTTCAGCTCCCTCCTTACACGCCCATCTCTGCCCGTTTCCCATCTGACTTCGCAACATCCAACTAGTCAGACACGCATGCACAAACGCGACAAATCTCTCTCCTTCATACCCCTGTACCCGCGCCCTCCACCACCACGTCACTAGAACCTCCCTCCCTATTCTTTCCCCCCTCTGCCTGATGACATGGTTATACGCTCTCCTTAATCGCACCTGCTCCTGAGCCAAATCTCGAATGACTCCAAACACTTTTTGAAGCAACAATAACTCATTCCGACATGCCAAAGCCAGTCCCATCGCTCTTAGTTCTCCTTCTTGGCGCACCACGCTGGCCCAAGCACATATAACACGCCGCATTCGAGCATGAAGTCCCAAACCCGCAACGTGCGCAAGGAGAGCAGCCCGTCGTGTAAATCGCTGCAATTTCTGTAGTGATACATGCAGCCGCCGACGGAGGCAATGTGATGAAGCAAGACTTAGAAGATGTCTGCCTTTTTTCTGCTGAAACGCCACCCGCGGGCTCCATCGCTGCAGCAAGGCACGCTGAAGGGATGTCGACTTGTGGAGAATTACCGCCTTCTGCTGCCGTACGCGCCCGACTGCTGCCGCGGCTGCTCTGCGTTGCCATCGTCGCAGGGCCCGTCGGCAGCTCTCTTTTCGATGAACAATTGTGAAAACACGCAAGTGAAGGAGCACCTTTCGGGCTGAAGCGTAAAGGAGGGACATGGCGCGAGTGACTGCGTGAAGACGTTGCGATTGAAGCATGATTTCGATGGCTCTTTGATGGACGTTATGTTGTCGTGCGCATAGGCTGAGTCGCCATAGTGCGGTGGTGGCGCGACGACGGGCCCAGGCAAGGCTGGCTGTGTAAATACATGTTGATTGCAGTCGTTGGGCGTTTGTACGGAGGAGAAGGAGCGGGAGGGCTCGTCGACATGTGTGTGATTTGTGCGCTCGTGTTACGATGAAATTAGCTCGCTGGATCGATGCATGAGTGCGTCTTCGCCTGGTCCAGCGTCGCAAATATCGATGATGCTGATGATTAGTAAAGAGATTTTCTGCTATTGTACAGTGCATGTGGCGGTTGAGGTTAGTGCCCAAGGCGGCCAAGACGCAGTGTTGGAGTAGGCGTATCTCGGGTAGGGGAGGGAGAAAGAAAGAGGATTCGTCGGGGTGGGACTGGTCTTCGTTTTCTACTCCCTTGCTGTCACGGGGTGCTGAAAAGGATGGGACGGAGAGAGTGCCTTCGACGCAAATGCCCATGTCAATTCGCATCCCCGGCATGGACGACAAGGAGAAGGGCGAGGACAGCCATGATGAGGTACCATCAGAGGAGTTGGAGTGCAACATGATGTCAACATCGGGTAAAGACACAGGAAAATCACGCTGCTGTTCCTGCTGCTGCTGCTTTTGCCGCTGCTGTTGTTTTTGCTGATGCTGCTGCTTCCTTCTTTCCTTGGCCGAGGGCTCCCACCATGCAACAAGTCGCCGAACATGAAAGGCATCTGCCCTCGCCCCCTCTAATTGCATATATTGTTTTCGCCGACGATTGACAAACAACGTACTCAGGGCCAAATGAGCTAAATTCTTGTGATGGAAACGCAGAGCCATATCAATAAGGTGATGGCGTTGGCAACGTGAACGCCACCGAGTGAGCCATCGTCGCAAAAACCACGCTTGAGCGACGCGGTCTAGAACCGCGGGACAGTGATCTGATTGTAATTTGATGGAGAGGATTAAGGGGGGGGGGCTAGAAGAGGACGACGAAAAGGAGAGGGAAGAAAGGATGGGTAGAGGTGCGCTGCTGCTGCGATGACCCCACACCTGCAGGCAATGCGCGAAAAAGCATTGCACTGAGAAATAGTTTGATTTCTTTGCGAGGCGCAATAGCTCGAGGATCGAAGCCCTTTCGTGGCTACATGCATATGTCTGTCGCACTCTGTTGCATTCGCTTTTGCTTCCGCTGCTGAAGGTACTGCCGAAGCAGCTGCGATGGTGGTGGTTGCTGCTACCGTGGTCTGAATAGGGGCTCGTCAAGCACGTGGATGTCGTTGTCATCGTGTTGATAGTTTCCAACAGATGTCTTCGGTAAGCCAGCTGGGCAAGGCGGACGCGGAAGCACCTCCATGCCCTTCGGAGAAAGGGATCAGCTGCTGGACCAAGGAGAGTGGGGGAGAAGCAGAGCTCTTGCTCATCGTCATCATTGTTCTTATGACTGAAAAGTTGTTTGGATGCTTGAGTAGGTGGAACTGTTCGACAGTAAGCTGCAGCGGTGGAAAGGGGTTGCGCCGTAGCCGCTGCGGGCATGAGCAGAGGTGTGTGCGGCTCTGATGTCATGACTGCTGCAGCGTAGAGGGAGACAAATTGGAGGCACGACAAAGCTTGGGTAGTATCATCAGCACCTGTCGATGCAGCTTACGTAAGATCAGGTGTAGCTTTATGCTACCTGTATGGTTATGTGTGGGTTCGTCGTAGTGTGAAATATGGAATGCAGTCTGAAAAGGCAAGAGCAAGTGCAGAAGAAACCATGGCACATGAGAACGAGGGGAGTATCCGAAGCCAATCCATTTCGTTTTGAAACATCATCGAAGATACACGCAATGCACTTTATAACCCTATAGTTTATCACGTGTGCTTTCTTGACTCCATTTTTGGGTGGTCCTTAACGGTACAGCAAGAAATGCATTCAGGAACGTACATTTCCACGTATCGTAATGCAGTAGTTTTTCATTCTTTCGTTCCTGAACTTAACATTCATTGTACACCATTCGCAGCTACACATATCACATCCGTTGCCCTCTCACTAAATTACTCCTCCTCAAACCGGTGGCAAGTAGGAGGGGCAAATGGCCGTGAGGCTGCATTCCCAGCATTTTGGATTGACGGCCCTACAAGTTTGCTGCCCCAGTCCCACCAGCAAAGGGTTCACCTGATAAAGAGAAAATATATCAAGGATAAAATGATGTTTCACTTGCTTCTACGCTACTTAAAAGACCAAGGCCGCTTATAAGAGCGACCAAGAAGGGTATAGAATACGAGCATGCATGTGAAGAGACAAAACCCCGCAATCCTACATCCTCCGCCACATATATTAACATACCTCCTCCCAATTCTCCCTTGGCATCCAGGATTCGAGGAGCTTGCGTGTTTTTTCAGGGTTTTGGGCCTTAGGATTTTTGTAGTTCCAGGTGTTGGCCCATCCGAGGCGATTGCTGCAGAAGGACGGAGGGAGACAGGAAGATAGGGTAACAGGGGGGAGGGATAAGGCGTTTTCTAACATAGCGAGGAAGGTAAGAGGAGAGAGAAGGTGGGGAGATTTACAAGGTACGTACCTGATTCGATGCACGTGGGTATCGACACAGATGCCGACGACTTCCCCCCATCCATAGGCGCCTTGGGTGTGAAAGAGGTGGATGGGGGGAGGGAGGGAATAGGGAGGGATGGACGGATTGACTGAGGAAGGGACGGAGGAAGGGAAGATGAATGTATGAATGAAGGCGGTCAAACTGGGGAAATGACTATGTTCTATGAAAGTTATACATTCGTAACATGCCAGTTTACACGTAAAGGTCCCCCCTCCCATTTCACCCTTCCTCCATGGGTACGTACAGACGAGGATAGCCATTTTAGGGCCCACGCCAGGAAGCGACATTAAATCTTCGAACGTGCGGGGTATGTCACCGGCGTATTCTTCCTGTATATTTTTTCGAGGGAGGAAATATATTTAACGACAAGACAACAGATGAAGTCATTCGTCCTGCTCCCTTATTCCCACCTGAACAGTTATCGTGTCAGCGTTCCCTCCATCCTTCCCCAGCCGTACCTTTAAAATCTTGCACACCTTGATGATATTCGCCGATTTGGCCGTATAGAAAGACACTGGCTTGATCACCTCTCCAATTCCTTCCTCCCCCAGCTCTTCCAACCCTTCAATAGTGATTCCACACGCCTCATATAACCGACCCATGGCCTTCTCGTTCACCAAGTCCGTCGTTTGACTACTTAACATCGATGAAATCAATGTCTGCAACCTCATATGCTCCGGGGAAGTGGCGTGGCGTTTTCCCAACTCGGCGCACCCAAAAAGGTCCACAGGTGCAGCAGGGCCTGCTTCGCGCATTTTGCGGATGTGTTCTAGTTGTTGCTGCCAGAGGGGGTGAGGGGAAAAGGGGGGCGATGCAGCTTTTTTGGGTTTAGGTACTGCTTTTGGCTTGATGGTCCTTGCCGGTGCAGCGGCGGCGATACTGCTCGTGGATATGTTATTAGTCTTCTTTCTGGGAGCGATTTCTGCACCAGTGGACTTTTCCTTGGCAGCGATCGCGGGAGGAGTGACGGGGTCTGCTGCAGCAATCTGCACCGTGCCGTCTTCGTTTTCAGCCCCTGCTGCCCGTGTGTGGCCTCTCAGTGACAGCCGGCTCTCCTGTTGAGAGAAGGTGTGGGCCACTGAAGAAAAAGAAAAGGAAACAGGAGCCCGCCACAGTCCCGATCCCCGGCCACCAATGGCCGAAAACGCCAGACTGTGTGTGCTGGTGTTGGGTTGGGCCCGATCGGATGAGACGAAGACCAAAGCAGTCAGAATGTAGTATAGATAAGAGGGACGCACCTATGCCTGCCGTAGACCACAATACAACTCAACGATATGACCATATATGCGAGTGTAGTGGCAAAGAGTGAACCGCGTGTGCCGCTGCTTGGCATTGGATGCTCGAGCGGCTGGGGCTAGAGGAGAGTTTTGTGCCGCGACGTGATGGGGACCAAAGCTGCGGTTTTTTTGCTGTCACAACTCGATCCTTGAATCATTATGAGATGGAAAAATATGTTTAAAGGGTACTGGTGCAATGGGTAATGTTGATTCGGGCGCAAGGGACAAAGCCCCTGCACAGATGCTTGACCCTGATTCAGGGCCAAGGAACTAACGCCCAGTGCTGATGGCAACGGTTTTCTGTGCGTAATGTTGACATTCTTCACAGCGTGATGCCACCTCGCAAAACCATCTGCTCAATGTTTTGTCCGCTCCACACACTGGCATTGATAGGAAAATATTCTCTCACGAAGCTACCGCCCCTCTTTCCCCCTCATTTTTCTCCGCGGCCTAGCCTTTACAAAGCACCTCAATACATCAACGATGCTGCGGCGACTCTTCCTGCGCTCGTCCACCTCTCTCTCTCGCACCATCGCCACCATCACGCCCGGCTTGTCCCGTGCCCTTGCCACTCTTTCTGTTGGCGCGCCCGACCTCCCTCGTGCCTCGAGCACCAACACGAAGCGGCGGTTCGAATGGCAAGACCCCCTGATGCTGCGGGCGCAATTGACGGAGGAAGAGGGCATGATCCAAGACATGACCCGCGCCTACTGCAAAGAAAGCCTGCAATCCCGCATCCTCCAAGCGAACCGCCACGAGGAGTTTGACCGGAAGATCCTGACGGAAATGGGCGAGTTGGGCTTGCTAGGGCCGACCTTAAAAGGGTACGGATGCCCGGGAGTGGGATATGTGGCATACGGCCTGATTGCCCATGAGGTGGAAGCGGTGGATAGTGCCTATCGCTCCGCGATGAGCGTGCAGTCTTCTTTGGTCATGCATCCCATTTATACGTTCGGCACGGAGAAGCAGAAGGAGACGTATTTGCCGGGGTTGGCAAAGGGGACGTTGGTGGGGTGTTTCGGGTTGACGGAGCCGAATCATGGTTCGGACCCGGGGGGAATGGAGACACGTGCCCGCCGGCAGAAGGACGGGAGTTTCGTGTTGAGTGGCAGTAAAAACTGGATCACCAACTCACCCATCGCGGACGTGTTTGTGGTATGGGCGAAGGATGACGAGGGTGCTATCCGGGGGTTCGTCTTGGAGAAGGGGATGGCCGGGTTAACAGCGCCTAAAATCGAGGGTAAGTTCTCGTTGCGTGCGTCGGCGACGGGCATGATTGTGATGGACGACGTGAAAGTCCCAGGGGAGAACTTATTGCCGAAAGCCAAGGGGTTAGGAGGGCCTTTCTCGTGCTTGAATAGTGCGCGGTACGGCATCTCGTGGGGCACCATGGGGGCGGCTGGGTTTTGCATGGCTACTGCCCGGGAGTACGTGCTGGACAGGATGCAGTTTGGGGCGCCTTTGGCAAGCAATCAGCTGATACAAAAGAAACTCGCAGACATGGGGACTGAGATTGCGCTTGGTCTCCAGGCGTCGTTGAGGGTAGGGAGGTTACTGGATCAGAAAGAGGCCGTGCCGGAGATGATCTCGATGGTAAAGAGGAATAATTGTGGGAAGGCGTTGGAGGTGGTGAGGGTTGCAAGGGACATGTTGGGAGGGAATGGAATCTCGGACGAATATCATGTGATTCGACATGTGATGAATTTGGAGGCGGTTAACACCTATGAAGGGACTCATGATGTGCATGCGTTGATACTGGGGAGAGCGATAACGGGCATCCCGGCGTTCGTGCCGCGGAATAGCACATTTCAGTAAGACAGCAGAGGAAGAGGAAAACATGAGAAAGGAAGGGAGGGAGTGAGATCGGGAGAGAGAGAGGAGGCATTGAAGATGTAAATATCATATAGCATAGGCCCGGGCGGGCAGTTGTGCATTTGTACCGCGTCGGATAGCTTAGGAAGTTGGCGGAAGGGATGGGGGCAGAGGAGAAGGGTACGAGGAAAGAAGTGAAAGTTACCAAAATCCGCTGGGCAGGTGTGAGTTGTGTGTAAGAAAGGAAAGCGGGATGGAAGGGAGAAAGATTGTGAATAGCTATTCAGTGCTCACAATTTTCTATGAAACATGTGCACTTTGGCGAGTAGAAGAGATGAAAAATTAAACAAAAGGTAAAGCTGATGTACAACCAAAGGATGAGTATGAATGCTTACGGTACTTTAATATCTGTCGAGGCCGAGGCCTCCCGAGGCCAATTTCCACTTCCACAAAATAAAACTCTCATACAAGCACTCGACCAAAATCTATGGGACACATGTGGGCTTGTAATGCTCGCACCGCATGTGGCCTAGGGTTTGTGCTCCTGGCTATCGTATCAAAACGCTTAATTCTCCCCCGCTCAATTTTTGCAGGCTACAGGCACAAATCAAGCAGCCTGCAAGCACCTGGAGATGGACATCCGCCCCGCGTTGAGGCCGTTACGCGTCGAACGGTCGGCGGGACAATTTTTGCATATGGGCGTCCATTTCTGATATAAAGTATGACGACTAGTCGCCCGCGCGATGGTCCGTTGTCACCCGATTTCTTTTGCTCATGATTTGACGAAGGGGCTGATGAAAACTTTTCTTCCACTTTTGCAGGGGCCTTATTTCTTTCACACAACCACGGCATATTATTGCCTGTCTGGAATGCTCGCAAG
>Ga0160419_100059_pt1 | contig 74217 bp, 48 predicted proteins | sample CelAP2metagpilot_2_FD_108196 | JGI IMG/M metagenome (GOLD analysis project Ga0160419, IMG submission 108196) | Phycosphere-associated microbial communities from Cellana algal ponds in Kailua-Kona, Hawaii, USA - Cellana AP2-4-25 metagenome pilot ...
CGCCAACCTCCCTCCAGCTATCCCACAACTTTTAAAAGCAGCTTTGTGATGTTTCGAGTAATGACTCAGTCATTTGTACAGATAATTGATATATCTTTCAATTTGGCCCTTCGGGAGGGGCGATTATCGAGGAAGTGGTGTATAGGAACAACTAGTGTGGGGGTTAGGGTATGACGTTCACCCTCTCTTTCTCCGAGAAGAGTCTTCTATATACTCTTTTTCCCTTTCTGCCTCGTATAGAGCATGTTTTGTACTCGGTTACATAAAAAACTGCCACACTAACGATCGACGGATGGATGATTTTAACCAAAGGGCCCGGATAGGGTTAGGGTTAGGGGCTGGGATGCGATAAGGTGCCGCAGCAGCCCTTTGGCAGGAATCACGGGGCCACCACCATTACTTAAGCCGATCGAGGGCGGGATCCGTCCGTCGAGTATATCAGCATTATCGCCGCCGCTAAACTTCTGAGTGAAACTGCTGAGTTAGCGTGTAGGAATAAGATAGATTCAATATGCTGGCCTCGTCGGTGAGATCCTTCCCTCCGCTATTCCTACGACGGGCACCATATGAGACGATCTCGCCAATCCACAAATAGGAAACGGTTCTTCATTACCTACGGGGATGCGCATGGGACTTCTTCCCTGCCGACTGCTACTACAGAAAGATCGTGTGCCTCATTACTACTTTTTCGGGGAGGCGAATCTACAGCGTGCACCATACCCAGAACGCATAAGACATCGACGACGTTTCTTCTCTAAATAGTTTGGGTACCTCGCTTTGCCCGCATGTCAGCGAATGCCACTTCATGGTCCCTAAAATGCCGGGCAAGGCGTTCTTTTGTTCAATCATCACAACGGTCCATGAAGCATACGTTTGATGAGAAGACGGCTCCCGAAACTGTCAAGCTCGGGGGTACCCATGCATTTAACACCATCTCTTAACACTATCCGAAAGGGAGTACGCCCAGCGATATTGCGACTGCGCTACAATTGTGCGTGGAAGGCTTGAAAATCCTGCACGAATCACTACGGAAATGTTGTCAACACGTATTTGCTGATGATTCTGGTTACGGTGAGGAAGATGGCGGTACATGAGGAGGGAGCGAATAAGGCAAGTAGAGGGAGCATATGCAATGGAAATAGAGTGGGGGTAGAAGGAGAGATCCAAGGGTGAAGAAAGAGATGGAGATGATGAAGCAAGATTGAACAAGAATTTAAAAAACAAATAAAATGAAGTGAGAGACAGAGAATCGAACGGAAAAAAAGGAAATTTAAAATAGAAAAAAAACACTATCTATTTTGGGCAACAACCGTACGCAGGCAGTTGCAAGGAAATGAAAACGAAGAAAAAAATAAGGGGGGAGAAGAGAAGAAAGAAAGACGTGATGACACGTATAACTTCGTTTTTGCAAGAAAATGGGCCAGATTTTCCCTCTCGCACGCGGTTGAACGTGCCCATGCGCTTTGCGCCAGCACCAGCCGGGGAGTCACATACATGGGCCTTTTCAGGCTGTACAGACGGTATCCTTTTGGTCAGCAAGGAACGCGAATGCACGTTCCCCGCCGCATTTCTCACGACTTCTCACCCTCCCCGATATAATTTCTTTGTGGGGGTAGCTTGGACATGAGAGCAGCAATCCATACGTGATGGCTCAAAGAGTTAGATATTCAAAGCTGAATTGTTATAAAAGTTGAATTGAAAGATGCAATACCATTCCCTTCGCCACGCCAAGCGCGACAAAAATGAGCAGGTAGATTGATTGAAATACATGTCCATGGCATTTTCTACGTTGTTTTGCCTGTTCGTCAGCTGGCAGAAAGGACATGCCCTTGTATGAATACACCGCCGCAAACTTCCCAACTTTTCCCCACTAGGCTTTGTCTGCAGTCAGCGCCTCATCCATTTTTGTTCTATTCCATTCCATACCATAAAAGCCCCAAGCATATTTTTTTTGCCCCTTCTTCGTCTCCGTTTCCTAACAAAATTACTGAGTTTTGCTTTTCTTTCCCTTCTCGCTGTCGGGCGTGACGCGGAGATCGACCCGGGCAAATAGCATGCAGAGGAGGAAAAAGGAAAAGAAGGCTAGCACCAGATACAAAGGTTCCAAGAGCATGGCACGCCTTGGGAACGAATATGTAATGATCATGGGCTGGATGTGCTCCGCCACCACGTTTCGCTTCTTGAGAACCACCACAGGCCGGCCACCACTCATAGATGTATCAAGAAAGGTTAGCCGGCTGGTTTGGTACTCCTCGTCCACGTCAAACGGCAACTGAACTTGGATGTTCGTCGCCCACTCTGGCAGCACCACCTTTACCGTCAACTCCTCGACCCATAGCTCCGAAAACGGCACTGAAAAAGGCACAGTCAACGCATACTGGCTTGCGTCCCCCTCCACCCCACAGGCCAGCAGCTCCTCTACGGGCACGCTGTAACCTTGATAAAACTGATTCTTCCATCCACCAAACAGCGGGAAGCGCGACTGCAAGTCCAGCTCCACCCCGTGCGGCCGATATCGGATCAAAGAAGAGGATATATTTCCAATTTGGTCGCGGTAGTAAATGTTGCGTGCGCCAGGAGGTAAGACCGCCACCAGCCCCTGAAACGCAGAGGGGGAACCTCCCACTTGATAATCCAAACGTGAGAAGCCGCCTTTGAGGACGGCGCCCGAGTGGTGGACTTCAAGGAAGTCCTCAAATGCCACGTTGCCCCAATGTGAGACCTCAATTTCTCGAATGGCCTGCAGGGCCTTGGCGAAGGGGGCGTTGTTTTTGTAGTGAATCACGAGTGGAGAGAGCGATTCGGCGCCGCCTGCCACGTCCGGGAAAGGCCCAAATGAAAGTTCTTGACCCGCCATTGCGTACGGATTTATCTTGGTGAAGCTTTCGATGTGCGATATACCAATCTTGAACGTCGAGGTCTGCGTCGTCGTCGGGTACAGGGAAGGCACAGTGTGGCTGTCGAAGTACTGGACAAGCTGGTCCTCGCCTTGGGCGATTTCAGCCGGCAGGGGCTTCAGAGCATCCACAAAGGTGGCAGATATCTGGAACGTAGCTTCAGATATGCCTCCGGACACTTGGACATCGTAGTGCGCGAGACCATCCCCTGCATCGGGCAGGCGGGTCGGGAGAAGGACTTGGTTGCCGCCCAACACCACTTGGAGGAAGGAGAGCTTCGGGGCAAGAGCCGCGGGAAAGGAGACGACGTAGCTCCCTTGCAACTCGCTGACCCGGATGGTCGCTTGAGAGCGTACCACTGCCATGGTCAGATCCACCTTACGCACAATGTCCAGGTTTTGTTGCGCCTGCACAAAGAAGGCACATGCCTGGAGAAGAACAAACAGGAGAAGTGCTGTCGTGGGTCCCCCAGCAGCAGCAAATGGTGGCCGCTGCGACATCCCTTGCATTGTTAATCCTCTCTGTGGGAAAATGTGCCTTGTCTAAGGGGTAAGGTGGAGACATGAGTGTGTATTGTGTGCTGTGTGTGGTTTGTGGTGTTGGCTTCTTCGATTTTGAACGAAGATGAGACCAGCGCGGCGATTGCGGCGATCGATTCTTCTTCCGATCGATGGCCGTCTCCCTACTCGCCAACCTCCTCCCTCGCCTCGGCACGAACAAAGCTATAAGGATGTTATTGAAATGGACGGCGCTCGTGCATTTATAGGAAAAAGACACGTCTACCACAAGCATGGCATAGTGCTATGGGGGCGGGGTACGTGGGTAAGCAAGGACCAGGAAGGCAGGGGACCACTTCCCTCGCTGGCCTCGCTCACCTCTCTATCCGTCACTCTTGGTGCTGTGTACGGTGGACCGAGCCCAATCCCGACCTCTTATCTGCGTGAAGATATCTGGATTGTCACAGGCTCGCACTCTCTCTCATTCTTTAAGCGAGATTTGAGTCGCCTGCATATCAAACCTCCCACACCTCCCACACTACAAGTACACACACGTGACCCACAAGGCATCTCACAGTAGCACAGGCACATGCAAGAATTCGTGATCGAGGCACCTCCGGCACGTATTTTCTTTGGACCGGGATGCATTAAATGTGTTGGAGCGACAGAGATTCGGAAGTTGGGCCTTCACCGCTTGCTTGTCCTTGGATCTCATCGTGCGTTGACTGGTACCCCTGCTCTGGTTGAGCTGCAGGCCGCGATCAAGGATCTTGTGGTAGGGGTGATTCAAGATGTTGAGTGGTATAATTCACCGGAAGCGCTTGTGGACAAAGCCAATGAGGTGTCGAGTGTGGATGCTGATGGGTTGCTCGTGATTGGAGGTGGGTCGCCTCTTGGGTTGGCCAAGGCACTGGCCCAGCTCATGTCCCAGTTTTCACCATCGCGATTGGCTATCATCAGCATTCCAACAACTTATTCGGGTAGTGAGGTGACTGCATATCATGGTATACATCTAAGTGCTGACGGCATGCCCCAGAAGTTCGCCATCCGCAACCGTGTGGTCCGCCCTCTCCTCGTCTTGTATGACGCCCAGCTCCTCCTAGGGCTGCCCCGTGCGTTGGCCATCTCTTCCTCGTTCAACGCCCTTGCCCATGCCTTTGAGGCACTGTGGGTGAGTCGCACGCCCTCTCCGCAATCACAGCGGGCGGCCAAGATGAGTATTGAAACTATTTTCAAGTATTTACCTGCCTTGGACACGACTGATCAAGAGAGCGAGGAAGGCCTCGAGGTGGTTAACGAGCTACTACATGCTGCCTATCTGGGTGCCCATAGCTTGGACACGGAGGACCTTGGGCTGCAACATCAACTCGCACACGTCTTGATAGGGACGTACAACTTGCCTCACGCAGAGGCTCATATGCTGCTTTTACCGCATGTCATTCACTTCTACGAAGAAACTTGGGCCGGTGCTGGCAAGAATACTACCCCCCTGACCGACATTCAGTTACCTTTGACGTCGTCTCCTATGCTAGGGATGGCCTGCCATGTCTTCGATTTTCAACGGACGCTGTTACGTTCTCAGCCGCCTTTGAACCTCAAGGACCTGGGTTTGCAAGAGTCAGATTTGGAAGGCGTGATAGACACGCTGATAGAGTACGATGGCCTGTCCAAGGATCCAGAATTTCCCTGGGCCAAACCAGCGCTTCTTATCTTGCTGCAGCACGCTTGGGCGGGTGACCGACCATTGTTGGAGCGTCATGCGCAAAGCCCTCAAGTCTCATCTGTGCCCAAGGTGCCGCGCGTATCTTATCTGTCCAACGACGATTTCCGTGGCCAGGACCCCGAGGCAGCTGCCAAAATTGTGGCACGGCGCCAAGGGAATCTTTTGAATTTGGATCGCGTCTTGATGCATGCTCCCGCAGTGGCTCAAGGCTGGAATGCCATGTTTGGCAGTTTGCGGTCAGGTCTCCAACTTATAGATGGACGCCTAAGGGAGCTGGTCATTTTGCGTGTTGCTGTCTTGAATCGAGCTTATTATGAGTACTTTCAGCATTATCCTGTTCTTTTAGCCGAAGGTGGGACAGTCGCGGAGGCCGAAGCTTTGGGTGATTGGCAAGGAGAAGCGGCAAGGGGAATTTTTGGGGATCGGGACAAGGCAGTGTTAGCGTATGTAGACGAGATGACGCGACATGTACAGGTGCAGCAGGCGACGGCGGAAACCTTGCGTGCCGTGTTGCCAGTGGGAAATTCAGAATCTTATATGGTGGAGTTGACGGCGTTGTGTGCAGGATACAACATGGTTTCTCGCTTTTTGGAAGCCTTGCAGCTCACACCTGAGACAACAAACCTCGCGGAACTGCCGCACATGCCAGTGGATGTGGGCGACAAGCGGTAGCAGTGTTGAAAGCAGGTTTGTCGAGGGAAATGGCGAGAAAAAATGGAGCGTGGATAATGAGTGAAGGAGATTATCGGATACAGATGGCTCGAAATTAAATTGATTCAGATTCCAGAAAGACAAAACCTGCTACATTTCCGCAATGAACATGACATAAGATGAGAGAAAATGTAAAAGTGTGCCCCGAGGTGTTTTTTTTTCCTCCATTTTTGTACTCTTTCTTATTTATTTGTATTTTGGACAACTGCACTCGCTACATCCGCTCTCATTTTTTATTCATATTTCTTCACATTCTTTCAAGGTGCAATCTTTTTGCCACAAGAATTCTACACCGCCTAATTTCTATCTTTTCAATTATTCTGAGGCGTCGGAGAATTTCGCATTGCAGCCTATTGCGATATCTTCTTGCCCATCCTTTCGTCTTTTCATTTTTCGGAGTGGATGGACGTCTTTCTTCCCGTTGTCATCCCATTGTTATTGTTTTTGCTATCACAAAAATTACGGCCAGCAACCACGTATAAGTTAAGCAACTGTCTCTCTCCTTCCAACTGTATACTCAGCAGAAAAATCGCGCAACTGTGCTTAATACTTCTATTCTCAACTAGAATACAAAATTAGTCTTCACCCCCTTGTCGCATTTCTCACAACGCTTGTCACTTACGCCGCATGCAATACGGCCTTGAGTCTTGCGGGGTAATGGTGCAGTCGCCATTCATGCAGCTCATAGTTGAAGACAATCTCGGTAGTTGGCCAGTATTGATAACAAGGCTTCAGCGTGTAGCTCTTTCCCTTGCTATCTAAATCCAACCCCTTGATTCGGATGGATGCATCAGGAAGGGTGTTGGTCACGGTGCTCAAAAAGGTGTTCAGATCAGGAGTAGCAATCCCGTTGATGGACTCGATGAAAAAGGATGCCCGTAAGCCATATTTATGCGACGGACTACCAAACATCCAGCGAGAAACGTAGACGGCGCCTTGCGCTGGCTTGTAGCCGAGGAAAGAGACAGGCAAATGTGCCTCTTGCAGCATGAGCCCACACCACAGTAAGACACGATCGGTCCCAAGGGTGGAGAGCGGTGTCGTGCGCACCTGAATCTCCACCTCTTTGTGCTCGCGTAGGACCACCAACGTTATCCCTTCCTCTTTGGCTGCCTCTCTGGTCTCTTCCACAGTCCCGCTAGCATCCTTGCCACTATTGCTGGTGCTGCCACCCTGCCACGCCACTACCGCACGCTCGAGCTCCACAGGCTGCACTACGGGCTCTCCATCCACACTAAGCAGTATATCTCCTGTCTTGACGAGCGCCCCGAGCTCCGTCGGTATACGGCGAACTACCAACAACGACGCCTCGCTCTCCGTCGCCTGGATCTTTTTGCTCAAGCGCCGAAATTGTGTCTCGGACAAGCCCATCCCTGCCTTAACCTTAGACAACTGCATTTGCGTAAACTTGATTGGAAGCAAATCAAGCGTACGTGGCGGCGGCCCTCCACGCTTGAGCAGTCGTACTGTCTCCGTGACAATATCCGATGACACGCTTCGGTAGATCTGCTTGATTTCCCCCTCGTGTGAGTACGCATAGCACAGACGCAGCGCCACGACCATGTTTTTGCCAGAATGATGGTTGTCGCTGCTGCTGCTGCTGCTGCTGCTGCTGCCACCGCCATTGCTGCTGCTTACGTCACCACCCGCTGAAGGTGCAAGGACAAACATACCATTCGCGCCAGGGGCATGGTCGCAATGAAAGACGCTGGCATTGGTCGAGACAAAGGTGGGAGGGCGTCCATCCGAAAGCTTCAGCGTCTCTTTCTTGGTGATGGTCACCCGTTGCGTCACAGGAATGAAAGGTGAGGAAAGCCCATGGAAAATCAACGACTCTCCGACATGCAATGGCGGCGCCTCCGCAAACTCAGCCTCAGCCACAGTCACCAACCCGCTCTGCGCCTCCGCCTCCAAGGAGGATGCGTCGTACTGCAATACCGCAATATTGTGAAGTGGATGCACAAAGACACATTTGGCCGGAACCTCCAGCACGCCTCCAAAAGTGACGAGACCATCCCCAATAGTAGCAGGGGCCGTGCTTCGATCCACCAGGACTAGGCCCTGCGATTTATCAATCACAATTCCTGCTCCTACATACTCGGCTCCGCTCATGCCATCGACCAGATAAGGCACGGCAAAGGAAACCATGACGAGTGAGTCCTTGGGCTTGTTGCTGGTGGTGGTGCCGCATGTAATGCCGGTGGATGTTGAAGAAGTCGTAGAAGCTGGAGGGACTGGGACGGGCACGTCCCCGCTTGGCGTCGTGAAGCTCATGGTCGTGGGCAGGACAGCAGGAAGACACACCTCGCTACTGGCCTTGCAGGGTTGGAAGGTCCAGCACAGGGTATTGTCGTCGTCTTCCCGGGCATTCACGTACATACCAGTCGCGAACCACTTTTTGTCTACCTGGATTATGGCTGAGCGTACACGAAATCGATCCGTCAGGCTGTGATAGCTCACACTAGTGCGGTGGCCGTCGGGAAGGATGGCGAAGACCTGCTCCAACGCCGCAATCGTCGGAGTCGGCCTCCCACCCACACTCAATATGATGCAGTGAATAGTGATGCCTGCGCGACTAAACATGTAACCCGTGCTCGCAAGATGCACGCCCGTTCCCGCCTCCAGGTGATAGGACTTGGCCATATGTACAGTGATCGGGTGGAGAACAGCAGAGCTGATGGTAAAGAGTGTGTGGGGCATCAAGGCATGCAAGTCCCGAATCTCAACATCCACAACCCGGTCCCTCCCACCCCGCTGTATCTTCAAAATTACTTTCTCGCCCACATGCGAATCTAGGACATCTTCTAGCGGCAAAAAGGTCGTACAAAGCACCCCACCAACTTCCAGCAAAATATCACCAGGCTCCAGAATCCCCTCAGCCGGCCCATTCTTCAGGCCTTGCTCAACCACCAGCATACCAGTCTCGGAGGGGAACGCCGCGCGCACGCTCTCCTGAACCTCGGCTGTCAATCCCAAGCGACAAAGCTCATCAAACGCCTTGTGCTTGAAAATGGTGAGCAGTGTCCCGCGAGGGATGAGTGTCGAGGAGGAGCAAGGGGGAGGGATGCGAGGCCCGCGCAGTTCTCCCTCACCTTCACCCCCCTCGTCGCTGCGGACACGCTCCTTGAAGTCAATGATGAGATCCAAGGCCCGTTTGACCCGGTGAAGCGGCAAGTAGAAGGATGAGGCCGCTGTCTTGGCGGCCCCACAATTCAATGCAACCGCCTTGCCATCCGACGCCAAGACCGGCGAACCCGATGACCCCCCAGAGGTGGACGAGGCAGCACTGATATAAAACGTGTTCCAGTCGTTGTAGCCGCCCCCGTAAAAAGGGGAGTCACGGTCAAGACGTGCAATAATGCCCGGCAAAATCTGGATTTTCTCACCTGCATCATTGCCTGTATTGAAAGGAGAAGGGAAATGTATGAGAAAAGAGGTCAGACAAATACTCACATATCTTGACTGCCGCCACACCATCCCGACGCACCCATGATCCGGATCTCGCGACCAACTCGTGCTCCCTCCGGATCAAGCTCAATCTCCTCCAGTTTGTGGTACTTGATTTGGGTGGCGTCAAAGGAGAGAAAGGCGAAATCGTGGATGGGATCAATGTACAGGACCTTCAGCGCCAACTCCTCCTTGTTGTGTAGAAGGCCGTCGATGACTGTTGGAGCTCCTCCACACACCACATGGCGATTGGTCAAAATCAGACGGTGCTTGAGCGAGACAACGAATCCGCTGGCATACGAGTAGCTGGATCCCGTGGCCTCGAAGCTCTTCACCTGGAGGACGCGGATATTGATGGCTGTCAGAGATAGAGGGAGGAGGTAAAGAAAATAGAACAGGGGTGAGTGACGCATTGATGCTTCTACAAAGGAGACAGAGAAGAGGCATACATGCTGGGATGGCGTGATCAAGGCATTGCTGCCAAGTGGGCTGCTGCGGATTCTGCTGCAGCGCCAGGGGCTGCTCCAGCTGCTGCTCGGAAAATTGTTGATGGAGCGAGGGGGTAGCAGGCGGAGGGGGCACGGCCTCGATGATGGGGCCCTCCATGGATGGTTCTAAGCTAAACGAAGCTGGACCGCTGGACCTGCCGTGGTAGAGGGTGGGAGAGATACGAGAAAGGTGTCAGATTTAGAATACAACACATTTCCAAGCTTCGGCGGCCAATTTTTTAAATTGCTGGACCAAGTGTAAATTATACTTACCCTCGCATCAACCTACACGGACACCTGCATGTCCTGTCACCATGTCGCCTCGACACGACTGCAGTGGGCGGGACACGGAACACCAACCACCAAAACCGATGCGAAGCTTGCGATGGCGATTGAGAGCTGCGATGCGATATGCTCCTTTTTAGCGAACACTTTGCTTGGGCATTCGTGGGTGTTTCCTACCCTCCCTCCAAACCCTCAACCTTCTCGCTGAACACCACCAATTTCATCATACCACACGACAAACACAGCTAGACTTTCCAGCTGACATGAACAGCGCTAAGGAATCAGCACAGCGGCAGCGACGGCAGCAGAAGTTGCTAATCCGGGTCAAACTCGAAGACCCCTGGCAGCAGGAGGTTGCCATCAAGGGGTTGCTTGAGGAAGGCAACATCGACGTCCTCTTCCCGCTCGTGGCCACGGGCAGCAGCAGCTGCGACGGCAGCAGTAAACATGTAATAAGCATACCAGATCGTCAAGGCTCCGTGCGTACCCGCGGCGGCGACGACGATGATAACGATGACGCAGAGTTCGGACGGGGCACATCCTCCTCCTTGACCCTTCCCACCTTAGCTGTCGCAAGCAGTGTGTGTCATGGGCTGGAGAAATTGGTGCGGCGTGGAAAGGCAGAAGTGGGAGTCATCATTAAGCGAATCTTGGCTGTCTTGGAGGAGACTCTGCTCTGTGCGTCCTTTCTTCCTCATGAATATCAACAGCAGCAGGTGCAAAGCTTGCTGGCCTTGTACATACGCACCTTAACCCAGATGATGCTGGATGGTGTTTCCCAAGAGTATGGCGGCGGAAATATGGACGCTGCTTTGCTTTGGTGTGAACAGACCCCTCTAGTCCTGGCTCTAGGCTTCGACCAGGTTCGTATAACGCCCTTGGTTCTGGCCGAGGCCAGCTATTTCGAAGCTCAAAAGTTACCGGCACATCCCGAGGTGTCACTAGTGGCATTACAAGCCCCTCTCTTGGTTGCCGGTCTTCTGGAGGCGCAATCATGTGAAAGCAAGGCCGTTTTTGTGGAAGCATTGGGTACTATGCCCCTTGACTACATTCCACAAAGTGCTTTGGTGGCCTTAGCCTCATGCTACCTGGAGCTCTTAAATTTCTTACCCTGGCCTGCTTTGGCGTTTTCAAGAGGAAATAAGAGGCTGAGTCCTGCTTCGTCGTCGACTATCGGAAGCGGGGGATTGAGCGGATCGTCCGCAGCTAAAGATGCTCAGCTGGTGGTGCAGTTTACTAAGATTGTCTTTCACCTCGTGTGCCACCTAGAGGCTCCGAGGTATGTTCGTATCGTTGGCCGTCGGCTCGCCCATCATCTTGTCAAGCTCGCCCTGCATGTGGTCGTCCAAGGATCGACGGCTGTGTTGTCTATGTCCATGCTTTTGCCCCTCATCGTCATGTTGGAGCGTCTGGCCGAGCACGATGCGATATTGTTGGCCCCTGACTTCCCCCTCCTTTCCTACGTCCTGGTGGCCATGGGCAAGGCAGGCGTCTGTGGTAGAGAACGGAATACATTGCTAGCCGTTCTTCAGGCCATCGTGAATGGTAACAATGATAGGGAGGGTGGAGATCTCTCATGTTCTACGTCACATGCCCTGCGCTGGGGTCTATACCCACTCATAAGCTTGATCAGTGTAAGTGATGCGGCGGCTCCACTTATCGCAGTCGTCGAGCGGCGCCTACAGCTGGCACCCTCTTCTGTGCCATTGTCTGATTCAGGGCCAGGACGAAGCTTACGAACGCTTCTGATGCAACCCCCCACGAGTTTCTCCCAGCAGTCGGTGGCCTCGTTGGTCAACAGCCTTAAGGAAGCGCCTGATGACGATCCCGTGACAATGTGGCAGCGGGAATGGGCTCTGTTTTTGGTCATGGGTTTGTTTTTTAATGAGGACACGGTGCGAGAATCAGATGAGGTGACCATCGCCGAGGATGCGCAAGGTCTGTTGGATGCCCTTGTGGCTCAGGACAAGAAGGGTTTTGTGGGGGCGCGACTGATTCCCGCCGTGCTTTACCGCCTGGACCGATGCGGGAAGACTATTAATTTAATTTCAGGGGCTGCATTAGTTAAAACAATGATGCCCGTAGTACGCCTCCAATCTCGGGTGTTGTGGTTCCTGCCGGCCTTGGGGTCGCATGGTGTGGGAGCGCAGTTGGTGCAAGCTTTTCTCAAGCGTCTCGCATCCACGCCAGCTGTTGTTGAGGCTAGCAAAGCCGCTCATGTTTCTAAAGGGGTAAGCCAACTACAAGATCGCGCAGGCATCTGCATGGTGAATCTGAATACGGCTATTTTGTCCTTATCTGCAGCTCTCTATCGGAGCAACACTCGAACATTCTCTGGGTTACGAGTATTAGTGCTGGCGGCAGAAGCCGATGTGACCTCATCAGCCGTTGCCTCCGGGAATTTGAGTGGCGAGGAGGGTGAGATCCGCCTGGCGCGCGTGCTGGCTATTTCTGATGTAGTGCGCGAGGACCCGGAGGCTGGTTCGGAGTTTATTGGGTTGCTACAGACGTACTTGATGGACGCCCATCTGCCTGGCGTGGTGGCCACAGCAGTAGACTGTATAACATATCTCTGCTCAGCAGACTGCCTCAATTATATGGCGGCGACGCGTATTTTGCAGAAGAAGGGCCGCGTCCAATTCAAAGAGCATCCACTGGTCCTAGCAAATCTGGCAGATTTCTTTGGCGCAGGAGCCTACATCTTTGACTGCAGCCCCCAAATAGACATCGAGAGCGAAAAGGAAGGTGGAGAGAACTCTGGAGGCGCTTACATGAAGTATGGTAGCAACGAGGATGAGGAACGACGGCCGCGCATACGTAAACATCACCTGGCAAACTTGACAGATAATCTTTGGCTGCTCGCGCAGCAGCCCTCTGCAGTCGTTCGACGACAGGCTTATTTGGCGCTTGCAGCGTACGTGCCCGCACTTCTTGCGAGCGAGGAGGAAGAGGTCGCTTTGGGTCTGCGGCGCCGTATCTTTCGTGCGCTGCAGGAGGACGGCGATGTGAGAGCCCGGGGGGGGCTTATAAATTTGCTTAGATCGGCACTTTTGTTCGAGACGGAGGATTCGGGTACGTGGCGCCACACGCTACTACGCACTGGAGATAGTGGGGCTGATGCCAGTCAAGGCACCGTCAACGCCGCAGCAACAGCCCTTGCTGCTACAATTGGTGCGAGACCCTCTCGTAAAACAATTAAGTCTCTTCCTACAGCAGAAGAGATTTTGAGCTTGTACCAAACGCACCATGGGGACGTTCCCGGACTGGCAGGGGCCACCTTGCATGCCTTGGGCAGGAAATGGCGGCTGACATCCTCAACGTCGACAACAATGGGGCCGAGTAACATGGTGGATGTCTTTGTAGACGTGTTGAGTGATGATGATGGGGGTGGGCGTTGCGTTGTACAGCGTCTGCTCGCACCTCATAGCTTCTTGCGCTTTCTTCCTGCTTTGATTCAGGATCGCGCTGCCAGCCGCCCGGAGTCATTATCGGGTACTTTGGAGGCCGCGGAAGAAGTGGAAGCTATTATCCAATCGACAATGGATCAGCATCGAAAGCAAGGGCGCGACGTGAATAATTGCTTCCTGGCATTGGCAGCGTTGGTCAACGCCCTGCCGCCTCAACTTTCTTACAAGACCGCCGAGGTGGTGGCTACGCTCCAAGCAGCCCTCATGTCGGACGCAGCCACGGGCATTTCCTTGGACATTCCCACAGTCCTCGTTTCTTTGGGGCTTGCGGGTCGATGTTTAGGGCCTGCTGATGCTGAGTGCGTAGTAACATTGGTTCGAGAGGTGTTTGTAGAGCACACGCAGACGGCTTTTACTGCCCGCACGGACTGGGGATGGTGCCAGTGGGGTGCGCTCGTGGGGGCAGGTGTGCTGACAGATTGGGTGCGAAAAATTCACTCTCCCGACGCTACTACATTTGAACTCCTGGTCATTGTAATCCGGAACTGTTTAGTCACGTTGCAAGAGCAAGCATTGCATTCGAATGCGTTGGCGAGCATGCTCCGGGGGCCCACAGGATTCTTTTCCTTGGAGGGGCTGATGCAAGAACGTGGGAGCGAGAATGGCGCAAGTTCAAGCACGAGATCCGCCACGGTGTCCTGGCTAGCGATCGATGTGGGCGAGGTAGTGTCTTCCTCGTCCTTGTCCTCATGCTCCTCGGCGATAGACAGCATCAACAATAAAGAGCTTGCCGTAGTGGGTGCATCGTGGGCGCTGGCCATCATGGCTCCCAATTTGGCACACGTGGGGCTAAAGCAGTCACTTTTGCAACTCTACCACATTTTACGGGCTGCAGCTCAAGCAGGAATTACGACTGTCAATTTCCCCTTAGGAGTGGTAGCAGCATTGGCGCTCAAGGCGGATTTGCTGGATGTGAGGGAAATTCTCGCGTTGCTGGAAAAATTAGCGAGTCAGGTGGGGAACGTGATACCCATCGACAAATCAGGGGAAGAAGTGAACAAGAATGACGACGATAATGGTGCCCTTGTCCTGGGCGTCGCACATTTAGCTGTCAGCATCCAAGACATTGTGATCCTCCCGGTATGCTTAATGGATGGGCTCAAGCGTCGGCTGGTGTCGCTTGTAAAAACGCTGCAGAGCACAGGAACAGGAGCAGCATCAGAAAAGCCGCAACAACAAACGCGTACACTGGCAGCTTGTTTGAGCATGTATACAATCCTGGCGAGCGGCGGGCCTCTTTTGGACATCATGGGCAAGGAAGTCGGGGCAGGGCTAAGCGCTGACAGAGCTACAGCGGGCTTGACAATCGATCTTGTGGAGGCACTTCGTTGCGGCATTTTACAATCGCCCAGTCAGCGACAACGCTGTGGTGCAGCGCGCGTTTTGGGCTTGTTGGTGGCTTTAAGGGATGAGAAGCAGGACGAAGGGAGTGAAAGGGTTCCAGGTGGTGTGCACTCAGGACGCGGCCGGGGATTAGGGGGAGGTCCTCTGGACGCCAGCACCTTCGGCTTACCTTGTGAGGGGACTTTGTCGCGCCTCGTTCTAGCCGAATTGCTTCGCTTGGCAGCCGGTGCAGGCGACGTGGATCCTGCGGATTCAAATGGTTTTGTCGTATCGACGTTGGGTGCGTTGATGTCGTGCCGGGTTCTCAAATTCGAACATAAGCAAATGGCGCTCATCCTGCAAATCTTTGTAAAAATGAGTCAGGCCCGGCTCAAGCGACGACAGCAGCAACAACAACCTTTAGAAGTTGTCGAGCACGCCGAGATTTCAAACGACTATTTGGCGGTGATCAGGGCTTGTGTCGCTTTTGCAGTGATTATGGCGCGGCGCGATGCGACCTACGTCACCTGGTTGTACGATTTTGCGGTGAATTCATCATCGGCAGTGGTCGATGTAGTACTGAATGTACTGGACGACCTGGTCCGCTTGACTCCTACAACATTGCAGGCGCATCTTTTAAGCGTGCTTTGGAGGAAGTGTCTTGACCAGGAGGAGACAGGAACAGCTGCCTTAGTAAGAGCTGTCAAACTCTTGACTGGCCTGGCCCTGGGCTGCGAGGACAACGGCGCGAGCTCTACCGTTGCTGAGGCGGTGTGGTTTTTGGTGACTGCCGACGTGCTCCCTTTTTTGCGTCGCTTTTCCTCTCTTTATCTTATACTAGACACTGCTAGCAACATCCATTTGTCGGAACGAGAGGATGGCGCAGGCTCAAGCCATTCTCCACCTTTCAAGTTTTTAGATGCACTCGCCCGGGTCCTCGCAGCCGTCAGTCGGATCCACGCCATGCCGGATCGAGTCAAGGAGCACTTGGAGCAAGCACTCATACCTACACGTCTGTCGGGAAGCGTAAGCGAGATGGGGGGGATAATATTGTCTGTCTTGCTGGTGGAAAAAGGAATGTTGCCGGTGGTTCAACTCAATACACTTCGGCTTCAATTGATGGGGCCCCGCATCGCCTTTCAAGAAGCCTTACCGGCAGATTTTTGCTGCTCTTTGATTCCGTGGGTCGTCCGGCCTTTGTGGGCGTCCCGAGGCATGTCCTTGGCAGCAGCGCGGCGGGAATGGATTTTGGCGTTGCTGGACTATCTGACTGTTGAGCCCACTCGTTCTGGACCCTTGGTGGTGCTCGTCTTCTTGTTCACGGGGGAACTGTCTTGGCTGGGCATGCCAGGCGGACTGATACAGCACGAGGCATTACCGTTACTGCAAGTCCAAATGCATAATGCCTTGGCTCGGGCCGAGGGCGTCAAACATTGTACCACTGAGTCCACCGTTGAGGATCAATTGCGCACCGACGTGCTCAAGGAGGGTGTCGCAGTCATATTTTCGGAATCTGATGACGCCGGGCCTGTTGTTGAGTGGGGTGTCCAAGTAGTGTTGCGGGCAGTCAAAATTTTGCAGACAATTTCGTCTGTGGCGCGCCAGAAAAATATGCTGATGGAGCAGCTACTGCAACAACAGCGATATTTTGATGGAAAAGACATTTATTCACCCTACCTATGTACTTACAAACTTTTAATAACGGGATTTATTGCGGGAGCAATTCAAGGTGGGGGTACAGGGCTATTGCGCCGCCTGCCGCCTGCCACCAAGCGGTTTGTGGCAGAATGGAGCGTGTTCATGAGCATGATTGACTTGGAGGCTAAAGCAATATAGGAATGTTAGACGCATGTAAGGTAAAGTTCTCTCGGTTGCAGTCGGGGTGGCCAGATCATCGAACCATCCATCTTTTTGTCGCTCACACATATCCTTGACGCCCGATTCAGGCTTTTTTCGGAGTCTCTCCGAATATTTCAATGCCTTGCTTTTATTCCCAACCACGAAGTGTAATCTGAACATTGAGTCATCTGTCCATGGCCAGTTGTAGGACGAAAAGGAAAAGGGCAAAACAAGGTGCTTGAAGAATCCAGTGTGTGCGAGTGAAGAGAAACCTCGCGATCAAAATGGACGGGTCAGTCTGGCTGCAAATGACAGCATGAAATCCTAAATTTGAAGACAAGATGAAGTCAAGCTCTGGAAGAATTGTGTTCAGAGGCATGGAATTCGATTTAATCAAGGGCGGAACGCCGCATTCGATATGACTTGGTCATCTTTAAACAAGGTTTGAGAGGGATCATGGCAACGTTTCACGTTGGTTTCAAAGGTTCAGAAAATTCTGCACAACTTCAAGGCCCTCCCTCATACACGGCGTGCTTTTTTTTTATGGCACAGCAAGAAATTACTAGCCATCATTTCCTGAGGACATGAAGTGTGCCATGTGGACTAATTCAATGAGCAATCCTCAGCCTATCCATTTATAAATGTGTGCAAGGTTTTCTTGTGGATTTTGAGCGCGGAGGGGGGTTTGAGGGGGGTTGTAACATTGATATAGGGATAGTGCTTGTGATCTTTGGTCAAAAAGCTTTCGCAAAATGTAGCCAGGTAAAAGCTTGGGGAATCTATTCTTATGTTTCGCTCCTCTTACTTGGAAAGACCATCGGCCCGCCATATTTGACCCAGTCGCTCGACGCCTGTCGCTCCTTAATTGACAGCTTTTAATTTTAATTTTCAGCTTTTTGATGTTGAGAATTTTCCTTCTGCAGCGCCTACGTAAGATGTCCGGAGCCAAGACATGAATCATCATCGAGACTGACCATACGATCACCGAGATTAAATCCGGTGCTCGATTATTCGTAAATGGTTCTTCCGTTAACGCTTTTTCGGGCCGCTTCATCGTATGAAACTTAATTTACACCAGGAGACATCTCTCTTGCAAGCGTCGTGCAAGCTCTCGAAGACTGGTCCAGTGCCAATATTCAGAGTGCTTGAAATATCAGCGTAAGCCACCATTCTAAAAAGCGTTCTCCAGTAACGTCGCTATGACTTTCATGCGCGACCACTCTCAGAATTTACACAGACGAGGCTAATGGCCGTGAGTCACGACGATTGCCTCTTGGAGGAATGGCTCTTTCCCAACAAAAATGTACTAACATCAATAAAACGGGCAGTTCTGTCAGTGACAAGGGACCAGAGAGGCATGAGGCACATTTGCAAAGCATTGCGAGCGCTCTTTCAATCCAAGAAATGCGCTTTCGCTTCGATCAACGACAGTGAACTGGAGCATACGCGTAAGAAACAGAGAAAGAGTAGCGGCATTAAAAAAAAATGTACTACGGCTCTTCATCCGCCTCCCCATCCGAGATGGTGGGCACTCCTGCACCGCATTCAAATCAAGGACCGATCGTCTGTCGAATATGTCCAAATAGGACGAGATCAAGTGCCAGCGTGCCAGGCCACCGAGGCGCAAAAGCGAAAGTGGATATTGAAAGGAAGCCACCTACTCCTGCAGCGCCAGCGCCAGGTTCCTGTCGTAGAAGGCGGTAGTGGTGGTGGTCATTTTGGACTTGGCGGTGGCGAGAGTGGGAGGATGAGCAAAGCGAACGAACGTGGGTGTGGGTGTAAAGGGACACTTGCACAAGGCAGAAGCTGAGATGCTGTGGTTCTTGGGAGGAAGGACTGGAGAGTCGTGTACAGGATTTGTACGAGCCATTTAAAATACACAAAGGAAGGGCATTGACAGGGCGGGTAAGAAAAAAGCTGCCAATCGCTTGCCTTGCTTTCGCATAGCCCGCCCAATATAACACACAGCACAAGATTGCAATCTCGTCCACGCACTCACACAATCCATCTACAAACGGACAGGGGCTACCCCAACAGGGGGTCACCTACCTCTATTTCTCACCGCTTTGCTCCATCGGCAATCTCTTCGTTGTGTACCACCGAGACAAGAACCCCCTGCAGCCGCTCATGTTCTCCAATTCCAGCACCCCTGTAGATGAAAAAATAGAACTCTTCCACTTTTATCGATCGGGATTATGAGGCACTGTTCTCGAGGAGACGAGGAACTGGGGTAAACTGTGGTCCGTGGAAGAATGGACTTGTGGGAAGTGAAGTAAATTAAACAAGACTCCACAAAAATTTGGCATCTCCGTTGCTGACGTGGAGATACGTCGACCACTAAGTGGGGGACTGACTGGCAGATTGGGTAATAGAGGGAGCAGGGGGGCTCCTAAGTGGCTTCCATGGGCCACGAAGAAGCATCATGCTGATGATCATCTGGATGATCGTGACGGTACGCAAGCAGCTAGTTGGATCGTGTCCGCAAGCCACTTCGAAAGCACTGCACAATGTCTGTGGATTGACAGAAGTACAGTGTAGAACGAGAGGCAGTGCTAATATTTATTTCTATGCTCACAGTCTTTCTGCACAAAGCTGCATTTAAACCTGCTGGCTTTGTCCCTCGACTTCCTCCCACCCGCAAGTGAACACGACACACGCCCCGCCGATTAATGCATCATTCTCATACTGCCTCCGGCTACACTCACATCCAGAGCGCAGCCATGGTCAAGAGGATGTCGATAGCTCTTGCCTTGCTGCTGCTGCAAGCCAGCTCTGTCAATGCATTTCTCTGCCTCCCCCTTCCCGGCGCCCAGCAGCGCCACGTACTATCCCAGCTCACGGCCGCGATTGCAACCCGAACGGGTAAGTCAAATAAGGCGGCAGCAGCTGTCACCTACACGCCCACGCCCAACTATGGCGATACTCAAGGTGCCGAACTGTATTTGGATGGCGTCGCGGTTGCCGCGGGCGCCACATCCTTGGTAAGCGGTGTTTCCTGGAAGATCAACAAGGGGGAGCGCGTTGGTATCGTGGGTGGGAACGGCGCGGGCAAGTCGACGATGCTCAGTGTCATTGCCGGGTACAACATGCCGGAGGAGGGGACAGTTACAGTGCACCCGCGGGCTACGCTGGGTTACCTGGTGCAGACGGCCGTCTCTGGCTCCACACGGACGCTGAAAGAGGAGGCCATGTCACAAATGACGGCTTTTCGTGACGCCGAGGCCGCAGTGGCTCGGGCTGAGGCCCGGGCGAATGTTGACCCCAGTGATTCCAATCTCCTAGCTTTAGAAAGGGCCCAGGCTTTATGGGTTGAGGCTGGAGGGGAGGATGTGACACAACGCGTCGAAAACATTTTGAGTGGGTTGGGATTTCAGCGCACGGACTACACGCGGCCTTGCACGGACTTCAGCGGCGGATGGCAGATGCGCATTGCCCTGGCCCGGCTGTTGCTAGGGGAACCTTCACTTTTGCTCCTGGATGAGCCCACGAACCATTTGGACTCGGCCGCCAAGGACTGGCTAATGCACTTCTTGACTTCTTACACGGGCACCGTGCTCCTGGTCAGCCACGAAGAGGAGCTTCTGCGGGCATTTCAATGCACGACGGTGGCCGAGCTCCGCTTCCAGGCCTTGGAGTTGTACCGCTGTGGATACGATCAATTTCTGGAGCAGCGGAAGGAGCGTGCAGAGGCCCTCGAGGCTGCGGCCGCCCGGCAGGCGAAAGAGCGGGCACGTGTCCAGGGGTTTATCGACCGGTTTGGGGCGAAAGCGACCATGGCATCGGCCGCTAACTCGAGGAAGTTGAAATTGGAGAAGATGAGCATCATTGAGGGCCCCCAGGCTGCTGTCAAGCGGCCTCATCTCCGTTTCCCCGTCCCGCCCAAGGTGATGCCCGAGCTTCTGAAATTGCGGAATGCCAGCTTTGGGTACCCGCCCGCCGCGCCTTTGGTGGAGAAAGTGGATTTCACGCTCACCCGGGGCACGCGCATGGTTTTGCTGGGGCCGAACGGCTGCGGCAAGTCCACGGTTCTTAAAGCCTTGACGGGCACCTTGCCTCCTCTGGAGACTGGAAGCAGTGACAGGATCCTGGGGGAGGGTCTGGAGATGGGCGTTTTTACCCAAGATCTGGCGCAGGACTTGCCTCAAAATCAGGTCGCGGTGGACTATGTCTTGGCCACGGTGAGGCAGAAGGACATGAGCATCACGGACCAGCAGGCCCGGGGGGCGTTGGGTGCCTTGGGACTGATGGGGGAGAAGGCGATGCGGCCCATCTCGGCGCTGTCTGGCGGGGAGAAAGCCCGCGTGGCTCTAAGTGTGTTTGCCCTTCTCCCACACAATCTATTGGTGTTGGACGAACCCAGTAACCACTTAGATATTGGCACAACCGAGACGCTGAGTGAGGCTCTTGCTGAATTCAGAGGTACAATGGTGGTTATAAGCCACAACAAGGCCTTCGTGGAGAAGCTCAAGGTTACCCACGTCGGGCTGATCAGAAACCGGCGTCTCATTGTGGAGGAGCGCATGCTCCGCCCCAGTGACTGGGCATTCGATACACAGTCTGGAGGCAGCGGGGGGGCTTCCAAGGCTATTGTGAAGAGTTGTAGTGGCAAGGGCGGCAGCAAAGCCAATGATGGCAAGCAAGATGCAGCTGTTGCAGACGGTGGGAAGGCGAATTATAAGGACCAACGGGCGCGCTTTAAGAAGATGTCAGCCGCGCCCAAGCGCATTGCGAAGCTGCAGGTGATTATCGAGGAGAAGGAGCAGAAGGTGGAGGAGTATGGGAAAAAAATGTACCACGCGGGTAGCGACGTTGCCAAGGTTATTGAATTTTCTGAGCGAAAGGAAGCATTGGCCGTTGAAGTAGAGGCACTCTACGCCGAGTGGGACGAGCTGGAGGCCATGCTCGCGGAAAAGAATGGGCAATAAAGCACCGAGAAAGGAAAGGGGGGGTAGGGGGCATGCTGGCAGAAAAGAATGGGCAATCAAGCACCGAGAGGGGAAATAGAAATTGTCGCCCGAAGAGGGTAGGAAATGCAGACAAAGTGTAAGAAAGTGGCAGGCATCGCAATGAATGGAATGTAAATGTAATGGTTTGATTTGAGAAACCGCAGAGTATGCACCTGGAAAAAAAATAACCAAATTTTGTCGTGTTTTGAGAGGATGCATAGCTTCTTTGTCCACTCCAGTCCATTTCAGTCCAGCTTGCAGTACTTTGTTCCTTTCTGCCGCTATCCTACAATCCCTGATTTATCGCAAGCAACCTGACGTCACCTAGGAATTACATACCAGGGGAACCCTTCCAAAAAGTGTTGCCTATACTTCAGGGAGAGAAGGAGGGAGGGAGGGGTGGAGGGAGGCAGAAGAACAGGACACCTGTGAACAGTTCGTGTCTCGGGACGGCAATGGGGCACGTAACATCCTGCGGGTGTACAGGAGTATGGTCCGTGGGGAAGCTCGTCCCCATGATCTTCGGTTTGGTCAACCGCGGCAAGATATACGGACACTCTATGTGTAGCGTTCCCGCTGACCTCCTCTTTTATCCTCCTCCCCCTTCTCCTCCTGGCCCTGTGCGAGCCGTCCGGGGACTTTGCCTGATTGAAAAACCTGTCAAAGTCGCTAGAAAAACTCGGACAAGAAATAAGGGGTGAATAGGCAACATTTTATTGTTGGAAGGCTCCCCCTCATATGCAAGTCCCAGAGGACGCAGGTTGCATGCGATAGTTCTAGAGGGATGTAGGATAATACTATAATACTATATACTATATAAATAACTATATACTATACTTCACCGCACACACCCACACGCCCACGCGAAGTCCCCGGACGGCCTTTAACCTTGGAGAACGACACGTGCGCTATGCTCACCACAAACTCGTCCGGCAGCCTCCGTTAGTCGCCCTTCCCGATCGTGATGAAGTCCAATGGACTTGACTCATGTGGGCTGGTGTTCGTTTATGATGATGACGATGATGACGATGAAGAGGCCATCAGCTCGTCCGCCAGACGCTCAACAGAAAGCCATGCGTGTGAGGATCATATGGTATTATGAGTACAGCAATCAATCATATCGCCCTGTATTGTGCGCTACGGGGCTGAATTTGCCCCAATTGGCCCCCCCCCCCCCTCTGGGCCTTATCGCTTGTCGAAGCATAGTGCTCAATCCCGCCCCTTGGAGCGATCAGCTATCATATCACGCCCAGCATCATCCTGCAACATGTCTCAACCCATCTTGCTTGCACCATATCATTTAAATCTAGAACTCGCATCCACACCCTTAAGTGCCGACTGCGGCCCCACCTGGCTTTCTAGTCACGAGCTCGGAAGCCTCAGCCTCCTGAACGACCTCCCGCCTCTCCGTTCGTCCCCCAACAACGACTCCTATCTACGCGCACGCTCAGCTTCAGCCATGGCAAACCGGACAGATCCCACGGTGACGACTGTACACGGTACGAACCCACAGTTTTTGGTGGAAAAGATTTTGCGACAAAAAATATACAACAGCCTTTATTGGAAGGAGCACTGCTTTGGGCTGACAGCCGAGACGCTTGTAGACAAGGCCGTGGGGTTGAGTGCCTATGGCGGCCAGTACGGGGGTATGCAGAAGCCCACAAAGTTCATGTGCTTGGTCCTGAAGATGCTGCAGCTCCAGCCCGAGAAGGAGATCGTTGTGGAGTTCATCAAGAACGAGGACTACAAGTACTTGCGCGTTCTGGGTGCATTTTACCTTCGCCTGGTGGGCAAGCCGCTGGATATCTACCAGTATCTGGAGCCCCTCTACAACGACTACCGCAAGCTTCGATTTCGGGGCGTAGCGGGCTGGGCACTCAAGCACATGGACGAGTACATAGAGGAGCTGCTGACGGGCGACTATTGCTGTGACGTGGCGTTGCCCCACCTGCCTAAGCGGCACCTGCTCGAGGATCAGAAGCTCCTTACCCCCCGTGTCAGTGCATTGGAGGACGAGGACCTGGATCCCCCGGAGGACGGAAACGAGGGGTGGAAGGATAAGGAGGATGAGGAGATACGGAAGGCACGGAATGGTAAGAGCAGTCGACCCCGGGGTGGCGATGAGGAGGAGCAGGAGGAGGATAAAGACGAGCAAGGGCGGGAGAAATGGTTCAAGGATAGCCATCTGCACCGTCGAGGCAACCGCTTCGCCTCGCCTCCCTCGCGTCATGAACGATGGCGGGACAGGCGGGGGAGGGACGAGGTGGAGGAGGATAGCATGGAAAATCGCCGCCGTCGAAACCGAAGTCGGACTGCCAGTCGCACGCCTAAGCGCCGGCGTCGACGCTCCATGAGCCAAGACCGCCGCCGTCGCAATCAATCGCCATCTCCATCATCATCATCATCATCATCATCATCATCATCATCATCATCATCATCATCGTCATCATCATCATCATCATCATCATCATCATCATCATCATCATCATCATCCCCCTCCTCCTTCTCCTCCTCCTCCTCCTCCTCCTCCTTCTCCCCGACGAATCCCTCGCCTTCTCGAAAAGACAGCAGCGACAGCGAATACGAGAGAAAGACCAAGAAAATCAAGAGCAAGAAGGTGCGTGTGATCAAGGGGCTGAAGCTTCACAAGATCGTGGGGGGGTCACCGGCGGCGGCGACGGCAGCGGCTGCCGAGAGGGGCGGTAGTGGAGTTCAGGGAGGAGGGGAAACATCCGTGGGAGAATGGAATGATATTAGGACGAAGTTGGGTCTTAAGCCTTTGCGAGAGTAAGACCAGAAGAAGTCAAAGCACAGGAGAAAGGAAAACATGCACTGAAGGTTGCCGAGGCGATGTCTTTGCCACCTCGACTTTCACCATTTGCCGAGGAGACATAACTGTGCACTTTCGATCGTTCATTTCTTCTTTGGGCCTGTTTCAGTCTCTTTTCCTCTTTTTCTCGTCATCTTTAGTAACTGTTGCTTCTATGTCCACCACATCAGAGATATCTATCCTCCTCCCACCTTGCCTCTGTTGCGGTTGTGCCTCCTCCACTAATTCGGCCTTGCCGAAGAAAAATTCCAGGAGAAAAGCAATGGTGGCCGTTGGAATCACATCTGTAAACGGAAGCAATTCCTCCACAAGGTTAATGGCAGCCAGGACGTTACTCCCATATAAGAGCCGCACCAACAGGGCACTAACGGGTGCCCAGATGAAGTCACTCGCACCTCCAAGCCCCGGCACAACAAGGGACCCGTCCCCGATCAAGTCAATGAGAATACTGACGAGCAGCTTACTCAACAAAACAGCTCTGAGTGAAGGTAATTTGTTAGGTGTAAAGCGCGGAGTTACAGTAGTTGGTGTCGTCTTCTCGGTGAGTGGACTTGCGACAATGAGACCGGCGATTACCAGCGGCATGCCAAATGTCAGAATGGCAATGCCAGGGAAAAAAAAGGCACGAAATGTGTTACGAAAGGACTGTATGTCATTCGCAAGCATTACGGACACCACGGACGTTTCAGAAGTGGCGCATACGGCGCTATATGAGGTTGGACTCCGTCTCGAGGCGTAGTAGACCGGGGGAGGGGGGTGAATGAAGTTGGGGAGACTGCTGATGAGACGCGGACTTTGTCGAGCCAGGACCATCCTATGTTGGGCGGATGGGGCTTGTCAGTGGTATGTGGATGTGACAAAGTATCCGCTGCGATGCTCGCTGTCGGCGACGGCAACTCGCACAAGAGCAAAGGGACACAGGCTTATATGGTTATACTATAGTAAGTCATTGGCACTTTGGTTTTGGTTCCTAGGACAAGACTAGGAATAAGCCTTGATGTCTTTCAAGTGCAAAAGACCTGGCCTTTATGCAAGCGGGAATGTGATGATTTGCACGGCGCAGTGTCATTCAGGGTCGGCATGCGCCATTAAAAACCGTTCCTGGTGTACCACCGAGAAACAAATCAAGTCAGGGGGGGAATACGTAATATTATATTAGAGTTTAAAGAATTTTGTTTTTATGCTTGATCCAGCAATGTCAATGCGGTGTCATTGCTGCCAAAAACAAGGTCACGTCAACCTATACATGCGTCATGCACCCCCCATGAACAAACAGCACCATGGCAAGCACGGGAATTTGCAAAGGCGAGACGGCATGGCTGCAGAAGACCATCACAGTGCAGGCTGAAGGGCGGGGATGTGAACTCATCACAAAACAAGTAGTAGATGCCGTCCCTGAGCTGCGCAAATTTTCCGTCGGCACGCTTACCGTCTTCATTCAGCACACTTCTGCCTCTCTTTCTATCAACGAAAACGCCGACCCTACCGGTGAGCGAGAAAGAATCAATCATGTACTGACTTGTATTTAAACATGAAATATTTTTTCCGATAGCAAATATCACATCTCTTCAATGCCATGCATCACCAATCCACAAAACCAGTCCGCACAGACATGGAGAAAGCCCTGAACATGATCGTCCCTGATAGCTGGGCGACGGGCGGCTTGCTGGATCACGTTGACGAAGGGCCTGACGATATTACGGGCCATGTGAAGGCAACCCTTGTAGGAGCAAATTTGACCATACCTGTCATGAAGGGCCGACTAGCTCTCGGTACGTGGCAGGGTATCTATCTGTGCGAGCATCGCAACGCGGGCGGTTATGGAGGAGGCCACGCGCGGCGCCTCATCATAACGATTCATGGTCTAGTGTGTTCTTGAGCGTTAGAGGAGGGGGCAGCGGATCAATACGGATTCGAGTGGGCAGGGAAAATGGTTGGATGACCGGTGAGGCATTAGACGAACCACATAACATGAAACTTCAAGCCCCCCCGGGGGGATGTCTTTTTCTGCTTTGTTCTTGACGCTTTATTGTGAACGTTTGCTTTGTCGATGATGTTAAGGGACCCCTTAAGAAATTATAGGGTAAGGGGAGAGGGGAGAAATGTTGGTGAAGCAAAATGTTCATCTTGATTGCTCAGACAGAGTTCTGTAACAGGACGACGCTCACATTTCATGCACTTGAAATACCTTCATGCTTGTGCGATTGTGACATGTATATATCTTCTGGCCAAATAAATCTAGGGAATCGATTTGCATCTTTCATCTCACCAGCTACATCTATTACCATGGCGGTACCTAGGCCCTGTGGCTTCTGCCAAGGATTCAACCGCGAACCGCGTGGGGTAGAATATGGGATGATTTTACCGGATTTTACAGCAAGAACGACAGGAGCGTGGTAGTGACCGCCGGAAAGACTATGTCAGGCACTTTACGTGTGCCAAGCCACGGTCGACTCACTCTAAATGATATACATACATACATTTATGTCGATAAATGTCGATTTGAAATATTTCCCTACAGTTCTGTGATTCGGAATCACGAGCGAGAGCGCTGATCGGCCCCCCGAGCAAAAGAGTTTGGCTTGCTTGCCTGGACCGCCTGCCCCTCACGGCATGCAACTATTTGCAAACAACGAGCATTTTGAGGTATGAGCATTCCCGGGAGACAGTGTCGTGCTTGTAGCCAAATTTTTCTCCAAATCGCCATCTTTTCAAATGTATGGGCTTCTTTCTTCACACCTTCGTCAACCCTTCGGGTGAGCTGCATCCAAGCAAGAACACATGGTTCTGTCCCGGAGCACCGAACCACACTTCACTGTCCGACAATTGAACTCACAACTTCCATTGCACCTCTTTCTACACAGTCAAATCCCAGGATCTTGCGCGGACGTCTTCCTCGCAGGTGAATAGCTACCGCGGGGAGAGGATAATGAAGACCCGACGACATATTGCCCCTTCTGGGGCAGGCGACAAACCCACCTCGCCGGCCTCTGCGTCGTCCACAATGACCAAGGCGTCTTTCCAAAGCCCTGATCTACTCCTTCTACTCAGCTTCGTGGGCGTTGCTTTCATGGCCTTCATTGGTACGTATCAAACACGCGTTTGTGTCCTCCCATGCCTTTGAATTCGACGTTCACATGGTGCATTTTGATGCCTATGCGAGGTCGTGCCGATACGATACCGATCAGAGCCTCATCATGTCTTATCAATGTAAACGGATTTGTCCGCGATTTCTCCCTGGCTCAAGCATTTCTTTCCTTTTTAACTTAAAGAAATTCTTAATGCCGCTCCAGCCATATCAGTTCAGACCATCGGCAAGAGACTACCCATCCCCCGCAAATGGTAACACCCCTTATAACAATCACCCACTCTCCCCAACCTCTTTCCTATCTCCACACACAGCCGGCATGTACCCCACCGAAACCGAGGCCGTGGTTCAGGAGACGAAAGGCTTCGTGACAGGTCTGCTGAGCAGGACGATCGGCGGCAGCAGCAACTACATCAGTAACAGAAAAACCTTCCAGCGAGTGGTGGTGGACCCCAATCCTTCGCACGACATAGCCTACCCGACAGCACGTCTTTTGGGACCGGAAGTGACCGAGGAAGAAGTGAAGAAAGCCCCGTTTCGACCGCACATTCTCACGGACTCTATCAACCCGCCTGTGACCCCCCGCCATGGTGCCGGCGAGTTGGGTGTATTTCTGTATCGCAACGGCTTCTCAGAAGACCCCCTAAACGCCGTTGTATCGCGGGAGAGACTTTGCCGCTCGCCCGACGCCCTGGCCTCGACCCTGAGCGCCGAGGTGGACGAGGACTGGGGCTGCAAGGAAGCGGACGGCTGCCGGGTATTCTTGCACAATGGATGGGAGATCTCCAATTGCGAGGAGCTAGTTGAGGATGATAAGCTCTGGCTGGTGCCTCGGCATCGAGAGTTTATGTGGCCTACCTTCAAGCGGGGCCATCTGGTAGAGGTGCGGCACGTGGCGTCGGGCAATGGGGAGCCCATCGTGGTTGAGACCCTCTCCGAGTCGCCCAAGGTTTTCCGGCTTAACAACTTTTTCACCTCCGAGGAAGCGGACGAGCTCATCGACAATGCCGTGAATCTGAACGATCCCGTCAATGGCCTCCACCGCTCAACCACGGGCCAGGGCATGGCCGCGCAGGAGGACAGTCACCGCACAAGTGACAATGCGTGGGACATTGACTCACCCGCCTCCCTCCGTCTGAAGCGCCGAATCTTCGAGCTGCTGGGTATCCGTCCTTACAAAAATGCCTGGGCTGACGGCTTGCAGATCCTGCGGTATAATACCACGCAGGCTTACAACAGTCATTTTGACTACCTGGAGACTACGCAGAAAGGCCGCCTCAACTCGGCCCGGCGGGGGGGCGCTAATCGATTTGCCACTGTGGTAGTGTATCTGACGGACGTGGAGGTGGGGGGCGAGACAGTTTTTCCCGAAGGCGGTGCGCTGGATGGGACGGATAAGAGCTACGATGAGGTCATGAGGGAAATGAAGGAGCAAGATATCGACCTGCGTGAGATAGGCATCAAGGCAGGTTCGTGGCAGGAGCGTTTGGTCGTCCAGTGCCGCAGCAAGCTGGCCGTGAGGCCCATGAAGGCTCAGGCCGTTCTTTTCTATGACCAGCTGCCGCAGGGAGGGCTGGACGATGCCTCTCTGCATGGAGGCTGCCCGGTCCTGCAGGGCATCAAGTGGGCCGCTAACCTGTGGGTGTGGAATGGCAATGTGCACGGCCCTGACGAAACAAGCGATTCCAGCGCAACGGATGGCAAAGACAGTGACGGCAGCCATCAAGTCGAATTTCTCAGCGTAGTGCCTGGCCATAGCTTGTACTGGCAAGACACCTTTTTCTCAGACCTGATGGAGAATGTACCTATACGTATGAACACTTTTGAGGGCCATGTCTTCAACATTCACAAAGGGCGCAGTGTGGAGGAGAAAGGCGAACTTGTGGCCACGTACACTATGAAGGCAGGGCGAAAGTCCAAGGACGTAAAGACGTACATATTTAGAGGTTATGCGGAAGATGAGGAGGAGGTAGAGGAGACGTGGAGTGAGGATGACGAGGAGGCTTTCGAAGACGAGGAGGATTTTGAAGACGAGGAGGATTTTGAAGACGAGGAGGAATTTGAAGACGAGGAGGAATTTGAAGACGAGGAAGAATTTGAAGACGAGGAGAATTTTGAAGACGAGGAGGACGAGGAGGATTTCGATATGGAATGGAGTAGGTGAGCGGGGTGACGATGATCGTTAAAAAAAAAAAGAAAACCCCAGAAACAATACAGTGTGTGCGGCTTCTGGGCCTGAGAAGAAACAACTTCAGCAAAAAAAGCACGCTGGTATGTAGGTTAAGAATTTTAGTTTGGGATTGAAAAAAGACAAAAGGAATAAATTTCAAGAAGACAAATTCGAGGAATTGAGGTTTGAGAATATGATAACTATTGAGGAGCCCTAGGCTGCTACTAAGCGGCCTCATCTTCGTTTCCCCTATTCCCGCCCGGGCTTCTAAAATTGCGGGATGCCAGCTTTGGGTGTCCGTCCGCAGCGCCTCTGACTGGGCACGCACATGGTTTTGCTTGGGCCGAACGGCTGCGGCAAGTCCACTTGTACTAAATAAAAAGCCTTGACGGGCATCATGCCTTCTTTGGAGACTGGAAGCAGCGACAGGATCCGCCCATCCACCCGCAACCCACTTCATTTCTTTGTGTCTTTAGCTCCCTTGACTGCAAGCGAACCAACGGAAAATGCGGGCTCAAACGAACGATTACTTTATTCATGACTTTGTATAGCAGTGCCCGTTTCGGCAGTCTCGACGTGTTTGAAGTTGAGTGGGCGAGCGATACAGCCTGCTGAGTGAGGGGTTGTGGTGATGACTTCATCTCATTCCATATCACTAATATATATATAAACTACTCAACCACTTCATACACGCATAAAAAGCAGGCACATATTGCACTTCATTGCTAGCTACCCCCCTTTGCCTTCAAAAAGGATGGCATGCTCCCTTCGGGGCATAGCTGCTGTGCTGGTCCTCCTTCTGCCCGCCACACCAGTAATAGCCTTCAATGCCCCAGTCTTGGCCTCTCTCCTCGACCCTACCATCGACACGTGTGCAGCAGACCCTGAGGGATGGGTAAAAGGCCCCGTGATCTCGGCTGCACAGGAAGCGGCGGTTCAAAAGGTGAGTCTATACTATTTCTGTGTTGCACTTCTCGGCGTCGTCCCCTCTGCGACTACCTGACGCGTATAGACTGCAATTCTTCTACTTTCCGGGAGCCGCTGATAGATCTTGGTAGCGATCTAGAGCTTACTCGCAGGCTGTCCTGTCTCAGCCACTTGAAAAGACAGCCTCACCACCTACCAATATGAGACTCACTTCTTCCCCTCTCGAATACCTTCAATAGGTCTTGACGGCGCAGCACAATGCTTCCTTCTTATGGGGCACCTACCAGCCAAATCAATATTTTTGTATCAAATCGCGCACGACTCCCGCTTCGTTGGCTAGTGGTGTCCTTTGGCACGGACCCGGGCGCACTGTGGCGGACGCTCGGAGTGAGTGTCGTCAGGAGGACTGGATCCAGAAGTACGGTTGGACGCAGCATGACGGACGGCACTTTGGGCGGCAAGTCATAGAGGACACTGCACAAAAAGTGCAGTTGGTGACGGAGTTTGTGCGTTTGAACGGCAAAGATGGTTATTGGGCGGCGCGCATCCAAGTCACACCAGACATCCCGGCCAAAAAGCAAAAACAGAGGAGCTCAGAGATGGAGGGAGAGGACGAGGATCCCAGGAAGGAATACCATTCCCATCAGCGCCCGGCAGCAGTGTACTTCTATTTGGCAATTGACTGCGACGGAAATGTCGAAGCAGGGAGGTGCCTTCAGGATGCAGGCGGCGAACACGGGCTGAAGTTGCTGGTAGACCGGGGCAAGGGCAGTGGGGCGGCTTACATCCACGGCAAAACCAAAGACTTGGGCGACTTTACGCTGGAGGTGGGCGTTCGATCCGTCGATAGAAGCAGTAGTAGCAGCAGCAACAACAACAGTACTAGCGGCAGCAGCAATAGCGGCAGAAGCGGCAAGAAAATCAGCGCCACTGGCAGTACTGCCCCGCTCTCCATTTCTTATTGGGGCGGCTCCGGTGTGGTGCTCGCGGACCTCAAAGCGAAGCTGGAAGACGAAGGTCGGCGGATAGCAAGGGCAAGCGGCTCATCAGCACACAAAATCCGGGGAATGAATGTGTTGCCAAATGAGATGCCCGCCAACAGCAATGTGGTGGTGCTTCGCGTCGCGAGTGCCGGGTCCTTTCATATTGACGCCCGTTTACGCGCGCGGGTTCCGCCAGATGCAGATGAAGACGAAGACGATGACGAGAAAGATGAGCCAGGAGAGGAAGACATAGCGACCCTGAAGGCACTGCTTGATCGTACGACTACTCAGGGCCTGCAAGACTTTCGAGACCGCTTCGCCAAGCTCTTTGTCCTTGATCAGCACGGCTACCGCGGCCGCAGCTTCACATCTGAAGAGATCGAGGCCGCCGAAGCGGCCTTCAGCAATATGATTGGTGGAGTCGGCTACTTTCACGGCCAAACTCCTATAAAAGGCCGCAGTATCAACCACGGCGACGGGCAGGGGGGCCGCAGCATGACAGCCATTTTGAACTCATTTCCTACTAGTCTTTTCACTGCCGTGCCTTCCCGCAGCTTCTTTCCGCGGGGTTTCTTGTGGGACGAGGGCTTCCACCAGCTTCTACTACACAAATGGGACCTAGCTTTGACCTATGACGTACTGCTACACTGGCTCTCGCACATGCATGCGCATAAGGACTGCCCCGACCTGGGTTGGATTCCTCGCGAGATTGCTTTGGGCGAGCAGGCTCGTCGTCGCATTCCGGCCGAGTTTCTGCCTCAAGACGTGACGGTGGCCAATCCCCCGACATTCCTGCTCATACTCGAGAAGATGCTGGCGTTATCTGAAAACGGTACTCAGCAGTGCGAGCCGGACGAGAAAGAAGGGAGGGAGGGTGGCGCAGAAATAGCCATGTTGCGACGATCTGATTTCTTGGAGGCCATTCAAGACCGCTTGGAGCGATGGATGCGCTGGTTGATGAGTTCACAACGTGGGGATGAGCGAGGTAGCTTTCGCTGGCGTGGGCGAGGCGACCCCAGTGAGAAGCTCATGGCCACGACCTTTGCCTCAGGGTTGGACGACTACCCGCGTGCCTCGGAACCTGGGCCAGAAGAACGCCATGTAGACCTGATCTGCTGGGTGATCAAGGGCTGCCAGATCCTTTCGCGGCTAGCCCTTGCGCAGTCAGCTTCCAAGCTCAATGGTGGCAGCAGTGCGGTCCTCAAGGTGCAACAAGAAAGAGGAGAGAAATATGCGCGGTTGGCGGAGGAGTTGCTCGGATATTTGGACACGTTCCATTGGAATGAGACCTTGGGCGGCTATTTCGATTATGGAATGCATTCGGAGGACGGCTTCATCGGTGAGATGTACATGGTGCGATGTGGGAACCCTACAACCAAGTCGGCTGTGGGGGTGCCGGTCGAGCGGAGCATGCTGATGCAATACGACCCAGAAGATCCTGAGGGTGATATGTCGCCCTGTCCGTCGAGCCATCCAGTGGCCTTGGGACTGCTGTCGAACGAGCCAACCATGGCTTACGTGCGAGGCCCTGAGATGATATCACAACATGTGCCGCGGGTGGGCTATGTCAGTCTCTTCCCCTTTCTACTGGGCTTACTGCCACCTGATAGTCCCCGTCTTGGCCCTCTCCTGGACTCGCTGCGGGATCCAGCTCAGCTGTGGAGCCCTTACGGCATCCGCTCTCTCTCCGCCTCGGACCCGTTCTACCAGCAAGAAAATGCACCAGGTAGGGTTGATATTTATTTGATAAAGAGAAGCTGCTTGCCATTTCCTCCACATAATACCTTTGCGTGTCTTCCTATCCCTCTTTCGCCATCTGAATGTCTTGGCACGTCCTTATTTTTTCACGCTTGATACTTTAAAGCAATCTCATAACATGCTTGACTTTCACTTATGCTTTTCATCCTTGTACTCCTTCCCCCTCCCACAGGCGATGCGCCGTACTGGCGAGGATACATCTGGATCAATGCCAACTACCTGGCACTCCGCTCCTTGTGGAATCTCAGGCGTGCGGCAGGCCCATACCAGAGCGAGGCAAAAAAAATGTACACTGAACTGAGGGACGTCCTCTTGAGCACAATCTTGGGGCAGTACAAGGCTACGGGCTATTTCTGGGAGCAATACAATGACGCTACAGGGGAAGGCATGCGATGCCACCCATTTACGGGCTGGACGGCGCTGGTCGTAAATATTATGGCGGAAGATTTTTGAGGAAAGGGGAGAGAGAAGAAGGGAGAGTGAATGCCGGCAGACTGAGTGAGTGAGGGGACTGGACATGAAGGAGCGACCAAACTTTGTCCAAGACGCACGACGCAATAAAAGCACACACAAAGAAGCAAATGCACACGCACTTGGTATCCCCCTTATCAGCAAGGGAAGTGTACGGACGTTTCGAAAATGAGAGAATTGTCATGCGCAGCGTGAAAGCTGTATGAGTGCCAGCCCTTTTATGGTTCATGCGGATATGCGAATGTGAGGATATAACTCAGTTGCTCACTCGTAACACAACACACTCTCACAAAGCACAGGCATGGAAAAGAAACTCTCTATGCCCTCCCTGCAACTCTTTAGGCAGCTCGTCAAGCATGGGCATCGCACCGCTATCGTGACATCTCAAACCGGCTACAGCCTGACGTACCGTGAGATACTGCGGGAGGCCACCCGAGTCTCAGCCATTTTGGAACAAACAGCAGGTGTACCGTCATCATCACCCACTTCGTCATCCCTACGCCCTGTCGCTCTTCTAGCCCCACGGGACCACAGCTTTTGCGTCGGCCACATAGCCGTGTTACATGCTGGTGCCGCAGTCGTACCGATACATTCGCACAATTCGCCGGCCGAGACGGAATACATTTTGCGAGATGCCGGCTGTCGACAGATTTTGCTCCATCCCCAGCTCCGGTCCGCTGTCGAAACTGTGCTTTATAGCGCCAAGGGCCTTGACATAGAGATCGTGGAGCTGAAAGTGAGCGAGAGCCATGCGATAGATGCCGACACTCTTCCTTCGTACGCAATAGCTCAAGGGAAGAAGCACATGGAGGCATCAAGATCAGCCTCCCAGGACCTGGAATGGTTTAAAATGTCAGAATCTACCGACGCGATGATTGTTTATACCAGCGGAAGCACGGGCCGCCCAAAGGGAGTGGTCAAGACGCACGCGCAGCTTGCGGAGATGTGCCGCGCTGTCGCGGAGGCATGGGCTTATACGCCAACGGACCGCGTCCTGGAATTTTTGCCCTTGCATCACCTTCACGGGTTGCTTAACAAATTCTTGGCAGTCCTGTGGGCGGGTGGAGCTGTCGAGCTCCTGGGTTCCCCCGCGGCCGCCGCTATTTGGCGGCGACTCGCGGATCAAACCAAACCGCCGCTCACCATGTTTCATGCAGTGCCCACCATATATTCACTCATGCTGGAAGAGCTAGAGTCCGGCCGCCTGGATGGAGCTTCGCAGGCAAACGCGCTAAAACATCTGCGCGAAATGCGCCTCATGGTTAGCGGATCGGCTGCTCTACCTCAATCCAGATTTTTCGAGTGGGAAGTACTGACTGGCCACCGCCTTTTGGAAAGGTACGGAACCACGGAGGCTGGTATGATTCTTGGCAACTCCCTTACACCAATGTCCGCGCGGTTTCCTGGGCATGTGGGGGCTCCGTTTCCGGGTGTCGAAGTTCGGTTGGTGGACCCCGACACGGGTGCGGATGTGACGCGGAAGCCCGGAAAACAGGGGGAGGTGCGTGTGCGATCACCAAAAGGCCTATTTAGTCGTTACCTTAATCAACCGGAGGCCACGTGCCAGGCCTTCGACGACGACCATTGGTATAAGACCGGAGATATGGGAGAGTTTGACACTGAGAAAGGTTTCAAAATCCTTGGGCGCCTGTCTACCGATATCCTCAAATCCGGAGGATATAAGCTCAGTGCTTTGGAAATTGAAGCCGCCATCGGGGAACACGAACGTGTTGCCGAAGTGTGTATTGTGGGGAAGCCACATCCCCAGTGGGGGGATGAGGTGGTGGCCGTCGTTCGGTTAAAAAAGGGAGAGGGTGAGGGAGAAGAGGACAGCAGCAGCAGCAATAGCGTGAACTCGGAGTTGACCATGGAAGATCTCCGGACGTTCTTAGCCGGCCGTTTGGCACCCTACAAAATGCCACGGGTACTACGTGTTGTCAAATCACTCCCCAAAAATGCCATGGGTAAGGTCAACAAAAAGACGTTGTTGAAGGATCTGGGCATCATAGACGAGGTTTAAATGTGAATAGTGCCAAAAATAAAAAAATAAAAGGTTGACGATCATTATGGGAAGAATTTGAGATGACATATTTTACTCGCCAGATATTTTTCTCAGGTGTTTGGTTTCGCGACGACGTTAGAAGAAAAAAATAAAAGAAACGTAAGGGGAAAATGAAGGAAGAAAGAATACCCGGCGGCAAGGATGTTCAGGAGGCTGGAAAGCTATACGACAACAGTGAGCCCGAAAAGCAAAGCAATATCGTTAAACGCAAGATACATGACGTCTGCTCAGTGAAATACGGTTGACCCGTGCGTTCGATTGACAGCTTTGGCAAAAACTTTACGCAAAATATCTTTATCCTCAATCAACCAACCCCGAACCACACACCACACAGGCAAATAAATGGTCAAGGCCACAGAGGAAAGTGGCAATGGCCGTGTTGGTAGAGGCAGCAACTCCGGCAACAACTATTTCAAGGCTACTGGCAAGAGGACCCCAAAAACCGGGAACAAACGCATGCTTCCCAAGCCGCACAAGACGATCCTCACTCCCTTGGAGCGGCAACTAGATGCGAAGGCGAAGGTCTTGTACGAGGGAGAGTTGGGGGCCAACGTGGTTAGCAAGCTGAAGGATAAGCGGCTTAAGACCAAGCTGAAGCAGTCGGAAAAGAAATTCAAGGAAGCGGCATTGGAGGCGGCGCGTTCCGAGATGCTCTTACCACAAGAAGCAGGGTACTTGGAGTCGGAAGGCCCCATGGAGCAGACATGGAGACTTACACAACGTGACCTGAAGAAGCATGTAGACTTGCAGACGGCCAGTCAAATATTTTCTTTGGATCTGCCGACGCTGGGGCCGTACACGCTAGACTGGACGCTGAATGGCCGACACTTGCTCCTGGGGGGGCGCCATGGCCACGTCGCGCTCATCGACGCTCAGCGGATGAACGGGACCCGCGAATTAAACTTGCGGGAGCCAGTGCGGGACGTGAGTTTTTTGCACAATGAAGGCATGTTTGCTGTGGCACAGAAGAAATACGTGTACATTTACGATAACCAAGGGCTGGAGCTACACTGCCTGCGGGGCCACATCGACCCGATGCGCCTGGTGTTTTTGCCCTACCACTTTTTGCTCGCATCCGTCGGCCGGGCAGGCTGGCTCAAATACCAAGACGTGTCTACCGGTCAGCTAGTGGCAGAGTATGGCACGAAGAAGGGTGTGTGCCAGGCCATGCGACAGAACCCGCACAATGGCGTGGTGCACCTGGGACACCCCAACGGGGTGGTGTCTTTGTGGAGTCCAGTCATGAGCCAGCCTCTGGTATCAATTCTTTGCCACCGCGGACCCGTCACAGGCATTGCCGTTGATCGGGAGGGGAGGTACATGGCCTCGGCGGGGATGGACGGGGAGGTGAAGTTGTGGGACCTGCGCGTGTACAAGCAGCTGCACCACTACCAGTTCACCTCACCCCCTTCCAGCGTGGATATCAGCCAGAAGGGCTTGCTCGCCGTTGGATTCGGCTCCCACGTGACGGTCTGGAAGGACGCTCTTGCTCAAAAGGTACGATCCCCTTACCTGCGGCATGACACCCCTGGCAATGCGCTGGACACAGTGCGTTTCCGGCCCTACGAGGACGTGCTGGGCTTGGGTCACAAGGGAGGGTATGTGTCGATGGTAGTGCCCGGGGCGGGAGAGCCCAACTTCGACACTTTGGAGGCCAATCCTTTCCAAACACGCAAGCAGCGACGTGAGGCGGAGGTGCACGGTTTGCTGGACAAGCTGGCTCCGGAGACGATTGCATTGAACCCTACCACGGTGGGTGCTGTTGATCGGCAGCCGGAGGAGTTGATCCGGGAGCAGCGGGAGCTCATGGAGCAGGCGGACAGACGGCCTGCCAAGCCTAAGAAAGATAAGAACCGTATGCGTGGAAAGAGCAAGCTACGTAAAAAACTGAAGCGCAAGCAGAAAAATGTCGTTGATGAGAAGACGGTGCTGCTGAAACAGAAAATTGACAAGGCACGGGAGGAGGCTAAGCAAAAGAAGGAGACAGACACTCGCAACCGACAGGTGGAGGAAGCTCCGCGCGCCCTTCAGCGCTTTTTTTGATAGGAAAATAAAGAAAGCTTGTGTGCACGAAGGGAGAGATGTAGATATTTCAAGAAAGAAAACATCATAAAAATCAGAGGCAAGAGACATAAGCAGGTAATTTTCTTTCTTTTTCCATTACACATTTCTTTTCTTCTCAAGACGTGGCCTTCCTTCGGTACTGGAGGGTAAGCGGTGGCCGTTCTTGTGCCCACTTGATTTTCTCGATAAAGAAGAGCGAGTGCTGACCGGTTAGCACTTCGCCCTTGCATATCACGTCCACCTCGTCTGGATCCAGCTCAGTCGCGAGCCCCAAGGCGGCCACAAGCACACGGCGCAAATGTAAGACTTGCATGCGGCGCTGCACTTTAAGATAAGGAAGTTGAAGGCCAGGAAGCACGTTTAACTCCTGTGCAATGGCTCCTGGCTCTCCTGTTACTGCCGCTCCGTCCTCCCCTGAACCCTCTGCAGGCAGACACAAGATGAACATGTCCTGGCTCAAGGGCGTGTCGCGCGGGCGGATCTGCAATGCCGGTGACAGGCTTGTCGCAGGGAGGTCTTGCTCTGGAACAGTAGATGGGTAGCGATTCTCCCGTGCCAAATAGAAGGCTTCCTCCCGTTGCCGCTCCTCCGCAAAAACTTCAGGCAGGAGCTTGAGCATCATGTCTTTGAGCTGTGCGTCAGGCCGCCCGAGCAAGCTGAGCTTTGCACCCAGGTACGCTTGACAGGCCGCATTGGGACATCTACTGTCATGTTGTCGCATATTCCGGATGAGGCAGTCCTTGCAATACCGACGCGAGAAGCAGCACACAAGTAAGTAGGGGTCCCGCAGGTAGCCCTCGCAGAGCGAGCACGTGAAAAAGGCGTTCAGTGCTCCCGCACGAACACTTCCTAGCCTCGTGGAGGATATCGATGCCGTCACCGTTGGTAGCTCTGAGTTCGGTGGTATCTGGTGCGCTAGATTTTGCTGGTCGCTGTCGTCGTTGGACAGCATGATGGTTGAGGTTACCCTACGTGGAGTCGACGGGGGGGGTAAGTCAGAGACAGCGCAGGCTGCTTTTTAAAGAACATGGAGAAAAGTAACAGGCAGAGTACTCATGCACAACCTCCCGCCCCGTTTCCTCTAAGGCGGGTCGGTTAAGTGGATGGTCGGGACCGACGCAAGTACCCACACAATGCACCGAAATCAAGAACGACGACTTACACATCTGGAGTATGGTCCCATGCAAATTACTTTATCCAAGGATTGATCGCACCAAAGCCTTCATACTATTACATTGTTCCACTCAAAGTCGGTCGGTCCCGAGGCAAGTATGTACACCAGTCACTCACACAAAAACCAATCATTAAAAAATCGGCATAACATGGCGCCACGTGGCAAAATAAGTTTACATTTGAGGGTAACGTAAGAGAGAACTCGCAAGACGTCAAACAGTCGAATGTTCATTGACTTCGGGTGTACACCAAATGGGACCTTCTCCATAGAGTCATGTCTGAGGTTCCTGGCTCATGTGGGCTTGACGTTATGTGGAAATCAGGCACGCGGTTTCTCAAAATGCGAAGACAATCAAGCAAAATTCAATCGCGTCTCTTCTCTCTCTGTAGCTTCCACAAAATCTACTCACCATCACGAGAAAGGAGGGCCCTCTCACACAAGGCACAAAGGAGAAGGACGTGCATCCCATGACAACATCAGAGCACCCCTCTCCTCCCGATCGAGACCAAAAACCACTTTAAGTCTCCCCGTGAGATTTCCCCCCATCCAATTTGCTTCCTCTATTCTCTGCCTTCAGCCCCGGCGACTTCTTTCTTCATGTTCGGAGTAATGATAGCATATTTGTCCTGGATAGGAAAGATACGTACAGGAAAGTTGATCAGTCGATTTCCTCGAAACTGGACGCAGAACGAGAGGTTACGGATTGGCACGTACCTTGTCTTTGGCCAGCACCCCCGTATCGATGCCTTCAAACAAAAACAGCGGCTCGACAACAAGCTGCTCGTCCAACAGCTCTTGCAAGCGCGCACCCGTCGCCTTCTTCTGCAATGTCGCCACGAGCCATTCCTCCGTCGCTGCCAACCCCGACTGAGTCACAACAAGAGTGGCGTCCCGCAGCGACGTGGTGAGACGTCCTCCCGCCGCCACCACCAGTTTTCCAAGAATGCGACGGGACGGCGTCTCACAAGGCCCAAAGTATACATTCTCCCTTGCGGCGACGTAGCGCTCTTCCTCAGTTGGCCGACGCAAGAAACGCTGGATGGTATAGTTTTCCTCAGGTAGCCAGCGATTCTTGGCGGCACTCTCCACCAGCCAGTCAGCAGTCACAATGTGGGCGCCCGAACAGAGAGCAAAGAGGACCTTCAGCGTGCGCCGACACTCTCGATCAGCAGGGACCAGCAAATGCGTAAACAGGACGGAGGGATCATCCGTCTGCACCATCTTGACCACCGGTGCAACACCTCCACCCTTTGCCGCCAGCTTCTTCCCTAACTGTTTCATCTCCGCTGCCAGTGCCGAACGCACGTCTCCGTCCATCCCCGAGACGGCAAGGGTGACGACACCATCTTCCACCTGGGTTTTGGCCTTCATCTCCCCTTTCTGCCTCTTTTCCTTCGAAGTTATTGAAAGCATAGCCGTCTCTTTCTTCCTGTGATCATTATTTCCATTGCTGATGGAAGGGGAGGTTGACGTGGAGGAAACCACGGCAGAGTAAAAAGCCTTGCTGTTGAACCGCTTGGTGTTCTCCTTCTCGACGGGGATACACTTTTTTCGACTGCTGATGTTGCTGGTGCTGCTGGCGCTGCTTATGCTGGCGCGGGCATTAGTTCCCGTGCGCGGCTTTTTATTCGACGGAGAGGAAGTGGGGAAGGACGGCGCTGACTCTTTCTTCGCACTCGATCTGTCACTTTTCAGCTCCAAAAAAATGCCATCCCGCGAAAAATTGCACATCTCGCACTGCTTGGCCCGGGCACGATTGTAAAATGTGCAGCGGCGGCAATCCCATTCCCCCATGCAGACCGCGCTAACCAGTCCTGACTCCAGCGTCCGCTTTTTAATCTTCCGCCCCGTCTCCTTGTCTCCCTCTTTCTCGATTTCCACCGTCTTCTTGCCCCCTCTTGAGTTCTGCTTAGCTGGAAAAACAGCAGTCGCAGCCGGGGCGGATACAGCACTGTTACCACTGTCATTGTCGTTCTCGCCTCGCGCCATCCAGTCCTGCTCAACTTCCTCTTTCTCCTCCTGCGGCGCTTCCTCCTCCTGCGGCGCCTTATTTGGCTCGAACTCATCCATTTTGTCGTCATACTCCTCGCCATCTCCAAAGTTATACACGGCCTCCGCCGCCACTGCGGCCGCCAGTTTCTTGCTGCGCCCGGCGCTGGCTAGGGTACGGCCCAAAGAGCGTTGGTTCTTGTTCCTCTCGCTTATTGATTGCTTCGGCGTGATAGTTTCCACCTCATCCTCACCATCGTCTTCCCATACCCCTCCCCCCTCTTCCTCTTCCTCCTCCTTTTCCTCCTCCAACTCCAACTCCCCCTCCAACTCCCCCTCAACCTCCTTTTCCTCATTTCCTTTTTTTTCTTCTTCCTCCTCGTCAACTTCATCAACAGGTGCGGGGAGGGCAAGCTTCAATTTTTTGGCAGCGGCGGATGAGCGACGCCCCCCCCGAATCCGACGACTAGCTTCCTGTTGGGCAACTGGATCTTTCATTTCAGAAGAGCTGAAGCTATTAGGGGAGAATAGGTGGCACAAGGGAGAGATGGAGGAGGAGGTGGTGGTGGAGGAGGAGGAGGAGGAGGAGGAAAGGGAGGAGGGGGAGGAGGAGGAGGAACAGCAGCAGCAGCAGGAGGAGCAGGAAAAGGAAAAGGAGCAAGAGTGGCGATTAGTACAGAGGATGCATGGGTGGACCGCAACAGAATTGGAACAAGGGATGGAAACGGTGGTCACGACTTACCAGGCGGCGGAAGGTGATGGCAGAGTTGCGTCCTCCTTGTTCACGGTCTCGAACTTGTTGCGCTGACGGCGGGATGCGGAGCTGTTCTTCGCCAGGAAGATGGCGGGTGAAAGGGGGGCTGCCGGAGCAAAGCTTGTCGAGGAGATGCGCTCACCCAGTGCCTTGCACACCTCGATCCATTGCGTCGTGACAATTTTCTTCTTCTGCGAGAGGGCCTCGTTGTAAACCGCCGACGCGGAGACCACGTTGGAAGAAAGGAAAACATGGGTGCTTGCAGCCAACCGCCTGGTGGTGCTGCCACCCAGGTCCTTGACTTCCTTCTCTGTCGCTCCACTCACGTCCGAGCCGTCCTCATTCAAGACATAGCAATACGCCACTACGCCCTTGAGAATCGGCATCTGCTTGACGGCGTGTGCCGGGGCCATTGCTGCTGCTGCTATTTCTGAGCGCCGTGCGTGAGGTCTCTGAATTATTGGGTGAAGGAAATAGAAGAAGTGTCAGACGCCCTCGCGGACACTGCTCGACATTTTATACAGTTGAGATTTAAGAATAAGGCAGGGTCTGCATTTCACCCTTTGATTATATTGTATAATTTGTGGTCTTGTTTGCTCGGTAGTCTTGGCTCCGAATGAGGAAAATCGCTGAAGTTGTGGTGTGTGTTGGCGAAGATGGCGAGATGATTTGAAGGCCAGCTCACCACTCAAGACGTCCCTCCCCCACACATAAATGTATAGTATAAGCCCTGTGACAGCGCGTGAGTGGAGCCCAGTTACGGCGCCTGAGTGGAGCTCACCGTTGTCATGGTAAAGGAGACAAAGAGAAAGGAAGGCAATTTTTCCTTCCCGCAAGCCACACAGGCTGCCACTGGCAGTGTGGCACGGCTTGCCAACCTCCTCACCCCTCCCTCCCCCTTCGTTTACAACAATAGAGGCCACTAAACATGGTCCAGCCAGACCAGGGCTATGCAAGGTCCTTGGAAGCTCTAAATTCGACGCAGCTGCATGGAGATTCTCTGCGCCGGGCCTACAGCGCTCGTCGCGATACCGTCAGAGCCATGAACGTCTACTTGCACCGGTTGGACCTTGCGAAGGGCGTGGCGAGTCTTCCGACCTTGCACGTGACAGGGAGCAAGGGCAAAGGATCCACCTGTGCGTTCGTCGAGTCAGTATTGCGGCGGCAAGGCGTGCGGACGGTGCTCTTTACCTCACCACATTTGGTGCGAGTCAATGAACGGATCCGCTTGGACGGGCAGCCATTGACAGACAAGCAGTGGTCGCATCACTTCTGGGCCATGTGGAATCGTCTTCAGGAGACCGCGCCACCACCGCCAACACATCAGTCAAAACGCCCAAGCAGCACTTCGCCATATGCCATCCCATTGGCCATCAACACCTACGAAGCCGAGCCTGAGGCGGTCCCCGGTTACTTTCGGTTTTTGACACTCCTATGTTTTTGGGTCGCGCTGCAGGAGAAGTCGGACGCACTTATCCTTGAGGTCGGCGTAGGCGGCCGTTTTGATGCCACCAATGTGGTACCTCGGCCTGTGGCATGCGCCATTACCACGATGGACCTTGAGCACACGGATCTGCTTGGTGGCAGCATTGAGGAAATAGCTTGGGAAAAAGGCGGCATCATCAAGTCTGGAGTTCCCTGCTTTGTTGGGCAACAACCAACACGTTACACAGCCTCAACCTTGCGTGTGCTGCGTACGTGTGCCCTAGAGTCCCCCGGCGCGGCACTATATCTTGTGAAACCTTTACCGACCAAGATAAATCTGGGCATTGCAGGCGATTTTCAAGCCATGAACGCAGCCCTTGCCCTGGCCTTGGTCCAACAGTACCACATTTCCCAATCCCACTCCCACCAACCACCAGGCCAAGTAGGCCTCGTAGGAGATGCGGATAAAGCGCTCGACGAAAAGGGAGCTGCAGCGTGGGTGGACGTTGCCCCCTACTTGCTGGCTAACGAGCCCACCGTAAGGGAGGGGCTTGAGGCCTGCGCGTGGCCTGGTCGGTGCCAGCGCCTGGATTGGGGTCCATGCTGTCGCTTTTACATCGATGGAGCGCATACAGAGGAGAGCATGCGGACTGCGGTTGAATGGTTTGATGGTCAGGTCTCACAAAAAAAGAGAGGGAAACGTCGCCGTGTCCTTTTATTTAATTGCGGGGAAGAAAAAAATGTTCCCGACCTATTGTCCTATCTGCTGAATCACAGAGCGACAGCAGTAGTAATAGCATCAGCATCAGAAGAGCCAGCTTTGTTACGTTTTGATACCGTCTTCTTTTGCCCGGTGGCCAGTGTAAAGCCTACCCTGGCTCATGCTCGCGCCGCGCGTATGCTTCTGCTGGAAGAAGGGGAGGAGGGGTCCTACGCCCGGCAGCTGGACCAAACAATGCTTCATTCTTTGTGCGAGGCGCTGGATGCAAAGGCAGAGGTGCAATTAGAGGGTTTACAGTGGCAACAGGCCTTGCGCGATACCTGGCGGATCTTGCAGGCGTACCACTTGAAAAAGTGGGCGCAGGAGCAGAAGCAGGAGCAGGAGCAGGAGCAGGAGCAGGAGCAGGAGACGGACTGGATCGATCGAGCCGACCGACAAACGCGAACGGCTGTATTTCCTTCTGTGGCGGCGGTGTTGGAAGAAATCAAAGACATGCTGGCTGTCGAGCCTCTGGAGGTGCTGGTGACGGGGTCGTTGTATCTGGTTGGGAATGTGCTGGGACAGCTCGAGGAAGAAAGTTCGCCATCTTCTCCCAGCTCTCGAACATAAAAATCAATGCATGAGCATGAATAGAAGTGAGGACATGCCGGAAATGAAGCGTTGAAGGTGTTGTTGACGGAAACGTGTTCGACAGGGAGTAAGCGCATGCTGGGCCGGCTCACTGAAACACTTCTTCCTCTCCACCGCTAAAAATTATCTCGCCGACCCTTGACCGACCGCTTGATAAAGGTCAAAAACGTATGAGATGTGCATCAGAACGGAATTGGGGGAAACGTTGGGAGTGTCTGAGCGGGGGACAGCATTGTGGGCCCAAAAAGGCACAGTTTCGAGGCGTCGCTGGGGCGCGTAGTCACTGTCGAGGATGAAGCTCGGCAAAGCTGGGGTAGCATACACGAAAATTGGGGTAGTAGCCGGTGCTACGGGGTCTGTGAATTATGTGCTACATGACAGCCTCGTAAATGTGTGGCTAGGAATCGGCATCGGGAAGTTGCGCGGAGACGAGGGAGGGGATATCAGCAGATATGCAATTTCTTGTCTGCTAGGGTTTATCTCTTCCAAGGAACTCTTCCCTTTATGTTTTTACATGTTTCGATTCCAAAGCCCCTCTACCTTTAACATCAAAAATCCTCTCTGGGTGCGGACTCAAGTCCTCAGTACAATTACAATGACTTGTAATGACGAGTAAAAAGCGTCAAGCGTAATGGTTTCATAAACACCCCAACTCTCCTCCTTTACCTAGAACCTGAACACGAGGAAGGAGTTGAGATTAAATTAACTAAAGAAATGCAATTAGAGACAAACCTGCTAAAGCAATAATTATTTCCTGTCTTTTTTGGTTGCCATCTCCGTTCTATTCGTCGTCGTCTTCATCTTTCTTACTATTTGACATCCCCCTCCCTCCCTCCCTTCTTCCCTCTTCTCTCCCACAAAACCCGCTTCCAAAGTCCAGCTACAGAATAATCCTGGCCCTTCAAGTGAAAACAGAGGACGAGAGACACACACGAGCATGCATATAGCCATGCCTGCGCAAAAAAAATCGTATAAATCCATCTTCCCTTTCATTCATCTATCCCAGAACTGCCCCTCCACCCATGGTCGAACGTCTAACCAATGAGCACCTTGGTGTCCGCCAAGAACTTGTAGGGAGGAATCTCCATATTTAAAGGCGCGGGGCCCTTGCGGATACGGCCCGAGACGTCGTAGTGGGAGCCGTGGCAAGGGCAGAACCACCCGTGGTATTCACCCGCGTTGGCGATGGGGACACAGCCTAGATGCGTGCAAATACCGACAATGATGAGCCATTCCGGTCGCTGGGCCCGGACAGTGTCTGCCTCAGCGTCACGGAGCTCGTTCATATTCACGGCATTCTCCCTCTCGATCTCAGCCGGGGTACGGTGGCGGATGAAGATGGGCTTGCCGCGCCACTTGACCGTCACGCCTTGCCCAAGCGGGATGTCACCAATATCGAACTCCGCATTGGCCAGGGCCAGCACATCTGCTGAGGCACTCATAGTTGAAACAAATTTCAAGGCCACCAAGCGGGCAGCCGACGCGTAGATGAAGCGAGCCCCACCCAAAACAAAGTACGTGAAATCACGCTTGTTGGGGTCTCCCGGCTGCTTGTGCAGCTTGTCCTTCTCATAGTAGTTGTCGAAAGACTCCATCTTATCAACAGGCCCGGCGCTGGTACTGCTGCTGCTCGCCAGGTTGCGCGCCGCCGCCACACCTGCTGTGTGCGCATAGGGAGGATTGGTGACGAGGATAGACTGAAGAAGTGTGTGCGAGCTAGCGTCTATGGTCAGAACACTTTTCCCACACAACGCACCGCACACACTAGCGCAAACTCGCAAGCTGCGTACGACACTTCTACACACTGTTGCGAGTGAGTGCTTTGCCTCGCGTGGAAGAGGGAATAGCCTGAACTTAAATGCCTGCCTGCATGCACGGCACACAACTCACAACTGACAAATTTCTTACCTCGTTGCGTCCACGTGGTAGCGGGTCGCGCCGTCGCAGCGGCCCGCGATGTCGTCGTTCTGACAAGACTTGTGAGCATCCCGACTGCAAAGGTGCCTTGTGGATATCGCATGAGTGTAGGCATGAGTGTGAGTTGCGGGAAGCGGCAATGAGTAAGGAGAACGAGTAGGGAGGGTTTATTTTCTTGCTTGCGCTTCTTGAGCAACTTTCCCATCCCTGGGGCAAAACTCGACATCACGGGTGAGGTCAATCAGGGAAAGAATTCTCATGTCACAAGCCACGTGAAGCGTGGACGCGATTGCCCGAGGCCACCAACGCGAGCGCTCTCCTCGATGGATTCCTCACGCTGATATGTAGATAATGGAATGATGAGGCAAGGAGCGCACCCACCGGCTGGAAGGCTTCATGTCTTTTCGTGACTAAGGCAGTACGCCTACACCAACGCACTCTGCACCACTCCCTGCCCCAAGCCACAGGAACGCTCTCTTCTTGCCTGATCCACCTACCTTCAACTCTTCTAGCCATGATCTACTTTGTGAGTGCCTGCCCCTCCCTTCCCCTTCCCTTTCAACCTCCTCTTCCTGTTCTGCCCTTTAGCTTTGGGGATAGTGGAGAAGTCAAGTTGGTAGTCAATATACCCAGCAGCAGGATATCTATGACATTTTCTGCAAAGTGTTATCTTTCTCCCTTTGGTTGTCGCTTCTTTTAGCTTTGAATAGACGGTGTTGGCGCCTCAGTCCTGCCGCTCCGCTGTCATATTCTTTGCCGCACGAACGCGTTCTAGGGAGCTACTTTCATCCGTCTGCCCTCTCAAACGGATGTCACACGCTTGTGCTCGTATCCCAAAACCCATTCATGAGTCAATTCTGAAGTGCAACGCATCACCCGTTTGTCTCCCTCCTCCGCCCTCATAAGCTGAAGCAAGTCGCAGACGTGCCTCTACTTGAAATCTGCCAAGAAATATATTGTGCTCTGTTTCTGTTCTACAAGAATATTGACGCTTTCATCATTATACTTTCTCCCCGTTATTCAATCATCTTGCAACAAAAATGATGACAGGTCAACTCTAACCTTTTCCTCTCCTTCCTCCGCGGTAACGCACAAGAGGGTCAGGGCCCAAAATCTGCTAAGGTGCCCGTCAGCGATGGTGCCGTTGTCGAAAGCAGCGGGGATGCGGAAGGCTAAATGATATATGCTGACAACCTGTCATTTCGGAGCTAGCAGCTGCGTGCACCGTAAAAGCTTTGTGGACACGGGAAGAAGCCACACAAAGGAAACAAGAAAATGACCAACAAAGTCCGCATCTTTGACTTTGATTCTCACTCTGATGGTTTCTGGTTGATGAGGAACCTTACTAGACACTGCTGCTGGAGCCCTTTACTGTCCTCTCTTTCATTTCATATCTCCTGCCCACAAAGCAAACACAGGCCAACACTCTCATGCACACATACACACGTAGTCTACATTGCATCCATCATTCCATCTCTTTATTCCTCGCCTTCCAGTACTCGTCCTCGTCCTGCTCTGCCGTTCGGTCGATTGGTTACTTTTTTATTATCAACGACTGGCCTCCTAATCCTTTTGCTCTTCTCCCGACCCCTCATCCTACTCTTGCTCTTCTTCCTACTTTACTTCCTCCACTGTCCCATCCCGATTGCTCTCATCTCCTCGCCACTACTTTCGCGATCTCTTACTGCCCTTGCCCGTATTTCCCCCAGCACCACCCCTGACAGCCTTAGAAAGCACGAGCTCCCCAAAAATGGACGTCTCACTGTCACTCTCAAAACCACCCGTGGCACTACGTCCTTCCATCTCTGCCTCCTCAGCCTGGGACGCCCGCTCCCTCTTCTTCCTCGAAACCGTGCTTCGCTGGCTTTTGCTCCCGGAACGGCGCTGGCTACGCTGGCTGAGACTCCCACGAAAATCCACGTCCTCGTCAACGTCCTCGTCCTCATCCTCGTCCTCTTCATCTTCGATGTCTTCCTCCGCCTCGTGCACCGAGGCCAGAATGGCGCTAGAGCGTCGCCCCGAAGCCGACGACCCCGCACTCGAGCCCTTTGAGCCACCGCGCGCCTGACCCAGGACATGCCCGGTCAGCAAAATACTGCTGACTTCTTTCTCGCCGGACAAAAAGCTATCCCTCCCTTTTTCGTCCCCAGAAGAGTGAATCGAATCCTCCACGTCATCACCTGTGTCATTGCCCAGCTCTGACTCCTCAGCAGCCGCAGACGTGCCATGACGATGACGACGATCACCAGAAGAAAAGGAGGACACCATCTTGCCACCAGTTTCCCCTTCCTTCCTGCTGCTGCTGCCAGCAAGGCCCCGCCGCTTCTGGACCGTCGAGCCCGTGATTCGCGGACTGGCGACTCCTCGCTTGAGCTTTGAGGGACTGGTCGAGGCCCGCTTTAGCGCAGCGCCGGCACCCATCCCCGCCACTGCGACGCCAAAGTGCCCATAGAGCTCATAGTAGAAGTTGAGGTAAGCAATGCCCTCGTCCGTGTGGTCTGCATCCTCTGCCTCCGCCGCGACCAGCTGCCGTTCATGCTCCACTTGCTCCTTGACGACCTGGGGGAGCGCTGCAGTCTTCTCACGGAAAAGATGAGCCACCTCGTGCATGCGGTTTTCGGGTAGCTTCGGCATATAACACCGCAAGGCATCCAAAAACGTGAAGTTCTTGGGTGCATCTTCCAGAGCAAAGGCCACACCGCTTTTCAAAAACCGCACGAAAGAGTCCGCCGCCGGTGTCTCAGCCTTAAGCCTCCCGACCCCCATTGTCTGCGCCATGCGCACGCCCAACCGTGTGATCTTCTCCAGGCCTGCCGCCGCCGCTGCTGCCTCCGCCTCCACATCCACCAGCTCTGAGCCTGTTTGACACCACTTGTGGTAACAGGAACGGAGGGTGGTCATTTGAACCTCCAGGTAAAGCTTCATGTCCAGGTCCTTGAGCTGCTTCATCAAAAAGCGTACACTCTCTGTCGACTGCCGGCCCGAGTCCACAAAATGAGCAGCGATTGCCGCCGCCTGCCGCCGGTTGATGCTTTCCGTGGTGTATAGCACTGAGCGAATTAAGGGGTCCAGCAAGTCCCGACGCAGCACTTCGTCAGCGGCCGCAGCGTCCCCCTCGCCCCCGCCCTCCGCCTCCAACACCGCGGCCTCCTCGAAGCGAGCCTCCTCCTTCTGAAAGAAGGATTGTAACAGACGCAGAAAATCGGGCTCGGGTGTCCAGACTATCCGATGCAGAACCTGATAGCGGGCGCACAGGGGCCGGAAGAGAAAGCGCAAATCGCTAACCACGGCATAGGCTGTCTTCTTCAATTCCTCCATGGCTGCCACCACCGTCGCCGAAACCTTACCCTTGCCGGCCTTGCGCTCCTTTTTTTTCCCCTGGCTACTGCGGCGGCCGTTCGCTTCCTCATTGTCCATCTCGCTCCCGTCCTCCTCCTCGTCCTCTTCCTCGCCATCAGGCACGATACTCGAACCGTCAAGTCTCAACACGGCGCTCAAGACCTCCAGCAAGATAGTGCGCTGGGCCACCACCGCGTTAGCCTCCTCCTTCCCTACATCATCGTCCTCGTCTTCCTCGTCTACATCCTTATCCTGCACGTCGGCATCGTCGTCATCTTCCTCCCCATCAGTGTCCTCACCCGCCTTGCGGTTCCGCCCTCCCTTTGTCGCGACGGCCTTCTTCTTGTCCATCCTCTTCGTCAGCGGCTTCTGCTCCTGGGCCAGGCGTATAAGTCCAAGGGTCGAGTGCAAAAGGAGGATATACAACAAATACGTGCCCTCCCGAACCACGCGCACTGTCAACTGCAACCGTTCCTCCCCCCCACCCCAGGTCTGCTCCTCCTGCAGTCGGAACATAACCACCTCCTGCACCCTCGCCGCCAACGCCCCCAGCTTCCCACCTTCTCCGTCCCCCCCAATATAATCAGCCAAGTCAATCTGCTTGCTTAGTGTGCCAAGCTGTAACAACACCAGGCTCGCCGAAAAATCGGCATCCTTTTTACCCGAGCTGGAGACATCCCCCCGCCCACACTTGTTCTCCTTATTGCTGCTGCCACTGCTTCCATCAATATTCAGAGCCTCAAGGCGGCGACATAATTCGGCCACGATGATCTGAAGGATGGCACCGACATTGTGCAAGCGCCCCCCCGCCTCCTGGTCGCGCTGGAGCAGGTGAGCGAAAGAACGAGCCACGTCCTGCAGCACCGCCGCGTCAGTTGCCTTCAGATACACATCACGCAGGAGCTTGAGCAGCGCTTCAAAATGCCCTTTATTGCGTTTGTTCGCTATAGTGGCCGTCTGGAAATACTGGGGCAGCCCAACCAAACCCGCCATCTTTCTGGCATCCGTCTGAAACTGACTGAGCACTTGAGGCAAGTCCTCCACCGCACCCGAGGTGAACGCCTCAAGCGCCGCCTCAAGCTTCTGCTTCCGCTCCCGCAACGCTCGCATCTCGGCCGGCCCCGAGCCAGCAGTCTCTATCCCTGCCTTCTTGCCCGCACCTGTAGTGGCTATGGAGTTGCAGCCCGAGGTGAGGGTAAGCTCGGCATGGGAAGCCGCACGTTTGACACTGGCTCCCAACAGGCGGATGAGGAGGGACTGCTCGTGGTCCGAAAGCCCGGCAACAGCGGGAGAAGAGGTAGCGGCAGCCCGTTGACTCTCGCGGAGAAGCTGGAAGTATGTAGGCCAGTCGTACAAGAAGTCGCCTTCCGGGTGCCGCTCAAAGGCCTCCACACAGGCGGCCACCAGCTGCTCGTGCTCGGGGACCCACTGCTCTCCCTCCCCCAAATGGTAATCCAAGAACTGCACTACCGTCACCAGGCGCTTCATTACTCCACGTCGGCGAGCCCCGCCTTTCCCGCTCGTGCTGCGACGCTGCTGTCGCTTCTTCTTCGACGCCACCGCGGTTTTGTCTTTCCTCTTGCCCTCCTCTTCCGCTACGTCGGTATCGTCCTCCCACCCCTCCTCCTGCTCGTTATCCCCCTCCTCGTCCTCCTCGACACTCGACAAATCATTGAACCCATCGACGTGGTCAGTAAAAAACAACATCGCCTGCTCCCTTGTCCGCACGTCCCAATGCGGGTCTAGCAGCAACTCATCCACCTCATCCAACAGCTCGTGCGAAGCCTCATCAAGATAACCCGCCCCCTGCAGCAAACGTAAAACTTGAACCGCCGTTCGCTTCACCCCCTCATCAACATCGTGCACTAAATCCTCCAAGCGCTTCAGAAACCTGGAGGTGAAATTCTCAAGCTGGGCAAGGTAGGCTTTCTTGCTATACAGTCGCAGCAGCACCCCCGCCGCTGCCGCCCGCACCGCACCCGCCTTATCATAGAGCATCCACCCTAAATACTTCACGAACTGATCCCGCAAAAACATGCTAGGATAGGTCTCCAAGAAGAAGCCCAGGCCCTCCATGCAATCGGCTCGTACCTTCTCATTCACATCCCGATACCGCGAGGCAAACACTCCGTTGAAAATCTCCTCCAGCACGGCTTCCAACGCCCCCTGATGACCCGTCTGCTCCTCAATCGCCTTATTCAAATCCAGAGCTTTTCGACTTCGACCTGCACCCTTCCGCTGCTCGGCTTCGAGCTGCCGACTTGCGACTTCGACCTTCTTGCTCAACGCCAATGTCTCCTGCACCAAGGCATTGCCCAGCCGCAGTCCCGCGTAGGCCGCCGTGTGTCGTACCGAAACCAATGGCACCTCACACAAGGCTCGCACCAGATCAATGACCGAGCGAACAGCCTCTATCTTATGCCCATTTCCATCCCGGGACGCCTTGACCAGCTGTTCCCACGCCTCGGCAAACCGACCTCGAAAGCCCTTGAACTTGGCGCCCTCCAGCAAAGGGTAAGCAGCCATTCCGCCCTCCCGCAAATCTTGCACCATGCCGTCCACCAGCGCCTCCCATTCCTCTGAGTCCAGCTCAGGAAGGATCTCAGCCTCACGGTTCACATAGCTCTTCTTCGCCCCAGCGCTCCAAACCAAAAAGTTGAAAATATCGACCAAAGACGTCCCCCCCATTTCGTCATCGTCCTCCTCTTCCATCTCATACGCCCGCACCCATTCCCGCATGCGCTTTTCCACCGGCAAGTTCCGGACCAAACTCTCAAACAGCAAGCTGTGCTTACCCTCCTTCAAATTTCCCATTCCCCGCCCACGCGTTGCGGCCGCCCGCTTCGACGCACCTCCCGCCTTGCCCTTCCCTTTCCCCCTCGCCGCCGCGCCTTCGGTCAAGAGCCGGTCCAGGCCCTCCTCGTCCGATGTCTCCTCATCGCTGCTGTAGGGATCGATCGGCTTTTTCTTGTCTTTCTGTGCCAGGGGTGCGGGGGTCTTGGCCTTGTTCTTGCTCTTGGTCGTGGCGCCCTTGCGGGGCGAGACCTTCTTCGTAGACATCAGCTTGCGCTTGCGCTTCCTCGAAGGGCCCTCGTCCTCGTCCTCCTCCTCGTCATCACTTTGCACCTCCTCCTCGCGTCCCTCTTTCTCGGAATAGTCGTTATCCTCGTCCACCTGGGGCCGGGTCGTCTTGCGCTGCTTGGTTACCTTCTCTGCGGCCTCGCGCAACGCGTCCTCGTAAACATTGTCGGGCTTGACCGATGCCCGACCGCTGCGCCGCACTGCTGGAGCCATGGTGGGCACCGTGAGGGGAAGTGTCTCTGATTAAGTATCGTATGCATTATATGTGTGAGTGGGTTGTAGGTCTGAGGGCGTCCGCGAAAGGGTATTTATAGGTTTGACAATGGAGGTTCGCCAAACATGCTCGCTTTAAAAGAAGCATGTTACGAGCGATTGGACTCCGCTTTACATCCTTATCGTTCATAAAGCAACAGGTATGCTTGGACTGGAGCTGCGTGTGGTGTGCGTGGAGTGTTGGGTGCTCGTACCATATTTGCCAAACGATGGCAAGCAGAGAAGGAGAGAGGAGGGACGCGCGATAATTCTTCGCGCGCTATAGCTTGGCATGGTCATTCTCACGGCATAACGGCATGGGTGCTTCTCTCCTTGCTTCGGAAGCAACTCAAACCCTTCGACCAGAAACACGCACTTCATGATTGACATTTTCCTCCCCCCAAAGCTCAGAGCACATTGCCTTTCTACGAGCCGAAAGCGATGGTCATGCGGAGAGTAGCACAACCACAGACGGTGGGACTCAAATTATTCCTCCTCCTCGTGCTGATGATGCTCCACGCGGCGATTGCAGACACGGCCCCCATCTTCAGCATGACCAGCACCAGTGGCGGTCCCGCGGCGGCCACCACATCGGGGGGTGGCGGGAACGGCATTCCCCGGCGCATGGCAAGCACGGGGGGAAAGGGCACGCAAAGATTGGGCGGCGTGGGCTTTGACAAGGAGCGGACGCTGGGGTTTGTAGAGTACTTGAGCACGGACGCCTTGGAAAGCATCGACACGTTTGATCGGCTCTCCGTGGGCTTGAACATGACCATTGAGAACTTTTTTACATTCATCAACCGGCTGCTGGAAGAAGAGGTCCCAAGGGACGAGGACGAGGACGAGGACGAGGACGGGTCAGGCGACGAGGATACGTTGAGCGTGAAGCAGCTGGGCCAATTGTTTGGGGGAGTAAACGACACGGCGGTGGAATATATTCTGGACAATCTAGACGCGGACATTTACGACTTGCAGGCAGGCTTTAACACGGTGGACGTGATCATGGTGCTGATGTTCGTATCTTCCCATCTGGAGGCTAATCGTTTGCCTCTCTCCATTCTCGAGATCATCTCCGCCTTCTGCGACCCTGAATGGGAAGACCTGGACGCGGATGTGTGGGTGCCGAATGTGGCCAAGCTTAAGGGTGTGAAGGAGGCGGACGTTCAGCGGGTCATGAATCAGCTGGAGGGCTCCTTGGAGGACATCAGGGGGTATGTGGACGAGATAGTGCGGATGGACTGTTGCGAGCTTGTTCTCAACGGTGGCTTTCCTACTGTCGTCTCGGCGTCCTCTGCGAAGGCCAGTCCTCGACTTACTAGTCCCCGGCTTACCTCATCTGTTTCTATCGACAAGCGCAGTGGGTATTAAAGGAAGTTAGGAAATTAGACACAACACGAGATAAAAAGAAAAAGAACGAGGTATTTGTACATTTATACTGCTGAAATGTCACCATACTCCCTGTCTTGAAAATGATACTCCTTAATAGTGTGATCAATTTTCAAGAAGGTGTCCTTTCTTTTTGATTCTCGCTTTTAGACGGGCATTTATATCCTTTCTCATTTTATATACTCGACCCTATACAAAGCTATGTGCATGTCTTACAGATATTACATTTTCATACAGTGCCGAATTCTTTTCTACGTACAGCGGCGGATATCACGAGGCTCGACGCGGCTACAGGCTGTGGTAGCTGTACCCTCTGTCATGCATCACATCCGCAACGCCCTGCTCCAACGTCTGCAATACACTCGCCGCGGCTGTCTCTCCTTCTGTCATCCCATCGCGGTGCTCTGTTGCTGTTGCTACATCTGCCACGAGAAAAACCATCCCCTGCTCAAAAATCACGTCTGCTCGCAAATCCCCCATGGCCTCCAGCGCATTCTTCAGTCCATTCGCACATGCTTCACACTTCATGCCTCGCACCCTATATCGAAGCATTACAGGCCGTGGTGTGGTTCCGTTCAAAGAAGAAGCCAAATTGAAGCTCCCCATACTCAACTCCCCACGATTAAGGCGACGCACCAGGACCGGTGCACTGGCCAAGGCCACGGCCACAAGCCAAGTAGGCAGACTGCGCAAGGGTTTCTTGTGCAGTTGGATGTCGTATATCACCGTCTTGTAAGCTAGGCTTGAGAAGGTCAAGAATAAAAATAGCGGTCGAAAACGGTCCAAAACCGCAAAGCCCGCGCAGCCCACGGAGATGGAGTTGAGGACCAATTGGACGGCGCAACACGACGACGAAAGGAGACCTCCAACGGTCGCCGCGAGCAACTCCACTAAACGTCCTTTGCCCACCCGACTCTTCCGTAGCAAGACCACAGCCAGAACCACCATGCTTGCCAAGGCTGTGGCCACTGTCGCTCTTGTGGCCCGCGTAGGTGGAATGGTAGAACGCCGCCGACTCGACAGCACTGCCTGCATGGTGCTTTGCCCTTGACGGGCCAGTTTTCCCTTTAGCGTCGATTCCAAAGCCAGACTGCGGATAATATCGGGGAAAGCAAACAAGTGGTAAGTACGACCCCATCACTGCGCAACAAGACAGCCGTACAGGCAGATGTAACAAGGGACAAAAATGTTCCGCTCATCCGGCAATACGTAGCGCCGTCGTTGCAGCCCTACTTTTAACACACCCTTCGGTGTAAGGACCGTCCCAACACGGGCACGACCGAGGCTTGCTACAGAAAATTTACCTTGTGCTGTCGAGCTCTGCGGATGTGAGCAGGGATTCCGAGATCAGGCCACAAGAAGAGGCAGATGAGGAGGAGAAAGAAGATGCCTTGCCGGGGTGATTCTGAGGCCTCCCTTCGATACGGTTAGCACCTGAAACAAGAGGCCCACATACCGCGCCGCCTCCTGGCGGATTGTTACAAGGAGACAAGAAGCTGCTGATGCGAGGCCCAGTCATGGCTTGTGTTGGCCTGTGGCATGTGTATGAGTGCATATGTAAAATCGGAAACGAGTTTGTCGTCATCTTCCACCATTGTGACACTGCTGCCGGCATCAAAACTCAAGGCGTAAAGATGCCCCAACCCACCAAAAACCACAGGCTCAAAAATGGTACTGAGGATGCTTAATAAAGAGGAGCGGGTATGTCTACTCGGCCTGGTGGCACTTTCCTTGCCCGTCCACGACCAAGCCTTGGGGGAGTACAACACGCAACTTTTGCGTGTTGTCTCCGGCCTGTTGGATCTGAAGGAGCACCATTGCCACGCCCTCCAGCCCTTGCTACACTCGGAAGGCAACGACTTAGAGATCCGACAAGCACAACTTCAGGCCTTTTTAAAGCCCTTTGTGCTGACGGGCAGGCCTGAGCAGCAGAAGGGGCACACTGTAGCATCAGCAGTAGCCGCGGGACGGGAGCGTCCCGACCGCTATGACCCACCTCAACCTGAGCAGCAGAAGGGGCACACTGTAGCATCAGCAGTAGCCGCGGGACGGGAGCGTCCCGACCGCTATGACCCACTTCAACCGCAACAAGGGACCCAGGGAGCACACAAAGAATGGGAGGCTAAGCAAGCACAACTGCGGTACTTGATTTTGCGGGATTTACTAGTTCATCTGGCTTGCTTGTCTATGTATGATGCACGCACGCGCCGGATCATGGTACGGCTGGCCTTGGACGCGTTCGAAGTGGAGTGGCGTGACATAGCCAGCATTGAAGCATTAACGGCCTCGCACCTCCACGAGATCTGGGAAGCATCGCAAGCGAAGGACAAGGTTCACACTGGTTTACGGTACGCCAAAATCACGGCTGCCGCGTTGGGCGGTGGGGCCTTGCTGGCATTTACGGGTGGGCTAGCGGCTCCTGCGATTGGTGTAGGTTTGAGCGCTCTAAGCGCCACAGGGGCCGTGGTTGCCGGCTTTACCACTACTGCCAGTGTCGCCACGCTTTTTGGAGCGTCAGGCGCGGGTTTGGTGGGATTCAAAATGAAGAGGCGGACGGCTGCCCTATCAGAATTTCAGTTTCGGCATGTCGAGCGGAGCGAGGAGGAGGAGGACAGCGACTTGGGGAGGATGGCCATTTGCATATGTATTTCTGGGTGGCTGCTCAACGACGAGAGCGAGTATGACACTCCCTTCGGGGTCGAGCCGCGAAACTCGGACGTGGCGGCTCGCCTGCGTTTGTTTTATTCCCTTTACAACCCGGACAATGTCAAGTACGCGGCGATTTTGGCGACCGAGTTCAAGGGTCGGGAGGACGACCTCGAGCGTGAGTGCTTGCACAAGTATGGAACGAGCCCCTTTGACAGCTATGACACTTGGAGCGCAGTCGGGGGTGGCAGCCGTAGCACCACCAACACCAACAGCAGCATGAGCATTGGCAGCAGCAAGAATCTGTACAAGGACGTGTCAGAAGCGGAGAAGGAGGAGGTGTTTCGCCTCATTGCTTCCTACGATAAAGACTCTGTCAGCAGAATCACCGACGCGGACGCCCGCAGGACGCGGTTTACCATGAAGAAGAGCGCCAGCAGAAGCAGCAGTATCAGCGGCGGCGGTGTGATGTGCAGGACCACCAGTCGAGACGAGGACGGGCAATTGACGGAAGAGGTACGGCGTATTGTCGGTATGCGACTCAATTCTCCTCCTTTCCCTTGTCTTTCTCCGCGTCCGCCACAAACAGCAAAAGCCGAGATGTCAACATCCCAGAGCATCAATGAAGAGGAGGATGGGGAGAAGGAAACTGAGGAAAGTGTGCTACTACTAAGAGATACAAGCCGGCAATCTAGAGGACTACAGGAGCGCAGTGGCGATTGCGGAGAACCTACCCAATCACGATTGAACAGTGAGACATCGGAAATCCTGCTCGAGCTGGTATCAGAGGACAGCGTGGAAGTCGTCCCTCCGTGGTGGTCGGAGACTTTCCCCCACTTAGAAACGTTTACGCTGCGGTGGGAGTCCAAGGCTCTATTCAATCTGGGTTCAAGCGTCATGGAGATTGTGGCTTCCCTGGGTCAGCAGGCGGCGTTGGAGGTCCTGACCTTCACGGCGGCGGCCACGCTTGTCTCGGCTCTGGCGTGGCCTATTACACTCTTGCAAGCGGCTGACATGATTGACAGTACGTGGACGTTGGCCTGCGAGAAGGCGGATCGGGCGGGCCAGCTCTTGGCACAGGTATTGATGAAAAAGGAGCATGGGCATAGGCCTGTTGTCTTGGTAGGGTTCAGTATGGGAGCGCGTGTGATTATGTCTTGCCTGTTGGAACTGGCGAGGGTACACAAAGCATGGGAGGTGGACGAGATGAAGCGAAGAGAGCAGCGCACATCTATGTCGAGCGTTGCATCTCGGGCCTCGCCATCATTGTTTACCCCGACAACAACACAGACACAGCCTGTCACTGTGGCGGACTTGGGGAGCCCTGCATCTGGTTTGGTGCACACGGTCGTATTGATGGGCGCACCAATCTCCTGCAGCGAGTCGAGCTGGCAAAAGGCGCGTGGCATGGTAGCAGACAGACTTGTGAACTGCTATTCTCGCAAGGATTGGGTCCTGAAGATCATGTACAGGTACCAGAAGCTCGTGACAAATGCTGCGGGCATCGCGCCGGTCATCGTCGCCGGCGTGGAGAACGTGGATGTCACGGATGTGGTGCCGGGGCACCAGCACTATGCTACGAAAATCAAGGATATTCTGCTGCTCGTCGGCCTCGACGATTCCTTCTGCGATTTACCATCTGGGGGGATGGCGAAGAGGGAGGAGGCCAGGGCACGGCGCCGAGAGGCAGACTCGGAAATTGTTGCCAATGCCGCTAGGGCAGAACAACCGGAGAAAATGGAAGACAAAGGTAAAGAACAGCAGCACACGGCTAGGAGTGGCACAGCAGACGAAGGAACGGGTGTTATCAGGGGGGAGGGAAGAGGGATGCACCGTAAGTCATGAACAGGTGCACAAATAATTCTGTATCAAGGGCTTTGTTGGGAGAGAAGAACGTTGTAAAAAAAACCATGACCATGTAAGTGTACTGAATGTAAACACACTTTTCGAAATACCGATAGGAGTTGGTACTTCTTCCTTTGCGTCTTTAGGAAGCTGCTTTTGGAACACACGAACGCGTCCTACATTTGTACTTTGCTTCTCCCGATGGTTCCCACTTTCTCCGTCACCTCCCTTCTCTGTCTCACTAACAAAGTCTTCTTTGTTTCTTGAACTATCCAGCTTTTAGCGCGTGGCTAAATCGGCGCTTTTGACATATAAAGCCGTTAGTCTCGCTAATCCCAAGCGAGTTAGCTCTCATCAACAAGGGCAGAGAGGGAACCAAAATGATGGAGGGCCCCCCCTTGATGACGCCGATGAGTTTTTAAGCGCTTACCCCCTCTCTCTTTCTTCAACGCTGTTGTACATTTCTTCGACTTTATCGTCATATTTTCTTTTTTCAAAAATCGCGGTCGCTTACCTCATATTCTACATCCCTCCTTACTTCAATAAAGGTTCCTCTTAGCAGCCCCATCTAATGCCGAACTGTCTCCGGTGCCGGTATGGATGGCGAGCCTGGCTTCACCTCCAACAGTGCAGGTGGCAGCACAGCAGTCGCCGTCTCGAGCACTTGCCGCACGCCTAATGTCGGGTCAAGTAAAGCCTGGTCCAAAGCCGCCCGAAACCTCTTCCCCATCGGCTCCCCCGCGAAGAGATGATGCACTGGCTTAGTCAACAATCGTCTCAACCTCCCTCCCTCCCTGACGTCCTCTTCCTCCGCATACGCCCCGTACTGGTGCAAGATTTCCCCCCTCGTCAAGCCCGGATTCTCCCCCACTGCCCCGTAAAGCCGTGCATCAATGTCAGACCAATAAAACGGCCTGGCAATGATAGCCCTGCCCACCATCACACCGTGCACGCCCTCCTTCAAATGAGTCTCCACATCTTCGTAAGACAACACTCCCCCATTCAATGTAAATCTCAAGTGCGGAAACTCTTTACACAAACGATAGACAAACGGATACTTCAAAGGAGGGACCCTCCGATTCTGATCAGGACTCAACCCCCCCAAGATCGCCTTGCGGGCATGGACTACAAAATGCCTGACCGGCGAAGCACACGAAACTCGCCGTACAAATTCCGCCAGTTGCTCATAGCTATCTTCATCATCCACCCCAATCCTACACTTCACCGTAATCGGAATTCTTCCCTCACTTCCCTCCCCCATAGCTGTACATATATCTGCCACCCGTTCAGGCTCCCGCATCAGCGCTGCACCAAAACATCCCTTTCCCGATACTCGCTCACTCGGGCACCCACAATTTAAATTTATTGCATCATAGTTGTAGGGAAGAGCAATCCGGCTCGCTTCTGACAGCAAAAAAGGGTCGGAGCCACCAAGTTGTAGCACGACAGGATGCTCGGCGGGGGCATTAAATTTGAGAAAGCGGTCTCGGCTGTCTTTGTTGTGGTAGAGGGTAGGGGCCGTAATCATTTCAGTGTAGAGGACCATGCGTTTCGAAAGGAGGCGAAGGAAAAAACGGAAGTGCCTGTCGAAAATTGGGAGCGGTAGAGACGTGAGCACGATGACTAGAGGGAGTTCCTCATTCCTTCGACTGCCGTCGTGGGCCATACACGCCAAACAATTACCTCCCGTATGTCTTGAGCAAAATGCGCCCACATATTACCTTCATACCTGTCAGTGTACTCCATCATGGGGGCGAGTGAAATCCTCTCGTCTAGAAGCAAGGGACCGGTCATCTCATCATGTCCACCACCTGTAGCACCTCTTATTTCGTCCATTCGATGAGCGCTTTTAATACTCATCGAACTAGGTATCATAATCATTCGCTTCCCTATCGTAAGCTTCCGCAGCATTGCAGGGAGACGCGCCTGCTGCTGTACAAAGGCCAGGCCACTGGTGACGGCGGCGAGCATGATGACGATGATGAGGAAGGAAGCGCGACGCCTTCTTCGCCGGGGGCTTCGACCTCTGGACATGCGCAAGACGAGAAGTGTTTGTCTCTAGTCCTCCGCTGTGAGCTGTGCTGTCTATATGTGGAGGTATTGTTGGAAATGATCAGAAAGTGAGCAGTGACCAGCTAGAGACACGACTTGCAGCCGCCCATCTGCTTCAACCATCGCTCCAGCCTCACTACCCACTATCCATCCCCACCGCACACAGGGCTTGAGTAAAGCACAGGGATTATCGGCATATTTTCTGGTATGACGTGGCGGCGGCATCGACAGGCTTTTCTTTCCCTGTCCATCCTCTTCCTCCAACTCGACTCCACCCAAGCCCTTTCGACTGCTCCTCGGACACCACCATTGAAGCAGTACTTTGCACCATGCTCGGGCGGGCTGTCCAATATTTTGGGTCAAGAACTACTGGGTCGGCAGATTGGGGTGGAAAAAATCGACGTACAAAAAAGGGGATGTGCATTTCTCGCTACAGAGGAAGCTGCATACAGGGCCTTGCTCTGGAGCCGCACCGCCAACGGAATATGGCAGCTCATGGTGAGACAACGCGGGGTGCAGAGCCGGGATGATCTGTATGGTATGGCACGGAGAGTGGAGTGGCCAGAGGCGATGAGTGTAGACGACTCTCTGGCTGTGCAGTGCGTCATAGGGGGAGGCGAAATTTCGCAGGACATCACCCACACCCACTTCTCCTCTCTCACGATCAAGAACGCCGTGGTCGACAACTTCCGTGAACGTACGGGTGGGAAAAGACCAAATGTCGACGCCGAAGACCCCGTCCTCCCCCTCGTCCTCTTCCTGCAAAATGATGAAGCCTGGCTCTATCGTTCCCTAAGCGGCACCTCCTCCCTCCACAAGCGAGGCTACCGTCAACAAATGCACAAGTCCTCTCTCCGGGAAACCACTGCTGCGGCCCTACTCCTTCTCGCAGGGTATGAGCCAATAGATCATATTTTGGTCGATCCTATGTGTGGTTCTGGCACTATAGCAATCGAAGCCGCCCTTATCGCACGTCAAATCGCTCCCGGCCTCCTCCGCCTGAAGCGTGAACGTGACCTCTCCGTCCTCACACCCTCCCGGTGGCCCGACACCGACCAAGCCCTCCTTAGGAAGGTTGTTCTGGAAGCTATTAAAAAAGAGCTACCACAGGCCCCACTCCCAATATTTGCCAATGACTTGCATCCTGCTGCAATTGAACTTGCAAAACGCGATGCTGGCACGGCGGGTGTCTTCCACGACTTGACCTTCAGCAACGAAGACGTCATGGATCTGCATTTGAAATTACAAGCAGAAGACCAAACAACGAACAAGATCGTGATATGTAACCCTCCGTGGGATCTGCGTTTAAATGGAGGGGCAGCGGAAAGTTGGGAGAAGCTTGGGAGGTTCCTGAAGAGGGAGGCGGGGGATGGCGATGCTTTCCTTCTGTCTGGAAACCCGGATGTGACCCGAAAATTGTGCATGAAGGTAACGATGAAGATCCCAATTGATCAGGCGGGGATGAGTTTGAGATTATTGCATTATCATGTGTTGCCTCCCAAACCACCACGTATGGACGGGGAGGAGGAGGAGGACGGCGGGAGGGAGAGTGGTAGAAGAAGGGGGGGAGGTCTCAACTCTGCCCCCCCCTCACCAGCGCAACCAGCACAGAAGGCCTCAGCCTCTCTCTCGTCCCCACCAACCCGTCAATCAGGGCCGGGAGCAAATGATTGCGGAACTGGTTTCACCACCATGATGTTGGCTGCAACAGCAGCTACACCCTTTCCTCCCTCTTTCCCCTCCTCCGCGTCCCCCTCCTCCTCGCTCTCGTCTTCTCACTCCATTTCCCGCAAAGAAGCAATGATGACAGTCACCTCCTTCACCATGCTAATGATGGGTGCCGTTCTCGGTACCGGGGCATGGCAACGCCCCAAACAAACAGCTGCAGTCGCAGTTGCGGGAACTCCTCTCCACTCTTTCTCAATAAGAAATTCCTACGATTCATACGCTGCCAACTACGACGACTTAGATGGAGGAAGTGCAGCTCGCTGGCTCGGGCTGGAAGCAGCCCGTCAAGAGCTCATCGGACGCGCGCACGGCCGGGTGTTGGAATGTGGGGTCGGTACAGGTCTCAATTTTCCATTTTACAAATTCCAGAAAGATGGAAACCTAGTGGCATTGGATGCGATTGATCTGAGCCCGGGAATGCTGCGGGAAGCAAGGGCCAAGGCCGCATTGTTAGGGTTGGGGGAAGAGAGGGTGCGTTTTCACGAGATGGATGTGGCCAACTTGGTATTTGCGGATGGAAGCTTTGACTATGTGTGTGACACCTTTTCACTGTGCGTGTACCCAGATCCATTGAAAGCTTTAAAAGAGATGACAAGGGTGTGTAAACCTGGTGTAGGACGGGTGTTGCTCTTGGAGAATAGCCGGAGCGACCTACAAATATTGGCGGCGTATCAAGATGCTACTGCCCATGTGGTGGCCCGCATTGGTGGCAAATCATGCGTGTACAACCAGGACGTACCCAAGCTCGCACAAGCAGCGGGGTTGCAAGTGGTGCGGAGGGAAAAAATTGCGGGGGGACTCTTTACGATGTTGGAGTGTACGCGCAGGCTTTGAAAAGGGTTTGGTGGGAGGCAGGAAAGGATAGAGGGATGGAGGTTATACACAGGTCGGCAAGCGCTCGGATAAAGTGCAATTGACGCACAAAGCAGAGAGTATTTGAACAAATGCATGGCTTGAAATGTTGAAAAATATAAATGTAAACTTTACACTGGAAAAAATGAAGAAAAAAACATCCCCGTGCTTCTTTCGAGCCACGCACCCACCCTCCTTTGCTTAATCGAACTCTTTGGCTTGTGACAACTAAAAGCTAGCCGTACACATTATATCCGCATACGTAAATGTTAGACAGCCTTCAGAATGGTGGGCACGGGACGCAAGGCGGCGGCCTCCTCGACAAGTCGGCAGCAGCAGGAAAAGGTGCGTGATGATGAAGATATCATCGACTGGCTGGCCGAGACACCCTCTCAACCCTCGGCTTTTTACACACACACCAACACACTCCAGGCAAACAAGGCCTCTTCAGAAAAACAACAGAGCGGGGAGAAAATGGCACCACACGCTGAGGGAATTGAGGAAGGAGAATCGGAAGACGACGACATTATCCGCCTGGACTCGGTGCCTCCATCTAGCCTCACAGGCCCCCCCATGGCACCCAAACAACGCCAGCTCATGCAAGATGCTTCACGAATGGGCAATGTGCGCTTTGAGACCGGGCTGCCTATCCCGTCCTATTTCCGTTTCGAAAAGGTTGGCAAGGCGCAACAGACTTCTCTGGACCCAAATGCAAAAGTGATGACGGCCCAAATGCTATCAGCCCTCAAACAAAAGGCCGGCACCGCCGCACCAAAGCCACGACAAGCACTTATCAACAGTGCCGCTGGCTGCTACAGCAAGAAGGGCAATACATCAGGGGCACGAGTCACACAGGGAGTATACGAGCGGGACAAGGAACGGGAGCAAGATGCCAAGATGCTCTTGATGCGAAATTATATCGATCCGAAGCGTTTCTACAAAGGCTTGGAAAGTCTGGCACCTGACTTTCAGATTGGTACTGTCATTGAGGGGCGTCTGGATTCTGTCAATGGGCGATTGCCCAGGCGCCAACGGAAGCGGACATTTGTGGATGAGATTTTGGCGGATCGCGGGGTGAGATCATATACGAAAAAAAAGTTTGCGTCGATTCAAGAGGCAAATAAGTCAGGACGGAAAGGCCAATACAAAGCCCGGCATCTAAAAAACAAACCCAAGTAGGCGGGCTAGGAGACTGGAAAGAAGAAATAAAGTGTGCATACATCATCCACAATCTTTCTCGGCTAGAAACTCTTGCTTGCTTCTTTCTCCCCTGACCCTCCCTTCTTCCATCCCTGCATCCCTCATTTATATGCTGTCTTCTTCTTGACTACAGGCTCCAATCTTGCCATGCCCCCCATGTACGGAACCAATACCTCGGGTATACTCACGCTCCCATCTTCATGCTGATAATTTTCCAAAATCGCCACCAGCGTCCGTCCCACTGCCAAGCCCGATCCATTGATGGTATGACACAGGACCGTGCTCTTCTTCCCCTTCTTCCCCTCCTCCGTCGCACTTGCCATCGGAGCCGGTCGGAATCGCAGACCCATCCGTCGTGCTTGGAAGTCACCGCAATTGGAGCAAGATGCGATTTCCCGGTACGTCTGCTGCGCGGGCAACCAAACTTCCAAGTCGTAGCAGTGAGTGGCAGCAAATCCGATATCGCCCGAACATAGGCGGACCTTGCGATAGGGCAAACCCAACAACTTCAAACACTCCTCCGCATGCTGTGTCAATGCCTCATGCTCCGCACTACTCTGCTCCGGCGTCGTAATTTTCACAAGCTCCACCTTGTGAAACTGGTGTTGACGGAGCAACCCCTTGGTGTCACGGCCATACGAGCCAGCCTCCGCCCGAAAGCAAGGCGTGAGGCCAACGTAGCTCAAAGGCAACTGTGACGCATCCAGAATCTCATCCCGATGCAAATTTGTGATCGGCACCTCAGCCGTAGGAATCAAAAATGCATCTTCGCCATTCACTTGGTGGTTAACCGCAAAAAGATCGTTCTCAAACTTTGGCAGTTGCCCCGTCCCCGTCAACGTTGAGCGACTCACGATGTAAGGCACAGATACCTCCCTGTAGCCATTTCTGTCTGTATGCCTGTCCAAGAAAAACTGGATTATCGCCCTTTCCAACCTTGCGACCGGCCCGCTCAACACGCTGAAACGTGCACCTGACAGCTTGGCTGCAGCGGAAGGATCGTACCCACCCACCTTACTCGCAATGTCATCATGCCACAGAAAACCCTCTCCAATCTTACGTTTATCTGTCCCCCATTCAGTTACCACTACGTTTGCCTCCTCGTCCTTCCCCTCTGGAACGCGGTCGTCCAGTAGGTTGGGAATCTGGTACATAAGCAACTCCATTTCTTGCTCGAGATCCAGGAGTTGCTCCTCCGCCGTGGCCGCCACGCTGCTCGCGTATTCTACTTGAGACTTGAGCTTCGTTGCCTCCTCGTTCTTCTTTTCCTTCATTAGCTTTCCAATCTCGGCGGAGAGCGTCTTGCGCTGTGCTAGTGCCCCTTGTTGCTCTTTTACTAGCTCTTTGCGTCGTCGATTAAGAGCTGTTGGGGAAGGGAGATTTGAGACGAATGAGCCGAGCGTGAGGCTCAACCGAATACCACACACACACGATAAGTCACTCAGCACTATAGGCATTGTCTTACATCCAACGTCGTCCACGCTGGACATCTGCTCCTCCGAGGCATGGCGTGCTTTGAGGTGGGCCATGACGAGGTCAGGCTCGTCAGTGACAAGCCTGACGTCCAGGCCCTTGCCCGCTGAGCTGGGCCGTTCCGCCATCATGCTGACACCTTCTTGTCGATGCTGGCGGCCAAAGCGATGGCGAGAAAAGTATCGTGCCGATGAATCGGAGAGTGGTCTTCTCCCTAAGCTGGCCTGTAGGCGCACATGTGGTGGGAGGGAAGGGTGTGGACTAGACATATTTACGACAAGGGCCTTTTATCCGGACAACAGCCCGTACACCATCTCTATGGAGCTTATGTCTGTATTTTTGTCTTTTACCCTACAAGTACGTACCACGTGAAAGGCCCGGGCGGACGGGGTCACCAGCACCAGCAGGAGCATCGTGGTTTTGAGGCACGTCGAGATCTTGGTCAAGCGGCGACCCAACATTTCCACGACGCACGACGCCTCCCTTGCCTTTGGGGTCTCGTCTGTAAGTGAGCTTTCGCCTTTCTCTGCTCTTTTTCAAAACCCTCCTGTTTATGGAGAGGGAGGAGGCAAGTGTGTGATGTACGATGGTCCAGAATTGCAACATCGCAGGCAAACGGCAACAGGTGGCGTTGGGTTTAAGGGGTCACAGCTTCTCAGCGGCAGCAAGGACGGGATGGGAAATTTATTCTTTGGTTTGTCCCACAATTCTAGGAGAATTGTCGTAAATGCATGCATATGCAGGCAGGAAGTGTCTTTGTGTATGTGCTATGGTATCCTGTACATATGTTCGATCGAACCTCCCCACACTTTATTTTGGCCTAGACAAATGATATCTCGGTCGTAAAAAATGAAGAACACAGCAAATTCACGCTTCTATTCTGAGCCGTCACTCGAATATACTCGTTGCTCTGCGGGTCATTATTGAACACCTTGGTCGCTGCGTTCTTCATATGAGGTATCAGCTTCGCCAACGGTGGGTCCTTGTCAGACGCCTTTCCTCCCTGCCCTGGATTACTCTCCGGGCTTGAATCCTGGCCCGTCTCTTGCGGTTCCTGCAGAAAGCCCCCCCTTTCCTTCCCTTCCCCCATCCTTCCTTTCGCATCCTCCTCCTCTTCCACATTCCTCATGCGCCCGATCGTCTTGCTCGCCAGCGATGCTGGCGCTGGTCGGGAAGCATAAAGGCACACAAATAAATCCTCCAAGAACACCCGGAATGTCGCATCCAAACAATCCTCCACCGCCAACTTAAAACTCGGGCTCTCCAAAGCGTCCCAAGTTTCATTCACCATCTCATGCAAGATATTCCCACCCCCACCCAACTCATCCTCGGTAATACTACTCATATCCACGATATACTTCAACAACGGCAACTCCGCCGTCGTCACCCCCCTTGGCCCCTCCATCCTCCTACGAATCCTCGAAAAGGCATCATGCAGCTCCTCATACCCCACATGCACCTTGTCGTGCACTGACCAACCTCCAAGCTCCTCGCTAATCACTATCTCCACACTCTCTTTCAACCGCCGCAGCCCCTCCCCTAGGAAAAACTCATATACCAAAGACAGCAACTTGCACCTATCATCCGCCCCAAACGTAGGAGCGCCCGCAGCTGCATAGACCTGTTCATCATTCAAGCTACAAGTGTGCTGCTGCTGCTGCTGCTGCTGCTGTGCGCCATCAATCTCTCGTCGAGACGTCTCAAAAGCATACCGACCCAATATATGCACCTGGACACGCAGCATCACATTGAGCAAGGTAAAGCCATAGTAAGCCAAAAAGAAGCGAGTAAAACCCGACACTTTCACCTGCTGCCATAAAGCTTGCTCTTGCTCTTTGCTCAGCTCCCCTCGACCGGCCTTGAGCGCCTTGACGGGAGAAGTCACGTCAACAATTTCGTTCACGCGCTTCCGCAGGGTCTGCATAAAATTGAGCAGGGCTGGCACACACTCCCCGCGGGATCTGAGCATGTGCATTTGCAACCTGTAGTAGTGTGGGGCGTGGGAAATGGGTGATGAGAGGGTCGGGTCTGGTGGCATTTCCCACACGCCCATACCCTCAGATGCGACAACAACAAAATCAAAGACAAACCTACCGATGCTGATCCAAGCGGGCCACATCATGCTCCTTGATGAGGCGCTTGTACTCGTCCAATACCCGCCTCACCCGCCACATGGCCAGCCCGGCGGCGGACACCCCTGCAACCAGGCCAATGGCACGTCTGTTTCTCCGCAGGAAGTGGTAGGCTTTCGACAGGCTCTCCATCTTTGAGGCAGGGGTTAGATAGCCTAATGCCTGAAAAAGGAGATAAAGATGGGCGGTCTATGTGTATTAGGTGTAAGAATGGGGTAGGTGTGGTGAAGAGAAGGTCGGTTGGGGAGAAGGAGGAGTATTACATTAAATTGTATGCATTGGGATGCAATCACAACTGAGTGAGAGCAAGGCAATGTCGATTACTCTACCTCACGCAAAGTCTAACACTGCACAATACCCAACCCGTGCACAGATCACTAGGCATGGAGACCATGCCGCGATGCGCTACTTCTGTGGTCTTGTGGCTTTTGTTGGCCTGCATGATTGGACGCTCCTCCATTTCAGTCCTCCACAGATCATGAAGGCCCTTTTCCTCCCCCCCCTCTTCTTCTCAAAGCACAGGACAAAACTACAAGCAATAGCACAGCAGCGCTCTCCTTCTGATCTCTTTCGTTATGGCTACGACCGCCAAGAAGGTGACTTGGTCCATTCCCAATTCCAACATGTCCAACTTCCTCCCTCCTCCTCGAACAAAGCCACTCTCACACCCTTCTCATCAACCCTCCCCCACATAGATCTTGAAATTCCGGAACTACAGACCAGCCGATACCTCATTGGTAGGCCCACAGACCGCCATGTCGGGGGAGGGAAATGCTGCAGTTGCATCCAAAGCCTCCGAAGAGCCTCTGGCAGATCGTCGCGAGGGCCGCCAGCAAGCTGGCGCTGATCAACAACAGAAGCGTCACGAGCCCGACCATCAGCAAGCGCAGCTACCACACCTTAGAAAAGAGGAGGAGGACGCTATTCAACGGGAATTGCGACGGTACGAGGAGGAGCATGGAAGTGGGGGCCAGCTAAATGTAGCGCCGCGAAAGCCCAATTGGGATCTAAAGCGGGATGTGGCGAAAAAGGTGGCGAAGTTGAATCGACTCACCCAAAAAGCTATCGTAGAGTTGCTCCGAGAGAAGTTGGCTCAGGAGGCAGAGGATGAGGGCAGCAGTAGTAGTGAAAGTGATAGTGGCAGCAGTGTAAGTGAAGAAGAGAGCGAGGAAAAAGACCAGGAAGGGAAGAGCGACAAAGAGTAATATAAAGCGAAAAGCCGTGACTGGAATAAGATTACATGTTCAAATGCCTTCATCTCGTTCCCCTCTCTTCGATGTCTTTATTTCAATTTCCTTTCAATACTTATGCCTATCCATGTACTCCCACTCCTTCTCCTTACTCTTCTTCCGTCGACCCCTTGTTTTCCATCACCACCACTTTCCCCAATATTGTCCGGACACCTGGGTTCGCCCTACCCCCTCCCTCCAAGATCTCCTTGGCCAGTAATTCATTCTTCAGCTGGCCACATCCGGCATTGATGTCGATTCCGCGCCTCACCTAAAGAAATGTGTGTAGAGGTCGAAAAGAGGGCGTGAAACAATGAAAAAATTCAGGGCCGCCACGAGAAATAGCCGACAAAGATCACTGGCCTCCTCAATAGAGAGGTGAATGATAGAGATGCCAGAAATGTCATATACAAGAAAGGGAAGATTGAGCCCAGGAAATCCCTCTCCTCCTCCTCACCCTCCTGGTCGCCAGAACCCCCCCAATCCTCATTCAAGTTATTCCGACATATCTCACGGAAAACAAAGCCTCGCAGGTATGGCACAAGTACGAACAAAAAAGGGAGAGAGTAAGACCCCGGTTTGAACCTCGCATATACCTTTCTCCTTACCCTCATGGTCGCCGGAATCCCCCAATCTTCATTCAAGATATTCAAGAATCGCTCCATCGACGCCTTCCCCCCCGGCTTCCCATCAAATCCCGTCGTTGGATTAACACTTATCACATTTACGTGACACTTCCCTTTCAGCGGCGCCAGCAATTGCCCCAACTCATCAGCCACCTTGGGGCTATCGTTCTGGCCACTAATCAAAGCCCACTCGAAGCTAATCCTCCTATTCGTCCTCTGCACATAATACTGACACGCGCTCATCAAGTCGGCGACTGGAAATCGCTTATTTACAGGCATAATCGCCGTGCGCTCCCTATCCGTGGTGGCGTGCAAAGATACAGCCAACTTTATCTGCGAGAGCAACCCCCCCTCCCCCTGAAGATCATCAACTGTATCCGCCAAGTCCCTGATCCTCGGAGCCAAACCCACCGTCGACACAGTGATATGCCTCGCCCCAATCTTCAAATCAGAATTCAACCGACGCACCGCACTGAAAACCATTTTTCTGTTATTCAGAGGCTCTCCCTCCCCCATAAACACCACATTTGATAGTCGATACAACCCTTCCTTCGCTAAGTCCCGGGAGAAAAACAGCGCCTGCTGAAAAATTTCTGCGTCGGTCAACTGCCGTGCAAAACCCATCTGCCCCGTTTGACAAAATGCACAGCCCATCGCACATCCCGCCTGGCTCGAAATGCAGGCCGTGCGTCGTCCATCCTCATAAGGCATCAAAACCGACTCAATCAACTGACCGTCCGCCAAGCGATATGCACGTTTAATTGTCCCATCCTTGCTAACCTGCTCAAAAGCCATCTCTAAGCAGCCCAAAGAAAAATGCTCTGCGAGGCCTGCACGCAACGCCTTGGGCAAGTCGTTCATTACCTCGAACGAGGTGGCCCCGCGTTGATACAGCCACGCATACACTTGCTTGGCTCGGTATCGAGGCTGCTTCAGCTGCGTCTGCAAAAAATCCTCAATCTCCTTCTCCGTCAGCGTGTAAATGTCCATCAGCTTCTTTGGAAGGCTATTGTTTTTGGCTTCCTCTGCTGCGACGATCACGGCCGCTGCCTGCGTTTGCACGAGCGCGGCGCCCGTCGTCGGGGTCAGGCCTGTAACCTTGGTGAGCCGATGCTGACGGCGCGGAGCGCTAAACCCGGCTCCAAAAAAGGCCAACTTGCCACGCCGCGATGTTCCTGACAACGAGGCCACCACAGGGCGCAGGTATACCAGGCCGAGGACGCCTACTAACATGGCTACTATGCCCGCTCTCGCAGCTCTTCTTCTTGGCTGCTGTGTTGCCTGCACTGGAGCCATTGAGCGGCCGGTGACAACACTAGAGAAGAAGCAGTTCCCCGCTTGCCTGTCCCCGTAGGCCTGTGCTCGTGTGACGTGCATTTCAGATATAAGTTGAATGAATTCATGGAATACTGGCCATTGAACGGCAACATGGGCTGCGAAGACAGTCCGCCGTGTCTGTGACATGGCGCCAAGAAGAGTGGAATCCAAGCGCGGCAGCGACGAGCATTTGCAATGGCAATCCTCTGTGCAAGTCAAAAACTCTTGCACTCCTTCTGACCTTACAACACCACACACACAACTATAGGACAAGGGCCAAGGTTGTCGCGACGCGCCGGCAGCTGGAGCTGAGACACTCCAGTCGCAAGCCTGTCCCATATTGTTCTAGGCGTTAGGGAGATAGTCATCGTCCTAATGGACCGCCCGTCCTTGATGGCAACCACAATGCTGCGTCCTCGCGTTCGGCAGAGGGAGATGGCGGGTGTCAAGGGCTTCTGCAACATCAGCGCACCCTCGAGAGTAGGCGCCGGTAGCTGCCCAGCGCCACCATTATTATCCTCTGTATCACCCTCCCCCCGGGATCAAAGAACAAGACGAGGCTGCACCTGTCAGCTACCAATAACGCCAAGAATAGCGGGTATCTCTTCATGGCTACTGCCCCTCTGCATCCTTACAGTCTTGTTACTGGCCATTTCTATGCCAGCTGCCGAAGCCTTTGCAGGCCTACCACGCTCAAGAGGCAAACGCTCCGCCCACCAGCAGCACCAGCTGCAGCAAGAACGAAGCGTGGCCGTCGGCCCGGTCATGGCTGGCTGGATGTCCGCCGCCGGCTATGATGAAGGCTTTGGTAGTAAGGGCCAAGATGAAGATGATGAGGCGAAGCTGGTGGAACGGGTGGTGGAGCAGTTGGTGGTTCAACGTGGGTTAGGGGCAAGGGGGGTGATGCAGGTGGTTCGTAAAACCAACCCGTCAGACTTAGCTCTGCGATGGAAGGGATGGAGACGAAGCTGCGACTGTTTGTTGTCTCTGGGCTTTTCGGCACAGAATGTCACGACTATTTTACAGAGAAGTGGTGCTTTTTTGCATGAGCTTGACCCGGAAGCTGATATTCGACGGGTTGTGTTTTACCTCTGGGAGGACCTGGGTTTTGAGAAGTGGGGCAAGATAGGCTCAGGCCTCTCATCATGGCAACGGCATAAATTTAAGGTGGTGACGCAGGCGCCGGATGTGTTGAGGAGGAAGCCGGAGGGGGGGGTGGAGGACACGGTGGCAACTTTGGAGCAGGTGGGGATGCCTACGAAGTACGTGCTTGACGCTTCGTTTCGGTTCCCCTCTCTCTTGAACGTCCCGCCAAGTCTGATTTTCTTCGTGTCGGCCTACCTCTCCTCTACGGATGTGGGGTTTAAGCCACGGGATTTGGGAACGCTGTACAGGCGGAACCCGTGGTTGTTGCACCCACGAACAGTAGAGCAGTTGAGGCCGGTGGTGGCTTTTTTGAAGGAGGGGTTGGGGGTGCAGCGCGTGCATGTGGTCTTGCGTGGGTACCCACAGGTGGTGCTGAGGAGCGTGAGCGAGGATTTACAGCCACGGGTGGTGTTGTTGCAGAGCTTAGGAATCCCACTGCTGCAGATCGGATGCATGGTGGAGGCCTTCCCACTCTTGTTATCCCTGCCGTTGGAGGAACAGATGTTGCCAGTGCTGTATTTTTTTCAGGCCGAGTTGGGGTTCTCGAGGCATGAGCTTTGGATGATGTTGCGGTCGTTTCCCGCCGTGTTGGACTTGTCGGTAGAGGAGGATATCCGGCCAGTGGTTCGCTTTTTGAGGGATGAAGTGGGCTTGAAAGACTTGAAGGCCTTTGTGAAGAGATTACCACCTGTGATGGGGTACCCGGTTGATTGGGAGCTACGGAAGAAGTGGGGCTTGTTTCAGGAGCTGGGGTTGGGGAGTTTGGACTTGGCGGAGTTTCCTGGGTGGTTCTCGTATTCTTTGCACGATCGATTGATACCTCGATTGGAGTTTTGTAGAGAGCAGGGGGTGTCCACAGAGGATGTAGTATTGTTGAGGGTGGGTATGGCGGGAGGGGATGCAGCGTTTGCCAAGGAGTTTGTTGGCGTAGAGCCGGAAACATACGATGATTTCATGCTGGAGTATAAAACGAGGACGAAACAAGAAAGGATGGCACGGACGAGGGCAAAGCGGAGAGCATCGGGAGGAGGAGGAGTTGGAGGGGATGGGAGGAAAACAAGGGAGGTGGAGGAAGACGAAGAGTTTTTCCCCCCCGAGGCTGTGTGCGATTGAGGCTTGAGGCGGAGCGATTGAGGCGTGAGGCGGAAGGATGGAGTTGAAAGCAGAAGTCTGAGGGGTGGATGTGTTAGTAGTATTAGTAGTATTTGTAGTAGTAGTAGTAGTAGTAGTAGTAGTAGTAGTAGTAGTAGTAGTAGTAGTAGTAGTAGTAGTAGTAGTAGTAGTAGTAGTAGTAGTAGTAGTAGTAGTAGTAGTAGTAGTAGTAGTA
>Ga0160419_100061_pt1 | contig 73295 bp, 78 predicted proteins | sample CelAP2metagpilot_2_FD_108196 | JGI IMG/M metagenome (GOLD analysis project Ga0160419, IMG submission 108196) | Phycosphere-associated microbial communities from Cellana algal ponds in Kailua-Kona, Hawaii, USA - Cellana AP2-4-25 metagenome pilot ...
AAGCTCAGCCACCGCTACTATGAACTGAAACGCAAGTGGCTCGGCCTTGATAAAATGCAGGTCTGGGACCGCAACGCGCCTCTGCCAATGGAAGACCCCCGCATCGTCAACTGGACGCAGGCGGAGAAGATGGTGATGGACGCCTACTCTGCCTTTGATCCGCGTATGGGAGAGTTGGCGGCACCTTTCTTCAGCAAGGGCTGGATTGATGCGGCCGTCAAACCCGGCAAGGCGCCCGGTGCCTTTGCCCACCCCACGGTGACGGATGTGCATCCTTATGTGATGCTGAATTATCTTGGAAAACCGCGTGATGTCATGACCTTGGCCCATGAACTGGGCCATGGGGTGCATCAGGTGCTGGCCGCTGGACAGGGGGAAATGCTGTCCTCCACCCCGCTGACGCTGGCTGAAACGGCGTCCGTGTTCGGGGAGATGCTGACCTTCCGCAAAATGCTCGACAATGCGTCCACGGATACCGAACGCAAGGTGCTGCTCGCGGGCAAGGTCGAAGACATGATCAACACCGTTGTCCGCCAGATCGCGTTTTATGACTTCGAATGCAAACTCCACGCCGCACGCCGGAATGGCGAACTGACGCCCGAAGACATCAACGCGCTGTGGATGTCCGTGCAGGCCGAAAGCCTTGGACCTGCCTTCGAATTCATGGACGGCTATGAGACCTTCTGGTCCTACGTCCCGCACTTCGTGCACTCGCCCTTCTACGTCTATGCCTATGCTTTTGGCGATGGTTTGGTGAATGCGCTCTATGCGGTTTACGCCGACGGGGAAGCCGGGTTCGAGGAGAAATATTTCGACATGCTCAAGGCAGGCGGCTCCAAGCACCACAAGGAGTTGCTTGCCCCCTTCGGTCTGGACGCCAGCGATCCCGCGTTCTGGGACAAGGGGTTGAGCATGATTTCCGGCTTCATTGATGAGCTTGAAGCGATGGAAGACTGATCCACACCAAAGGAGACCCCCATGGCAGATGACATGCAGAATCGCAGCAAGAACATGGTCCTGGGCGCGCTTGTTGCCGACGCGGCAACCATGGGGCTCCACTGGATCTACGATCAGGACCACATCCGCAAGCGGGTGCCTGAGGCGCCGGAGTTCACGGCACCACATGCAGAGAATTACGAGGGCGTCCCCGCCTATTTCGCCCATCCGAACCGCACCGTGGGCCAGCAATCGCAGTATGGGGAGCAGTTGATCGTCATGCAGCGCGCACTGGCCCAAAACAACGGTGCTTTTGATCTGCAAACCTACATCAAAGCCTTCTGCGCCCATTTCGGATACGGCGGCACCTATGTGGGCTATATCGACCACGCCACGCGCGGCAGTCTGGACAACTTCGCCAAGGCGGAGGAGGACAAACTGGCTCAAACACGCGGCGCCGTGGATGTGCAAATGCCTGCCATCGCCAAACTGCCCGGCCTGATCCCCGCGCTATGGGCGCAAAAGATCAGCGGTGATGCCTTTGACGCCACCGTCGATGACGCCATCCGCGCCACCAGCGACCATGAAGAAGCCCGCGCCTATGGCCGCATCTGCGCGCATATGATGGCGGCGGCGCTTTATGCCGATGACATGACAACCATCATCGAGGCGGGCTGTCACGTGGCCGAAGGCGAACCGCTCGACCGCCTCAACCAGGCGCTTGCGATGACGGATCAGGACACAAATGCGGCGACCAAACACTTTGGCCTCGCCTGTGACCTCAGCTACGGCGTGCCAAGCGTGACCCACAACATGGCCACCACCCCGTCCTTCCGTGAGGCCATCCGCAACAACATCTACGCCGGTGGCGACAATTGCGGGCGGGCAATGCTGCTGGGCGCTGTCATGGGCGCGCTCTATGGGGTTGGAGCCGACAACGGCATCCCGCCCGAATGGATCGACCGGCTGGCGGTCACAGATCTCTACTTCAGCTGACTGTCCTTTGACCCACGCCGGTTGATCCCGCCCCGCGCCTTGAACTGCGCATCCCGCTCCTGCACGCAGTCGATACACAGCTTCACGCCTGGCAGGGCCTCCCGCCGTGCCTCGGGGATCGGTTCCTCGCATTCCGCGCAATGGGTCAGGCTTTCCCCCACCGGCGCGCGACGCTGCTGCATCCGCGCCAATTCATCATTGATGGACGCCTCAATCTGTTCTGACACCGCGCCGTCTTTTGCCCAACCGCCTGCCATGGCTCCCTCCGTACAAAAAGACCCTGCCCGATCATGCGGGCAGGGTCGTTCTTTCGTCAAGATGGTGGGGTCAGGCGGACGCCAGCATCCCCTTCTCTTTCGCCAGTTCACGCATGCGCTTTTGCAGTTTCTCAAAGGCGCGCACTTCGATCTGACGAATGCGTTCGCGGCTCACGTCATACTGGCTCGACAAATCTTCCAGTGTGATGGTCTCATCGCTCAACCGGCGCTGGGTCAGGATGTCTTTCTCCCGATCGTTCAACACATCCAGCGCTTCAGCCAGCATTTCACGGCGGGTTTCCAACTCATCACGGGCCTCGTAATCACCGGCCTGATCGGCATCTTCATCCTCCAACCAGTCCTGCCACTGCATGGTGCCTTCACCATCAGAACCGACCTGGGCGTTCAGTGACGCATCCCCGCCCGACATGCGCCGGTTCATCGAGATCACTTCGGCCTCCGTCACGCCCAGTTGGGTCGCGATGGTCTTGACGTTTTCAGGGCGCAGATCGCCTTCCTCCAGCGCGCCAATCTTGTTCTTGGCCTTGCGCAGGTTGAAAAACAGCTTCTTCTGACCGGAGGTCGTGCCCAGTTTCACCAAAGACCAGGACCGCAGGATGTATTCCTGGATCGAGGCCCGGATCCACCACATCGCATAGGTCGCCAGACGGAAACCCTTTTCAGGGTCAAAGCGCTTGACGGCCTGCATCAGGCCAACGTTGGCTTCCGAAATGACCTCAGCCTGCGGCAGGCCATAGCCACGGTATCCCATGGCAATCTTGGCAGCGAGACGCAGGTGCGACGTCACCATCTGATGCGCCGCTTCCGTGTCCTGTTCTTCGACCCAGCGTTTGGCAAGCATATACTCCTGCTCGGGCTCAAGCAGGGGGAACTTGCGGATTTCCTGCATGTACCGGTTCAAACCGCCTTCTGGGGTGGGTGCCGGTAGATTTGCGTAATTGGCCATGTCATGTCCTTCCCTGAATGCCCTATGTTTAGGGCCTTAACATCCATATGGGGGCAGTTTGTGGTCGGTTCAAGATATCGGTCGTCTTTTGTGCAGTATTGCCAAAGGAGCTATGAAATAAAAGTAAATGCCCCGTGCGCTCACGCACCTGTGCGGTGCATCACCCCGCAGAAATGCCCCTCAACCCAGCGTTTTGAGAAGGTTTTCTATATCTTCCGGCAAAGCTGCTTCAAACCGCATGTTTTCGTGTGTTACGGGGTGTTCAAACCCCAAAACGGCTGCATGTAGCGCCTGTCTGGGGAAAGTCCGCACCGCTTCGGCCGCCCTTTCGGACAGGGCCGTGCGTGGCAGTTTGCGTTTCCCGCCATAGGTCTGATCGCCCACCAAAGCATGGCCCGCATGGGCCATATGCACGCGGATCTGATGGGTGCGCCCGGTTTCCAGCCAGCATTCCATCAGCGCCAGCACCGGCGGCGTGCCAAATTGCGCCACCCGCCGCGCGCGTGTGACCGCGTGTTTGCCGCCCTGAAACAACACCGCCTGCCGCTGTCGGTCCGTGCGGTGGCGCGCCAGCTGCGTGGTCAGCTTGAGGATATTGCCCGGCTCGAACGACGCGCCCTTGATGCCCCGCAAGCGCGGATCGCTGCCATCCGGCGCGCCGTAAACCAGCGCCTTGTAATACCGCTCCACACTGTGCTGCTCAAACTGCGCGGCCAGACCGTGATGCGCCGCATCTGATTTAGCAACGACGAGTAAACCACTGGTATCTTTATCAATCCGGTGCACAATGCCCGGACGTTTGACGCCACCAACGCCCGACAGATGATCCCCGCAATGGGCCAGCAACGCATTGACCAACGTCCCCGACGGCGTGCCCGGTGCCGGATGCACCACCATGCCCACGGGCTTGTTCACCACGATCAGATCGTCATCCTCAAACACCACGTCCAGCGGAATATCCTCCGCCTCGATATGGCTTTCCACAGCAACCTCAACGGTGATGCTGACGTGATCACCCTCCGTCACCCGCCCCCGCGGGTCTTCGACCACCGTGCCGTTGACCGAAACCGCGCCCTCCGCGATCAACCGCGCCAGCCGTGTGCGCGACAATTGCGCGGCCTCTGGCACATCGCGCGCCAGGGCCTTATCAAGACGGGGCGGTGGCGCCTCTGCCAGCGTGAAGGTGATGGTGCGTTGCGACATGGATGATCCGATTGAGCCTGCAAACCTGCGGTTTCTGCGCCGTATGGTGACGGTGCTGACCGCCGTGATGATTTGCGGCGTTCTAGTGGTTGTGGGCCTGCTTGTCACCCGGCTTCAACGGGACGCGCCGCCCCTGCCCGATCAGATCACCCTGCCCGAGGGTGTCAGCGCCCAGGCCTTCACTCAGGCCGCCGATTGGTATGCGGTGGTAACGGACAACAATGAAATACTGATCTTTGACCGGCCCACCGGTGCTTTGCGCAAAACGATCAGGATTGACTGACCCCGCCCCTCTTTTTGGCCAAAAATATCCATGCGCCCGCTATCGCCCTCCGCGACGTCCGAAGGTCAGGCGCAAACACGGCAACAAAAGATGAAGGGTGGTACCACCTCCTGGTCTCGAACCAGGGACCTCTTGATCCACAATCAAGCGCTCTAACCAACTGAGCTAAGGCGGCACAGGCCTCGATTTATCGCCCCGACTGGCAGATTGCAAGACCCCGATCACCCGCTAAAGCGTGATCCGCCAAGTCTGTTCCACATTGGGCTTTCCGAAAGAATGCACCGGCTTGCTGTCCGTCAGTTCCCACCCGGCCCTGGCATAGAGCGCACCCGCCGCGCGATGGGATTCGTGGGTCCAGAGCTGCATCCGGCGGTATCCGGCAGCCCGCGCGAAATCCATGTTGTGCGCCAGCATCCGGCGGCCCAGCCCCGAGCCCCGCGCCTCCGGCGTCAACAGGAAGAGCCGCAGCTTGGCCGTCTCTTCGTCCAGCCGCACGCAAAAGACCGATCCCAGCCGCTGATCGCCCCGCCACGCGATCCAGCCGACCTCCGCCACCGGGTCGTGATCGGCGAGGAAATCATCAATGATCCGCCCCACCAACTCGCCAAAGGTGTCATCAAACCCCTCTTCAGCGGCGTAATGGTCCCGGTGCTGTGCCACCAGCCAGTCGCGGTCCGCGGGTCCAAAACGTTTCAATACAATCTCATCCATGGGCCCAGAATGCCCGCCTCCCGCTTGCCTTTCAATCACCGGCGCGCTAGCGATAGCTGCCGTGACAGGAGAGACCCATGGGCATCAACAGCGAACGTGACATCACCGCAAATCTGCAGATCGGCCCCACCGATGCAGGCATGGTGCGGCTTTTTGTTGAAGCCGAAGGCGTTGAGGTTCCAATGGACTTCACCCCCGAAGAAGCGCTTGAGATTGCAGAGGAAATCACCGCAGCAGCCAACCGTGTGGGTGGCAAGGGCTGACAGGTCAGTCCAGCGGCATCTGCATGTCCGGATCGCGCAGCTGATGCAGCCTCCGGGCGGCGTGGAAGGCAAACTTCTGCACCATCACCTTGCGGCGCGCGGGCGCAAGCCGCGTCTCAGGCCCCATACGGATAATTTCACCCGCGTAGGCGTCCGCAATGATCAATCCGGTGTCATCCGGCAGCAATTCAACCGGAAAATCCGCATCGACCGCCCAGAAAAACCGGTCAGCCCATTCCAGATACCCATCCCACTTCGCATCCGAGGTGAAATCAGCGCGGCTGGATTTGCATTCGACAATCCAGACCTCGCCCTTCGGGCCCAGTGCCATCACGTCCACCCGCAGGCCGCGTGTGGGCACCAGTTCTTCAACACAGACGAAGCCATGACTTGCCAGATGACGGCAGACGCCACGGGCCAGCAATTGCCCCGGCTGGGGCGTGCGTGTCTGTGGAGTGAGGTCAACCTGGGCCATGGTAACCACTATGAACATTTGGTGAACATTGGCAAGTCCGGCGGCGAATCCCATCTGCTCTTGGGGAATGGGGGACCGCGCAGCACTTGGATATCTGCCTGTCCATCAACAGTGAGCTGATGGATAGACGCCACAAAGAGGCGTCAATCACTCAATGATTACAAAGCTTAACGATGCGATCCTCATGTCACCCATCACGCACCTTGACATGATACCAAAAAGTATCTCTTTATAAATGATACCGAAAAGTATCACAAAGGACGCCATGCCCCCGCACAACCAACCCACCTTCCGCGCCCTCGCCGATCCGACGCGCCGTGACATCCTCAAGATGCTCACCGCACAGGAGATGACGATCGCCGACGTTTCCGCGCATTTCGACATGACGCGGGCGGCGGTGAAGAAACATCTCACCGTGCTCAGCGATGGCGGTCTCATCACGGTTGAGACCCGCGGCCGCACCCGCATCAACCGCATCAACCCCGCAGGCTTTGCGCCCGTGCTCGATTGGCTCGATTTCTTCGATACCTTCTGGGACGACCGCCTTGCTGCCCTGAAAAACGCCATCGAAAAGGACACCAAATGACCACTCATACCCTGCGCAAGTCTGTCATCCTCGCCGCCCCGCGCGACATCGTCTGGGGGTATCTCACCCAGCCGGACAAGCTCGCCCTCTGGTTCCATCCGCCCAAAGTGCCGCTGGAGGAAGGCAAGCCGCTTGAGATGTTCGGCGCGGACAGTGGTGATTTGCTGATGTGGGGCAAGGTGATCACGGCGCGGGCGCCGGAATATCTGGAATATACCTTTACAATCAAACCGATGGGAGATGCCGTGAGCCTTGTCAAATGGCACCTTGAAGCCGTGGAAACCGGCACCCGTCTGTCGCTGGAACATGAAGGGCTGCCAACAGGGGCTGAGCCATTTGGCCTGCTGATGGCCCTCGACAAAGGCTGGGATGAGCATCTGGGGCGCATGCGTGCGGACATCGCGGGATAGGGCCGCGCTGACGCAGGCAAGCTTTCTGCCCAACACCCATTGCCGCCCGCTGCCCCGCCCCCTACATAGGATGGTGTGGCGGGTTCTGCCCTGTTCGTGAGACGTTACATTCCAGTGGCCTTAAGCAAATCCGAGGGAGCTGGCTCTGTCCGAGCCCTGGTTCGGTTACCTGGCGCCCACCTGTATATACAGGTCCTCGGGAATAAAAAACTGACCGGCACGTGCGGTCCCGTCACACCTTTCCCGAAAACCAGGGATCAGCGCAGGCTGCGGCCACCCGGCGCAGGGGCTTCCTGACGGATCGGCACCAGCCGCTCTGGCGTGCCGCCCCGCGGGCCGTCATCTTCGTCATCCTCAGCCAGCAGCATCACCGCCACGGCCATCTGCGCCCCGGCAAAAACAATGCCGTTCAACACCCAGAACACCACCAGCGCCATCAGTCCGATGTCGGATGTGCTGATCAGGTGCCACAGGTTCAGAACGTTGTAATAGAGCAGACCGCCGATAAAGAGCGCGGAAATCCCGAAGCCGATCACACAGTGTTTGATATAGAAGCGGACGATTGTTGGCATGACGTGCCCTCCTGCTGGCCAAGTATAGCACGGCGGGGGATGCGTTCAAACTGCCTCAAAACGCCTCAGGCCGCGCTTCGCGGGCCATGTGGTCCAGCACCGCGTTCACGAAACTGGGCTCTTTCCCATCGGGAAAGAACGCCCGCGCGACGTCGACATATTCGCTGATCGCAACCTTGGGCGGTACGGAGGTGTCGCGGAACTCTGCACCGGCGGCCCGGAACAGCGCGCGCAGGGTGGGGTCAATCCGGGCGATGGGCCATTTGGCGACCAGGGCGCGGTCGGTCATCTGGTCGATAGGCGCCTGATAATTCACAGCATCTTCGAGCAATTGCGCGAAATGGGTGACGTCGCCATCGACCATCTCCGCACCTTCGCATTCCGCGCCGAACCGGTGATCCAGAAACTCCCGCCGGACCTGATCGACGGATTGGGACGAATGCTCCATCTGGAACAGCGCCTGCACGGCATAAAGCCGGGCGGCGGATTTCATCTTGCGTTTCTGGTTGCCGGACAGTCCCGGCGCGGGGGTATTCATGCGATTGTGTTTCCGTCTGCGTCACCGGCCATCAGCGTGTCTTCGCCCATGGGTTTGAACCCGATGCCCTTGCTTGTCGCCGACCACTTACGGGCGAGCGCGATCAGATGCAAGGCAGCCGCTGCGGCACCGCCACCCTTGTTCTGGCCGTCCGGGTCGGCGCGCACCTCGGCCTGCTTCTTGTTCTCTACGGTCAGGATGCCATTGCCGATGCACAGCCCCTGCAACCCCAGCAATTGCAACGCGCGGGAACTGTCGTTGCAGACCGTCTCGTAATGGGTCGTCTCCCCCCGGATCACGCAGCCCAGCGCCACATAACCATCGAAATTGCTGCGCCGGTCGGAAATGCCGATGGCGGTGGGCACTTCAAGCGCACCGGGCATCTCAATCACCTCATAGGTGGCCCCCGCCGCGTCCAGCTCGGCCTTGGCACCGGTCAGCAAGCCCGCCGCGATGTCCGCGTAATAGGGCGAAATGACAATCAGCACCTTCACGGGTTTATCAAACGAAGGGCGTGGCAGGATCGTGTGGTCTTCGGCAGTGGCCATGGGTTACTCCGTCGTGATGGGCCGGGTGGCCACGATTTCCAGCTTGTAGGCGTCCAGCCCCAGATAGCGCGTATCGGGATTGTCGGTCAGCAGGATGAGCTGGTGCAACCCAAGCGAAGACAGGATCTGCGCGCCCAGACCGGTGTTCTTCACGGTGCGCGGGCCGTCTTCGTCTTCCTCATCCAGCCGCAGTTTCGGATAGGGATCGCGGAACAGCACAACCGCGCCGCGCCCTTCGTCGGCGATGATCTGCATCGCGCGGGGCAGCTCATCCGCAGGGCTTGGCCCAAGGCCGAGGATGTCTTCCAGCGCGTTGATCGCATGGGTCCGCACCAGCACCGGCGCATCTGTGGTGATGTCGCCTTTGGTCAGCACCACATGATCGGTCCCGGTGATCTGGTCGGCAAAGATACGCATCTGCCAGTCGCCGCCATAGGCGGACGTGACCGCCCGGCTGTCGCGCTCCACCAGCAGGTTGTCGTGGCGCTGGCGGTAGGTGATCAGATCGCTGATCGTGCCGATTTTCATGCTGTGGGTCTTGGCGAAATCCACCAGATCCGGCAGCCGCGCCATGGTGCCATCGTCCTTCATGATCTCGCAAATCACGCCCGAGGGATGCAGCCCGGCAAGGCGCGAGATATCCACGGCCGCTTCGGTATGCCCTGCCCGCACCAGCACGCCGCCGTCGCGGGCGCGCAGCGGGAACACATGGCCGGGCGTGGCGATATCGGCCGCGCCTGCCTGTTCATCAATCGCCACGGACACGGTCAGCGCCCGGTCGCCTGCGGAAATCCCGGTGCTGACCCCTTCGCGGGCCTCAATGCTGACGGTAAAGGCCGTCTCGTGCCGGGATGAGTTGTTCACGGCCATCATCGGCAGACCCAGATGGTCAATCCGGGCGGAGGTCATCGGCAGACACACCAGCCCGCGCCCGTAGGTCGCCATGAAATTGATTGCCGCCGTGTCCGCAAATTGCGCAGGTATCACCAGATCACCTTCGTTCTCACGGTCCTCATGATCGACAAGGATGAACATCCGCCCCTGCCGCGCGTCCTCAATGATATCTTCAATGGGCGAGATCGCATCGGCGAGCCCTGCTTCCACTGGTCCGGGTTGTTCGAAATTCATGGCTTTCCCTTCGTCCTGGCCCCGACATAGCAGGGCCATGCGGCCGTTGCCAGCCAGCTTACGGCACCGGCAACGCCGTGCCGTCAGGACATCTCAGCCAGCCGCGCGACGTAGCGGGCCAGCGTGTCGATTTCCAGATTGACCCGATCCCCCATCGCCACATCGCCCCAGGTGGTGACCTCTTTGGTGTGGGGGATGAAATTGATGCCGAAATCGCAGCCGTCGACCTCGTTCACTGTCAATGACGTGCCGTTCAGCGCAACCGAGCCCTTGGACGCAATGAACCGCGCCAGCGCCTTGGGCGCGCGCAGGGTCACGCGGGTGCTGTCGCCTTCGTCCTCCAGCCCGACAACCTCTGCCACACCGTCGACATGGCCCGACACGATATGCCCGCCCAACTCGTCGCCCACCTTCAGCGCGCGTTCCAGGTTCAGCCGTTTGCCGACACCCCAGGCGCTGATGTTGGTCTTGTCCACCGTTTCGGCACTGATCTGCACCTCGTACCAGTCCGGCCCCAGATCGACGACCGTCAGGCAAACCCCATCACTGGCGATGGAGGCGCCCATGTCGATGCTGGCCGTATCATATCCGGTCTGGATGCGGGCACGCAGATCGCCTTCCATTGCCAGTGACGCAATCCGTCCGACGTCCGTGATGATCCCGGTAAACATGGGAGAAGCTCCTTTTGCTGGCTTGTGCATGGACCTAGCCGCGCCACAGCCCCGAGACAAGAGCGCAGGCCGCCTCATTCTTGCCCATTTTTTGTGGTGCACCAAGAGCTGGATACGTGCATCAAGGACCTGTCATGGCCAGTACCGCATCAGACAGCCGCGTGTTCTTGTTTCTGCAAGGACCGCATGGCCCCTTCTTTCACCGTCTTGGCCGGATGCTGGCCAAAGCGGGGGCGCAGGTCTGGCGTGTGGGGTTCAATGCAGGCGACCGCGCCTTCTGGTTCCAGCCGTCGACCTATATTCCCTTTCGCGGCACCGCCGCCGACTGGCCTGAAACCTTTGGACAGCTGATTGACGAAAAGGGCGTGACCGACATCGTCCTATACGGCGACACACGCCCCATCCACGCGCAGGCCATTGAGGCCGCCCGCACCCGCGGGATCGAAGTGCATGTGTTTGAGGAAGGCTACATGCGCCCCTACTGGGTGACCTATGAACGCGCGGGCTCCAACGGCAATTCACGCCTGATGGACATGAGCATCGCCCAGATGCAGGCGGCTCTTGCCAATTCCGACATGGAAGCGCCGCTGCCGCCCGGACATTGGGGCGACATGCGGCAACATATCTTCTACGGCGCCCTTTATCATTGGTTTGTGATGTTCCGGAACGGCGATTATCGCAATTTCCGCCCGCACCGCAGCTTGCCTGTGACCAAGGAATTCCAGCTCTATATCAAACGCTTGCTGTTGATGCCGTTTCTATCTCTGGACCGGCTGCTCTCCACCCTGCGCATCAGGTTGAGCGGCTTTCCCTATCACCTTGCGCTGTTGCAGCTGGAGCATGACAGTTCTTTCCAGATGCACTCCCCGTTTGAAACGATGACGGATTTTCTGGAAACGGTGATCGACGGCTTTGCCAAAGGCGCGCCACAACACCACCATCTGGTGATCAAGGCGCATCCGCTTGAGGACGGCCGTGTGCCCCTGCGCCGTGCATTGCGCCGTCTGGCCAAGGCACACGGCATCTCGAACCGGGTGCATTATGTGCGCGGCGGCAAGCTGGCGCAGCTTCTGAACGATGCGCGCACCGCTGTCACCGTGAACTCAACCGCCGGTCAGCAGGTGCTCTGGCGCGGCATTCCGCTGAAGGTCTTTGGCCGGGCGGTCTATGCCAAGCCGGAGTTTGTCTCGGATCAGCCGCTGCCTGCGTTCTTTGCCGGTGCCTCCCGTCCAGACAACCGCGCCTACAAGGATTTCCGCCGCTATCTGCTTGAAACATCACAGATACCGGGTGGCTTTTATGCCGCGCGCGGACGCCGCCAATTGATGCGGCAGGTCGTTGATATGATGCTCAGCCCCGATGATCCCTATGAGGCGCTGGAACGGGGCACCGCGGCTCCACGGCAACAGTTAAGCGTCGTTCGCTGATCCCCATCCCCTGCCCAACTGGATTTTTAGCCTGCCCTGCGGTAGCTTGCCGACAATTACGTCGGAAAAATACCGGCGAACCCGAGGCAGAGTGACATAGGTCGAGGAGACCGGGCAGTGAAATCCCTTATCAATCGGTGGGCGCGTCCCACCGCCGTACTTGCGGCTGTAGCCGTTGTTGCATCCTGTGGCTTGCCGAACGTGGGCCCTAACAAACGGCAGCTTTATGCAGGCTCGGTCCAGAAGGAAGGCGACGCCTTTGTCGTCTCCGTCAATGACCGGGTGACCCGTGCAACAGCTGTGGTCCCGGCGCTGGGTTTCTCTGACGCCTTCAAGAACGCCGCCACGCTGGGGTCGGACACAATCCGTCCGGGCGATGTGCTGGGCATCACTGTCTATGAAAACGTCGACGACCCGCTGCTGGGCGTGGAAGGCGCGCCTGCCACGGCACTGAGCGAAGTGCAGGTCGATGGCTCTGGCTTCATCTTCATCCCCTATGCCGGCCGGATCAAAGCCGCAGGCAACACCCCTGACGCGATCCGCCGGATCATCACCACCAAACTGGGTGAACAGACCCCTGACCCGCAGGTCGAAGTGCGCCGGGCCGCCGGTGACGGTGCAACCGTATCACTGGTTGGTGCCGTGGGCGGTCAGGGTGTCTATCCCATCGAACGCCCCACCCGCACGCTGGGTGCGATGCTGGCGCAGGCGGGCGGCGTGGTGATCGAGCCTGAGATCGCGCAAGTTACCGTGATCCGCGGCAATCACCGGGGTAAGATCTGGTTCCAGGACCTTTATGACCACCCCGAACTCGACATCGCGCTGCGCGCGGGCGACCGCATTCTGGTCGAAGAGGACACCCGCTCCTTCACGGCATTGGGCGCAACCGGCGGTCAGGCACAGGTGGGCTTTGAATCTCACACCCTCTCCGCGCTTGAAGGCATCGCGCAGGTGGGCGGGCTGAACCCCTCCACGGCCGATCCCACCGGCGTCTTTATCCTGCGCAACGAAGCGCCCGAGATCGTCGCTCAGGTGCTCGGCCGCAACGATTTGCAAGGCGCCCAGCGTATGGTTTATGTGCTTGACCTGACGCAGCCCAACGGCATGTTCATGGCCCGCGACTTTGTCATCCGCGATGGCGACACGCTCTATGTGACCGAAGCGCCCTTCACGCAATGGACCAAGGTCATCTCCGCCATCACCGGCACGGCAAGCTCTGCCAGCAGCCTCAGCACCCTCACGGGCAGCGAATAAAGGCGCATGGCTTTAGGGCCGGATTTCTACGACACCCCCGCCGCCGGTTCTGAAAAGAACCGGCGGCTTTTTGTCTTTAACGGCGGCTTCCTGACCCAATCCCGCATCCGGCGCATCCTGACGCTGGCGGGATATTCGGTACATGTCGGCCTGCCGGGTGACGGCGATGCCGTGGCCGTCTGGGGCAATTCCCCCACCGCCCATCGCGGTGAAGGTGTGGCGGAAAAGCGCGATGCGCCTGTTGTTCGGGTTGAGGATACATTTCTGCGGTCCCTCCACCCCGGTCGTGATGGAGAGCCGCCGTTCGGCCTGCTGATCGACCATCGCGGCGTGCATTTCGACCCGACGCACCCTTCCGATCTGGAGGTGCTGCTGGCCACCCATCCGCTGGACGACAGCGCGCTGCTGGCCCGCGCGCGCGGTGCCATGGCGCGCATCGCCGAGGCGCATCTGACCAAATACACCGCCTTCGATCCTGCCACGCCCGCCCCCGCGCCCGGCTATGTGCTGGTGATCGACCAGACCAAAGGCGATGCCGCCGTCACCGCCTCCGGCGCGGATCGGGGTCGCTTTCTGGAAATGCTGGTCTTTGCACAGGAAGAACACCCCGGCTGCCCGGTGATCATCAAAAGCCATCCCGAAACCGCCGCAGGCCACAGGCCCGGCTATTTCACCGAAGCCGATACCAACGCACGTGTGACGCTGCTGGACACGCCGGTGAGCCCGCAAGCGCTGTTTGAAGGGGCGGTCGGCGTCTATACCGTGTCCTCGCAAATGGGGTTCGAAGCGGTTTTCGCAGGCCACAAACCCCGCGTCTTCGGCCAGCCCTTCTACGCAGGCTGGGGCCTGACCACAGATGAATTCCCCGTCCAGCGCCGCCAGCGCACCCTGACCCGCGCGCAACTCTTTGCAGCAGCGATGATCCTTTATCCGAACTGGTACGATCCCTACCGCGATGCCCTCTGCCCGCTGGAAGACACGCTTGAGGCACTGGCCGCGCAGACCCGCACATGGCGCGAAGACCACAAGGGCTGGATCGCCTCCGAAATGCGCTTGTGGAAACGCAAACCCCTGCAAGAGTTCTTCGGCAGTGTCACGCCAATGGTGTTTCAGGACACACCGCCGGACATCTCTGACAGGCCCCGCATGGTCTGGGCCGGCAAGGCAACGGAGGCGCACGCAGGCGCGACCCGCGTCGAAGACGGCTTTCTGCGCTCGCGCGGATTGGGCGCTGAGCTGATCCCGCCGCTGTCGCTGGTGGCGGATGATCTGGGCATCTACTACGACCCCACGCGCCCCAGCCGGCTTGAGCATCTGATCACCGCCCGTGCCGATCTGCGCCCTGACCAACGCGCGCGGGCCGAACGCCTGATCGAACGTCTGACCGCAGCCGGGCTGAGCAAATACAACCTCACCGCTGATGCACCCGATCTGTCTGGCCTGCCACACGGCACACGAATCCTTGTCCCCGGCCAGGTCGAAGACGACGCCTCCATCCGCACCGGCACTGATGCGGTCAGCACCAATGCCGCCCTGATCAAAGCCACACGCGCAGCCAATCCGGATGCGGTCATCCTCTACAAGCCCCACCCCGACGTCGAAGCAGGCCTGCGCGACGGCGGAGGTGACGTCGCGGGCGCCGACGCGGTACTCACCCACACAGACCCCATCGCGCTGCTGGGCGCGGTCGATGCGGTCTGGACCATGACATCGCTCTTGGGGTTTGAGGCGCTCCTGCGCGGCCTCCCCGTCACCACCCTCGGCGCGCCGTTCTATGCCGGATGGGGCCTGACGACTGACCTTGGCGACGTGCCCCCGCGCCGCCGGGCGGAACCCGGCCTTGCAGGTCTCGTGCACGCCACGCTCATCGACTACCCGCGCTACCGTGACCCAGTCACAGGCCTGCCCTGCCCGGTCGAAGTGATCGTGGAACGGCTCGCGCAGGGCGATCTGCCAAAACCCGGCCCCGGCAACCGCCTTTTGTCAAAACTGCAAGGCCTGTTCGCGTCAAAAGCGCACCTCTGGCGCCGCTAACCCCCCTGAAACACCCGCCCCTCCCATCGGACGCTCCACAGTCACCGCAAGCCCCCTCATCTTTTCTCCATAAATATCCCGGAGGTCCGGAGGCAGAGCCTCCGAAAATCCCGCCCCCACCGCGCGCACCACCGCAAAGAAAGGGCACGCACCACCCCAAAAGCGGAGAACCCTCTAACCCCGCGCCCAGACGTGCATCGTGTCCGGCCCGACCCGCGACACCGATTGCAGATCAAACCGCGGCGCATCGCGCAGATGGGACAGGCCCATCGCGCCAATCCCCGGCAGGCCTTCGGCCCCGATGATCACCCCCGCCGTGAAGCCCACCAGCCGGTCCACCTGATCCGCTTCGATCAGCGACGCCGCCAGCGCCCCGCCGCCTTCACAGAACACCCGCGTCAGCCCGTGGCGGCCCAATTGCTGCATCACATCCACCGGATCCAGCTGCCCGCCCCTGGCTTCACAAGCCAGGAGCGTCGCGCCCAGATCGCGCCATGTACGCGACAATTCCGCATCCGCATCGCGCCCGTGGCACAGGATCAAAGGCACCTCCGCCGCCGTGCGCGCCAGTTTGCCCATCAACGGCAGATCCAACCTGCGTGAGACGACGACCCGCACCGGTTGATGGGACACTCCCAGATCCCGCACTGTCAGGCTCGGATCATCCTTGCGGGCCGTGCCGCCGCCCACCATCACCGCGTCATGGCGCGCGCGCATCCCGTGCACCGCGCGGCGTGCGTTTGGGCCGGTGATCCACTGGCTTTCGCCCGTGCCCGTCGCAATGCGCCCGTCAAAAGAACTGGCCAGTTTCAGCGTCAGCGTCGGACGCCCCAGCGTGGTGCGGGTCAGGAAACCGGCATGATCCGCCTGTGCCTGCGCCGCGCAGACACCCAGATCAACGGTAATGCCCGCGTCCCGCAGGATCTCCAGCCCCATGCCATCGACGCGCGGATCACTGTCGGCAATCGCCACCACCACCCGCGCCACACCAGCTGCCACCAAAGCCTCCGCACAGGGCGGGGTCTGACCGTGGTGCGCACAGGGCTCCAATGTCACATAAACCGTGGCGCCGCGCGCGGCCTCTCCGGCCTCTGCCAGCGCCTGCGGCTCTGCATGAGGGCGCCCGCCCGGTTGGGTCCAGCCCCGGCCCACAATCCGACCGTCCGCCACAATCACGCAGCCCACCGCCGGGTTCGGCCAACACCGCCCCTGCCCCCTGCGGCCCAAACTCAGGGCCAGAGACATGAAGCGCGCGTCGCTCACTCTTCTTCTTCGGAACCGCCGTCCGGGCGCAATTCCTGCACGAACTTATCAAAGTCGTCCGCCGCCTGGAAGTTCTTGTAAACGCTGGCAAATCGCACATAGGCAACGGTGTCGATCCGGGCCAGCGCCTCCATCACGATCTCACCGATCTGTTTGGAGTTGATGTCCGTCTCGCCCATGCTCTCCAACCGCCGCACGATGCCGCTGATCATCTGGTCGATGCGCTCGGGATCAATGGGACGTTTCTGCATGGAAATGCGGATGGAGCGTTCCAGTTTGTCGCGGTCAAAATCCTCGCGCTTGCCAGAGGATTTGATCACCACCAGATCGCGCAGCTGCACACGTTCATAGGTGGTAAAGCGCCCCCCGCAGGCCGGGCAAAAGCGACGACGGCGGATGGATACGTGATCTTCCGCCGGACGGCTGTCTTTTACCTGAGTGTCAATATTTCCGCAAAACGGGCAGCGCATCGGCAGTCCCCTTCTCTGTCATCCGCCTCTATAGGGGCGCTCTCCGCCCTCGTTACCATTTGTATAGGGGGTGAGACAGGTTTTGGGTAGAGGGGAAATTCACCGCTATATCTTGGGGGTGCTACCTGTTGCGCGCCGCCCACGGGGAAGGCTCAATCAGCGCGGAAATGGGCGGCAATCTGTCGGTGGTGCGGGGCATCGCGGTGCTCAAACAGGTAAATGCCCTGCCATGTCCCCAGCATCATGCGCCCCCCTTGCACGGGGATCGACAGGCTGACGGGCAGCATCGCCGCCTTGATGTGGGCAGGCATGTCATCCGGTCCCTCGATCACGTGAGACAGATAGGCCATCGACGGATCGTCAGCGGGCGGCACAAGCCGCGCGAAATAGGCGCGCAGATCGCGCTGAACATCCGCATCCGCATTCTCCTGTATCAGCAGGGAGGCCGATGTGTGCCGCACCAACAGCGTCAACAGACCATCCCCCGATGACTTCAGCCACCCGGCAACCTGCCCCGTGATCTCATAGAGGCCCTGGCCCGTGGTTGTGATGTCAAAGACGTCCTGCATGGCGGTCACAGTGCCACCCTGCCCGCAGGGGTCAAGCGCGAAGCGTCACTTGGTGGCCCGCGTGAAGGCATCGCGGCAGAAACTGCGCGCGACGTTGGATTTCAACATGCTCCCCGGCCGCACAACCGAGATGCTGGTCTGCCCCTGCGGTGCAGGTAGCCCTGCTCCACTGGTGGAAAACACAACGGCTTTGCGGCCGGGTGTGCTGCTGCTCGGCCCGCGCGGACGTTTGAGGTAGATCGGCGTTGTCCCCGGCAGGCCTGACCGCCTTTCGACGAAGGTCCCGGCGCCGCACCAGAAATCTGTCGCTCCCATGCTCCGGGTCTCCACCACTTCGAAGTCGGAGGCGTTCAGGCGGTTGATGACCATCGCGTCTTCTTCGCCCGTCGTCGCGGCCTGTGCCGTCAGGGGCAAGGCGGTGGCCAACAGGCCCGCAACAATCCTGCGCATCATCGCCCGCTCCTCAATCTGAAGTCAGCGCAATAGACATTGGCTTGATCGACCGACAGATTGGCGCCGGGGGTTTTGATCGAGGACGACAGGAACGTTACCGAAGACGGCGTCAGCCCTGTCGGGTCGAGGGTAAAAATCACCGGATTGCCGATCCCGCGCCCTTTGCTTTTTGCCACATAGATCCGCTGCGTGCCTCCGGCCCCCAACACATCACGGGCATAATCCGCTGCGGCACACCACATGCCCCGCGCCCACTGACCATTCCCATCTGCGATCGCAAATCCGTTTGCGACCGGGGTGACATCCACGCGGTTCTCCGCGCGGAACGTCTGGGCGGCTGCGGGGGTGGCCAAGGCAAGGGCAAGCGCCAGAGTACTTAAATGCTTGATCATGTTAGCTTCCTTTCCTGCGAAAATGTATGTCGTCCGGTTCAATGATGTTGTCGCGGCAAAACTGGATCGCTTGCCCCAAAGACATGCTCAATCCGACGGTTCCGGTGCTCACCGAATAAGAGCCGCCTGGCGGTTGCGACAGACCGCTGGCATCAAACGTGAACACCACGCCCTTTCGCCCCGGCGCCGTGGTCGCAGGCCCGCGCGCGGTCTTGACATAGACGCGCTGCGCGTTCGACAACCGCAACCGTTTCATGCCGTAGTCCGCCGCCGCACACCACATCCCGGTCGCGCCTTCGCCGCGGGCTTCAATCACTTCGAAGTCCATGGCGTTGAGGGGGTTCACCTTGAGGTGGTTCTGCGCCGTAAACGTTTGCGCCGAGGCCGCTGTCCCGACAAGGGCCAAGGCAAGACCGGCTGCAATGGTGATGTGTCGCATGTCGAACGCTCCCCTGCTGTGGTCGGGGCATTGCCCCTGTCAGAGAGATAGGGCTTGGCATGAACACATCAAAATCACAGATCCGTCACGTGACCTGTAACACCTGCAAGACATGGAAAAGGCGCGCAGGGTGCCCCGCGCGCCTTGCCAGAAATTTTATGTTGGCCGCTTACTGATCGAGGAACGACCGCAGCTTGCGTGAGCGGCTGGGATGCTTGAGCTTACGCAGCGCCTTCGCCTCAATCTGGCGAATACGTTCGCGTGTCACGCTGAACTGCTGGCCCACTTCTTCCAGCGTGTGATCGGTGTTCATGCCGATGCCAAAGCGCATGCGCAGCACACGTTCTTCGCGCGGCGTCAGCGAGGCCAGCACCCGCGTGGTGGTCTCCTTGAGGTTCTCCTGAATGGCGCTGTCGAGCGGCAGCACGGCATTCTTGTCTTCGATGAAATCGCCCAGCTGGCTGTCTTCCTCGTCGCCAATCGGCGTTTCGAGCGAGATCGGCTCCTTGGCGATTTTCATCACCTTGCGGACCTTCTCCAGCGGCATTTGCAGCTTCTCGGCCAGTTCTTCGGGCGTCGGCTCCCGGCCAATTTCATGCAGCATCTGGCGGCCTGTGCGCACCAGCTTGTTGATCGTCTCGATCATGTGCACGGGGATACGGATGGTGCGGGCCTGATCCGCGATGCTCCGCGTGATCGCCTGCCGGATCCACCATGTCGCATAGGTGGAGAATTTGTAGCCCCGGCGGTATTCGAACTTATCGACCGCTTTCATCAGGCCGATGTTCCCTTCCTGAATCAAATCAAGGAATTGCAGGCCGCGGTTCGTGTACTTTTTGGCAATCGAGATCACCAGACGCAGGTTCGCTTCGACCATTTCCTTCTTGGCCTGACGGGCTTCTTTCTCACCCTTCTGGACCTGCTGCACGATGCGGCGGAATTCGGAGATGTCGAGGCCCACGTATTGCCCCACCTGCGCCATGTCCGCGCGCAGTTCTTCGACCTTGTCGGTGGAGCGTTCGATGAACATCTGCCAGCCGCGACCGGGTTTTTCGGCCATCCGCTCCATCCAGCCGGGATCAAGTTCATAGCCGCGATAGGCGTCGACGAATTCCTTGCGGTTGATGCGCGCCTGATCGGCGAGCTTCACCATGGCGCTGTCGATCTGCATGATCCGGCGGTTGATACCGTACAGCTGGTCGATCAGCGCCTCGATCCGGTTGTTGTGCAGGTGCAGGTCGTTGACCAGCAGCACGATTTCCGACCGCAGCTTCTGGTACGTCGCTTCCTGCTTCTCGCTGAAGGTGCCATCCTCATTCAGGGTGGCGGAGATCCGGCTGTCCTGCATGTCGCTCAATTGCGCGTAGTCGTCCGCGATCATGTCCAGCGCTTCCAGCACCTGCGGCTTCAGCGCGGCTTCCATCGCCGCGAGCGACATGTTGGCCTGTTCGTCCTCGTCATCGTCATCATCTGTGGTGATGGGATTACCGTCGGCGTCGAGTTCCTGTTTGGCTTCCTCGGTCTTTTCCTCGGCCACGCCGCCTGCGGGCACAACGGGGGTTGTTTCCTCATCATCGCCCAACTGATTGCCAAAGGTGGCTTCCAGATCAATGACGTCGCGCAACAGGATGTCTTCGCTCAGCAATTCGTCGCGCCAGATGGTGATCGCCTGGAAGGTCAGCGGGCTTTCACACAGGCCCGCGATCATCGTGTTGCGGCCCGCCTCGATGCGCTTGGCGATGGCGATTTCGCCTTCACGGCTCAGCAGTTCGACGCTGCCCATCTCGCGCAGGTACATGCGTACCGGATCGTCCGTGCGGTCCAGCTTTTCCGCAGTGCCGGAAGACAGGGCGACTTCCTTGGCGCTGTCGGTGGTCGCAAGTTCAGTGGAGCCCTTGGCCTCCTCCTCTTCCGCGTCCTCATCTTCGATGATGTTGATGCCCATCTCCGACAGCATCGACATCACGTCTTCGATCTGTTCGGAGGACACCTGATCCGGCGGCAGAACCGTGTTCAGCTGGTCGTATGTGATGTAGCCCTTCTCACGCGCCTCTGCGATCATCTTCTTGACCGCGGCCTGGCTCATGTCCAGCGAATGGGCGCCGTCCGCATCGTCGCGTTTGGTGTCTTCGTTGGTATCTTTCGCGGCCATGTGTCCCTCCAGGCGTGAACGAATCAGTATCAGTGATTCGGGGTAGACCGAATCATGCGGGGTTTGGGGTGATTCTTAAACCCATCTCCCTTATTTTTCCTAAAGTTCGGGTCAAAAGGACACGTCAGCCCTTTTCCCGCCCTCCCGACTTCTCGAACCGGATGCCCCCCAGCAGCTGGTCCAGGGCACTGCGTTCGTCGCGGCTGATCCGGGCGCCGTTGTCACCCACCTCATATTCCGCCGTGTCTTCCTGCGCCGCCCGCGCTGCCCTGTCGGCGGCCCTTGCCGCCTCCGATAACCGCCAGGTGACGGCTTCGTCCGCCGTTTCCCCAATGTCTTCAACCGCTTCCGCGATTTCCTCGCTCAGGCCGCGCGCGGCTTCCAGCTTCGCCAGCTCCTCTGCCACGGTCATCGCGGCCATCTGCGCGTTCCCCGGCTGGCGCACACAGGGGACGATGGCGACATGGCGCTGGGAGGTCAGCATTTCAAGGGCATCCGGCCCCAAAGCCTGCGCTACCTTGTCGCGGAGAACCTCCGCCCCCTGCCCCGCATGGCGCAACAACAGATCGCGCAACCGCGCGTGCATGGGGTCGGCGCAGTCCATGGCTTCCAACCCGCTTTCAAATTCTTCCACGATCTCGGGACAGGTGGCAAAGGCCGCCAGGATCACCGCTTCGCGCAGATGCGCGGTGCTGCCCGCACCGGTGGCGGCCACCAGCACAGAGGCTTTGGCGGTGGGTGTCGGCCCCTGTGGTGCCGCCTGCCAGCGTGCCCCGGCTTCACGCATGCCGCCTGCCCGCTTGGGTGCTGCCGGGCGGGCGCGGAACAGCTCCCAGCGCATGTCCTTGATCGCCTGCCCGTAATGGCTGCGGATCGACGGGTCCTTGATCAGCATGATCTTTTCGCGCAGCGCCTTGTCGAGCGCCGCCTTGCGTTCGGGGCTGTCAAAGACGCGGCCCTCGGTCTCCCGCTGCCACATCAGCTTGACCATCGGCACCGCTTCATCCAGCAGCTTTTGCAGGGCTGCGGGCCCCGATGCTTTCAACAGATCGTCCGGATCCTGCCCTTCGGGCATCATGGCAAACCGCAAGGATTGCCCCGCTTCCAACAGCGGCAGCGCCAGATCAATCAGCCGCAGCGCCGCGCGCTGGCCCGCCGCATCGCCGTCCAGCGTGATGATCGGCTCAGGCGCGATCCGCCAGAGCATCTGCAACTGGTTTTCCGTAATCGCCGTGCCCAAAGGTGCGACCGCCGCTTCAAACCCTGCGCCATGCAGGGCAATCACATCCATGTACCCTTCGGCCACCAGCAAAGGCATGCCCTTGCCCGCCGCCGTGCGCGCATCGCGCACGTTGTAGAGGCTGCGGCCCTTGTCAAAGAGCTCTGTCTCCGGCGAGTTGAGGTATTTCGCATTATCCGCCGGGTCCATCGCCCGCCCGCCAAAGGCAATCGCCCGCCCCCGCGCGTCGCGAATGGGGAACATGATGCGGCCCCGGAAAGTGTCATAAGGCTTGCCGCCTTTGGTCGAAGGCTTGGCCAGCCCTGCGCCGAGGATCAGCTCATCAGCGATGTCCTTGCCTTTCAGTGCGCCCCACAGCCCCTGCCAGCTGTCGGGGGCAAAGCCGATCTCCCACCGGTCGAGCGCGGCTTTGTCCAGCCCGCGCCGATCCAGATAGGCCCGCGCCTCTGCCGCGCCGGAGGTCTGGAGTTGCAACCGGAACCAGCGCAGGGCCAGTTCCATGACCTCTGCCAATTGCGTGCGTTTGTCCGCCTTCTGCTGCGCCTGCGGGTCCCGTTCGGGCATTGGCATGCCTGCTTCGCGCGCCAGGATCTCCACGGCTTCCATGAAGCCCACGTTTTCGGTTTCCTGCACGAATGAGATCGCATCGCCTTTGGCATGGCAGCCAAAGCAATAGTAAAACCCCTTGCGGTCATCGACGTGAAAGCTGGCGGATTTTTCCTGATGGAAGGGGCATGGCGCCCACATGTCGCCCTTGCCCTGATTGGACTTGCGCGCGTCCCACATGACCTTGCGCCCGACCACCTGTGACAGGCTCGACCGGGTGCGCAATTCGTCCAGAAATCCGGGTGGCAGGCTCATGCCCCGTTATATTGGGCGGGGGGGCGCAGAGTCCAGTGGAGTGGGTGGGGTGATGGTCATTATCGTTAAGATTGGCGGGGCCACGTGAGAGGGGGCCCCTGCCCCGCAGGTGTGGCGTCCGGGGCATCGGGTGCGCAGGGATATTTTTGGCCAAAAAGAGGGGCCAGGGCGGTGGTATGGTGGCGGGCCGGTCTGGTTGGGCGGGCCTGGCAGGCGGGTGAGGCAAAGGGGGGTAATCCCTTTGCCGGTCAGCGTCAGTTTGTGATGGACTTCTGGAGCGCCTGGATCTGCTCGTAATTTTCAAGGCATTGGGTCTGCGCCACTTCGCCAAGGTCGACCTTGCGCAGGTCGCGTTTCTTGATGCCGTAGATATGCGCGCCGATGGCGGGCACTGTATCCAGCACGGTTTGTGACAGGTCGGGATTGGCGGCCTTCACTGCGTCCACCAGTTTGTTCTTGCGCACGCCATCCAGCCGCGCCTGCTGGACCGCCCCCATCACCTGCCCCTGAATGGCACAGTCCCGTTCCTTCTGCGATTGCGCCTGCGCGCCGCCGGCGACCATCGCCAGTCCCAGAACCGCGCTGCACATCATTGCCTTCATCATAGCCACATCTCCGTTTGCCTGTTGGCCTGCGGGGTCAGCCCCGCGCCGTCACGCTCTCCATAGCGCGTTTGAGATCGTGAACCAAGGTGGTGGCCATGGAGCGGAAGACAAGGATCTCGAAGGCATCGGGCCCCAGACGGGTGATGGCGGCGTTCATATGGCCCAAAAGCGTGCGCGCGCTGTGGCCGCGTTTGAAGGTGGCCGCAGAGAGGTTCACGGGCACCAGCCGGGCCAGCACCTCTTCAACGCCAGCGCCTTGCAGCTGCACCACTGCCCAGCCGTCGGTGACATCCACCACAGCCCCATGTTTGCCCAGCGATGCCTCCGGCGCAGGGCCGATCAACAGCACCTCCCGGTGGCCGAACCAGATGCAGCGCGTCTGCGCCTTGCCGGTGCTGCGGTTCGGCGCGGGCCAGGCGATCCCATGCGCCTTTTTCAGCGCCGCGCCCATGGCGTCTGCGTCAAATGCCGTCAGGGAGCTCAGCGCCCCCGGCAGGCGTTCTTCCACCGTGAAACGGCCAATGCTGAGCGGCAAGAGACCCGCGCCCGCACTTGTCTCGTTCAGATCAGCCACGCAACCGCTCCCCTTCTGGATCCACAAAGACGGGGGCGCAGATTTCCACCGCTGTTTCCACCTTGCGCAGACCATCGACCAGCCGGATCACGTCGCCTATTCGCGCAGGCCCGCCTTTGACAAAACCCAGCCCGATGTCGCAGCCCAGCGCCGGCGAATAGCCGACGGATGTGACATAGCCCTGGTTGTTCACCCGCGTCGCATCGGCCCCCGCGTCATAAAGATGCGCACCGGCGGTCAGTGTGCCGCCGTCCACCGGCTTGAGACCCACCAGTTGCTCGCGCGTGTCCTCCACCAGACCGGGGCGGGCAGCCATGGTCTTGCCGATGCAGTCCTTCCTGGCCGAGACCATCCGGCCCATGCCGATGTCAAAGGCCGTCACGCGCCCGTGGATTTCGGCATGGGTGATGAAGCCTTTCTCGATCCGCAGCACATTCAGCGCTTCCATCCCGTAGGCCCCGCCGCCCAGCGCCTCGGCCTTCTTCACCAGCAGATCGAAGAGGCTTGCACCATAGCGCGCGGGCACGGCCACCTCGTATCCCTGCTCTCCGGAGAAGGAGATGCGGAAGAGCCGCCCCGTGACCCCCGCCACGCGGGTCTCTCCGCAGGACATGAACGGCCAGCTGTCGTTGTCGATGGGCGGGTCCAGCACATCATTGAGCAGCTCGCGGGCTTTTGGTCCCGCCACGGCGAACTGCGCCCAGTGTTCGGTGACGGAGGTAAAGGCCACCTGCCAATCGGGGCGCAGCACCTGACAGACAAACTCCAGATGCCGCATCACCTGTCCGGCGGCAGCGGTGGTGGTGGTCATCAGATAGTGCTGATCGCCCCGCCGCGCGCAGGTGCCGTCATCCATCACATGCCCGTCTTCGCGCAGCATCAGACCATAGCGCACGCGGCCCTCCTTCAGTGTGGAGAACATGTTGGTATAGACAAAATCCAGCAGCTGCGCCGCATCCGGCCCCTGAATGTCGATCTTGCCCAGGGTCGAGACATCGCAGATGCCCACCGCCTGCCGGACATAGCCGATCTCCCGGTCGCAGGATTGCCGCCAGGTGCTTTCCCCCGATTTGGGGAAGTAGCTGGGCCTGTACCACAGCCCCGCTTCGATCATCGGCGCACCCATGGCCACGGATTGTCTATGCGAGGTCATGAACCGCTGCGGGGCGAAACCTTCGCCCTGCCCGCCCGCGCCCATCGCCGCAATCGACACAGGGACAAACGGGGGCCGATAGGTGGTGGTGCCGGTTTCAGGAATGGCGCGGCCCGTGGCATCGGCCAGAATGGCCAGCGCGGCCATGTTGGAGGACTTGCCCTGATCGGTGGCCATGCCTTGGGTGGTGTAGCGCTTCATATGCTCCACGGATTGGAAGTTCTCCACTGCGGCCTGTTTGACGTCTTTCACGGTCACATCGTTCTGAAAATCCAGCCATGCGCGGCCCTTGCCCGCCACGGCCCAGAGGGGGTCCAGCGCGTATGGTGCATCGTCGGCCTGTGGCACTTCCACCGCAGCTGCGCGTTTGCCCAGGGCTTTCACCACCTCTTTGCCCGCGCGCAGGCCGTCTTCCAGACAGCCCTTTGTTGAGAACACGCCATTGCAGGCGCCCGCCGGGATCAGATCAGGCACCGCGCCGGGGGTGGGCACGAAGGTTTGCAGATCCGCATTCCATGTGGGCCGCCCGTTCATGTGACAGGTCAGATGCACCGTCGGATTCCACCCGCCGGAGATCGCCAGACAATCGGTCTGAATGGCGTCCTCCCCGTCGGCAGTGCGCACCGTGATGCTCTCCAACGCGGTGCGGCCGCTGGCGTTGCAGACCTGCGCCCCCGCGTAGACCGGGAAATCCGCACCGTCGAGGGTCACCCCTTCGCGGCTGTCGATCAGGGCAGCGATATGCACGCCTGCCGCCGCCAGATCGCGCGCGGTGCGGTGCGCGTCATCATTGTTGCCGAAGATCGTGACATGCTTACCGGGGCAGACACCCCAGCGGTTGAGATAAGCGCGCAGCGCGCCGGCCAGCATGATGCCGGGACGGTCGTTGTTCTGAAAAGCGATGGGCCGCTCCAGCGCGCCAGCGGCCAGCACGCATTGCCGCGCGGTGATGCGCCAGAAACATTCGACCGGCGCGCCGGACGGGGCCTGCGCATCCAGCCGCTCCAATGCGCCATAGACATTGCCGTCATAGGCCCCGGTCACCGTGGTGCGCGGCATGATGCGCACGTTCTCCATCGCGCGCAGCCTCTCTGCCAGTGCCGCGGCCCAGACGTGGCCCGCCTGATGGCCCACCGCTTCTGTCTCCGCCATGAGGCGACCACCCGGCAGCGCGTCCTCATCGGCAAGGATCACCTCGACCCCGGATTGCGCCGCCACCCAGGCCGCCATCAACCCGGCAGGCCCTGCGCCCACCACCAGCACATCGCAAAAGGCGAAGGCCTTGTCATAGGTCTGCGTGTTGCTCTTGCCTGACAGCGCGCCCAATCCGGCGGCCTTGCGGATCACCGGCTCATAAACCCATTCCCAGAACGCCCTGGGCCACATGAAGGTCTTGTAATAGAACCCCGCCCCCAGAAACGGGGCGGCCAGATCGTTCACCGCCATCACGTCAAAGTTCAGCGATGGCCATGCGTTCTGCGACCGGGCGACCAGCCCGTCGTAGATTTCCTGCTGGGTCGCGCGCACATTGGGGACCTGAGCAGCCCCCTTGCCCACCGTGATCAGCGCATTGGGTTCCTCGCTGCCTGCGGTCAGGGGCCCGCGCGGGCGGTGGTATTTGAACGACCGCCCCATCAGCACCTGCCCCTTGGCCAGCAGGGCGGAAGCGACGGTGTCGCCTGCAAATCCCTTCACCGGGACACCGTCAAAGGTAAACGTGACCGGCTGCGCCCGATCGACCAGCCCCTTGCCCGCAATCCTCATGCGCCTGCCCCCTTGGCATCTGCCGCCAGCACAACATCCGTGATCACATGGCTGACCGTGTCGCGGGTGACCACCAGCCATGCGCCGCAGCCGCCTTCGTGCTGCCACAGGTCACGGGTCACGCCTGCCGGGTTGTCGCGCAGGTGCATGTAGTCATCCCACGCAGCCTCGCCTGCGTCGGGCGCAGGCCGGGTCAATGCGGCCCCCTGATAGTAGAACTCCCGCCGGTCCCGTGCGCCGCAGAGCGGACATTCAATCCTCATGTGACCATTCTCCCGCTCTCATTCCCACCGCCCCGCGCAGGCGCTGTCGGGCAGCCGTTGCAATTTGTAGCTGACCCGCTGATCCGGCACTTCGGCCAGATCAACCTCGCCACCGCAGTCATCGCCTGTTCCGGTCAGAAAATACGCTGTGCGCAGCAGCAGCGCGTCCTGATCCAGCGCCATGATCTCCAAGGTGCCGCCATCACATTCCGCCGAACAGGCCCAGCGCCCGGTATCGCGCAACGTGCAGCGCGCGATCTGCCCGTAGGTGCCGCCGCCCTGCCCGCTTGCCGCCACATGCCCCTGATCGGCTGTGACCACGATCACATCGGCCCATGGCACGCTGTCCCCGCTGAAATCGCCAAACGCCACAGAGATTTCGCGCACCACCTGCGCAGGATGCCTGGCCAGATGCGCCTCACTATAGGCGCGCGCGAAACACCCCTCGGGGGCGGTCTGCGCTGCTGCCTGTGTGGCCAGTGCCAGCACGCTAATGCAGATTATGCTGCGCACCGGTGCCCTCCTCGTCCATCAGGCCGCGCCCGGTGCGGAAGCGGTCCAGCCGGAAGGCGGCGGCGGTGTCATGCGGCGTGCCCGTGGCCATCAGATGCGAGAACGCATAGCCCGACCCCGGCACCGCCTTGAACCCGCCGTAACACCAGCCGCAATTGAGGAACAAACCCTCCGTCTCCGTGCGGTCAATGATCGGAGAGCCGTCAGGCGTCATGTCCATGATCCCGCCCCATGAGCGCAGCACCCGCGCCTTGCCGATCATCGGCATCAGGGTCATGCCCGCCTCCATCACGTGTTCTTTCATCGGCAGATTGCCGCGCTGCGCGTAGGAGGCGTAGAAATCCAGATCGCCGCCAAAGACCAGCCCGCCCTTGTCCGACTGGCTGATATAGAAATGCCCCATGCCAAAGCTGACCACATGGTCGATCACAGGCTTCAGCCCCTCGGTCACAAAGGCCTGCAACACGTGGCTTTCAATCGGCAACCGCATCCCCGCCATCGCCGCCACCTGGGAGGAGCGACCAGCGACGACGATGCCCACTTTCTTGGCCCGGATCGCCCCGCGCGAGGTCTGCACGCCCGTCACGCGCCCGTTCTCGATGTCGATCCCCGTGACTTCACACTGCTGGACCAGATCCACGCCCAGCTGGTCCGCTCCGCGCGCATAGCCCCAGGCCACCGCATCGTGCCGCGCGGATCCCCCGCGCCCGTGCAGCAACCCGCCATAGATCGGAAACCGCGTGTTCTCGAAATCCAGATAGGGCAGCAACCGCCGCACCCCTTCGGTGTCCAGCAGCTCCGCATCATCGCCCTGCGCCAGCATCGCGTTGCCGCGCCGCGCAAAGGCGTCGCGCTGGCCATCGGAATGGCACAGCATCAGCACCCCGCGCTGCGACATCATCACGTTGTAGTTCAGCTCTTCCTCCAGCCCTTCCCACAGCTTGAGCGAATGGGAATAGAACTGCGAATTGCCTTCAAGGAAGTAATTGGCCCGCACAATCGTCGTGTTGCGCCCGATGTTGCCCCCGCCCAGATAGCCCTTCTCCAGCACCGCGATGTTGCGCATGCCGTGGTTCCTGGCCAGATAATACGCCGTCGACAACCCATGCCCGCCGCCACCAATGATGATCGCGTCATATTCGGCCTTTGGTTCTGGGTCGCGCCAGTGACCGGTCCAGCCCTTGTTGCCGGACAGCCCCTCCCGCAGAATGCGCAGGCCGGAAAACCGCATGATATGTCCCCTCTCGTTTGGCCGACCTTAGCCAGCCCGTCGGGTCAGTATCAATGTCTGATCTGCCACCGGCTAGAATGTTCGCGGCAGCGCAGGGTATGGCAGCGACAGGCACACCCCGGCTGGTGGCTCAGGTGGTTTGCCCGATCCGCAGTTTGGCCTGCAAGGCCACCTTGCGTGTCTCCGCGCCTTCCTCAGCCTGCATCAACCACGCCGCCGCCGCCGTGCCGATGTCAAACCGGGGCGTCACGGTTGTGGTGATCAGCTTTGGCAGGGCCGACAGAAAGCCAAGCCCGTTGAACCCCGCCAGCGCCAGTTGATCCGGCGTTGCAATGCCTTCGGCAAGGCAGTGCATCAGCCCGCCCGCCGCCAGATCGTCGTTGGCGTAATAGATCGCGCGCGGCGGTGTCGGGTGCTGCATCAGCTTGTGGGTAATGCTCCGCCCCACTTCCATCGACGAAGCCACTTCAGAGGTTTCCATCGCCACGATCTGCGCCCCCGCTTCCCGGATGATCCGCGCAAAAGCCTCGAACCGCTTGGTCGCCCGCAGATCCAGCCCGCCCTGACTGCCCACATAGGCAAAGGTCCGGTAGCCGCGTTCGATCAGATGCCTGGCCATGTCCTCCCCCGCCTGAACATGGGAAAACCCAAAACAGGTGGAGATCGGGTCGCCATCGGTGTCCATGATCTCGGCCACGCGCACGCCGGTCTGGGCGACGATCTTGCGCAGGGAGGCGGTGTGCTCCAGCCCGGACAGAATCAGACCGCGCGGGCGCCAGGACAACAGGTCGAACACCAGATCCTCCTCGGTCTCCAATGAATATTCCGAGACGCCGAAGACCGGCCGCAGCCCGCTTTCATCCAGCGTTGTATTGATGCCCGCCAGCACTTCCGTGAACACCCGGTTCTGCATGGTGGGCACGACCACACCGACAATCGGATTGTCATATGTGGCGTTCCCGCCCGCCAGTCTGTTGTGCACATAGCCGATCTCACGTGCGGCCTTAACAACCTCATTTCGCACATCTTTTGAGATGTAGCCGGTGCCGCGCATCACGCGCGACACCGTCATCTGGCTGACGCCTGCAACCCGCGCAACATCGTGCATCGTGGGCTGCGTCTTGTCAGAATGGGGCGACCGGCGTTTGACCATTTCGGCGCATCTTTCAACTCTTTGCTTGACGCATGTTTACGTAAACACGTACACCTTTGGCAATGTGTTTACGTAAACATGCGTGGCGCATTTTGACAGATTGAAGAAAATCGGCAGGTCACACTGCCTGGGAGGACACATGAAAAAACTGCTCTTGAGCTCAGCGCTTGCTGTGGCATCCGCGGGGGTTGCATTCGCTGAAACACACCGTCCGGAGTGCTTTGCACCGGCACCGGATACATCGACCATTTCCTATGACGCCAAGGAAGGCCCCTACAAGCTGGCCTTCGTGAACGGCTTTGCAGGCAACGACTGGCGCATTCAGGCGATCCAGTCCGCCAAAGCCTGGGCCGCACGGCCTGAGAATGCTGGCAAGATCGGTGAATTCACCGTGGTCTCCGTCGGCAACGACAGTGCCGCACAGATCGCCGCCATCGATAACTTCATTGCCGCAGGCTATGACGCGATCACCTTCATCGCCGTGAACCCCACCGCCTTTGAACCGGTCATCCGCCGCGCCGAACGCGCAGGCACGATCCTTGTGCCCTTTGACAACGTTCTGGACACCGACAAGGTGGTGCAGGTCAACGAAAGCCAGCTCGCCCTTGGCACGCTGAAGGCAAAGACCGTGATGGAGATCCTCGGCGGTGAAGCCGACAAGATCCTGATGGTCAACGGCCTGCCCGGCAATGCCACGGACCGCGACCGCCGTCTGGGCATGATGAGCGTTCTGGAAAAGGTCGACGGCCTTGAGATCGTGGAAGTCGTGGGCAACTGGGACACCGGCACCAGCCAGAAAGTGGTCGCTGATGCGCTGGCCACCCATGGTGAGTTTGACGCGGTTGTCTCGCAGCACGGCTCTGCCGGGTCGATCAACGCGATGCAGTCAGCGGGCCATCCAATTGTGCCCATGGGCGTGGACGGTGAAAACGGCGTGCGCATGCTGATGAGCGATCTGGGCATTCCGGGCGTCTCCGCCAGCCAGGCCCCTGCCATGTCAGCGGTCGCGCTGGAAGCGGCCGTGGCACTGCTGGAAGGCCATGAACTGCCGCAGACGATCTTTCTGCCCATTCCGCAGGTGACATCCGATGCGCTTGAAGCGGGGGTGAACTACTTCCCCGACCTGCCAAAGTCCTTCAACACCGGCACCGGCTATGAAGAGTGTTTTGCGCCCTTCACCCCGGAAGAGCTGTTGGGCCAGTCGCCCGACAACACCTAGGACCTCCCCCAGCAGCGGCGCGTCACAAGACACGCGCCGCTGCGTCAATTATAGTGACCGTCATGTCAAACAGCAGCACGCCTCTGCTGGAGATGCGCGACATCTCCATGCACTTTGGGGCAACCAAGGCCCTTGATGGCGTCGATTTCATCTGCAACGCAGGCGAAGTGCATGCGGTGCTGGGTGAAAACGGCGCGGGCAAGTCCACGCTGATGAAGCTGATCGCAGGCGTGCTGCAACCCACCAATGGTCAGTTGCGTGTGGATGGCAGCGATGTGTTTCTCAACGCCCCGCAAGCCGCCTTGCGCCATGGTCTGGTCTGCATGTTTCAGGAACTCTCGCTTGTCCCTGACTTGACGGTGCGGGAAAACCTGTTGCTGGGCGCACCGGGTGCCGGGATCGGATGGCTGCGCGGGCAGGGTCTGGACAAAGCGCAGGACGTGCTTGGCCGCATCGGTGGCGCCCAGATCAAGATGGCCGCGCGGGTGGCGGATCTGACCCTGCCCCAGCGCCAGCAGGTCGAAATCGCCAAAGCCATCATGAAAAAGCCCCGGCTGCTGATCCTGGATGAGGCGACCTCGGCCTTGAGCGCGTCGGTGGTGGAGAAGGTCTTCGATCTGGTGCGGGAAGAACGCGACAGCGGCACGGCGATCCTGTTCATCTCCCACCGGTTCCATGAGATCGAAGCACTGGCAGACCGCGTGTCCGTCTTCCGCAACGGCCAGCGGGTTGAGACCTTCATGAAAGGCGATCACGATTATGCCGCGATCATCAACATGATGGTCGGCCAGAAGATCGAAGAACTGTTCCCCGAAAAGCCCCCAGCCCGGCAAGACGCCGAAGCGGTGCTGGATGTCAGGAATTATACCTGGGAAGGTCAGGTCAAGGACGTCTCCCTGACCGTGCGCCGGGGCCAGATCGTGGGTCTGGGCGGGCTGGACGGACAGGGACAGGGGGCGTTTCTGATGGGCCTTGTCGGCCTGCTGCGCAAGGCAGGCGGCACCACGGCCATCGCGGGCCAGCCGACCCGGATCGGCAGCCCGAAGCAGGCCAAACATCAAGACATCGCGCTGGCCTACATCCCCGAAGACCGCAAGACCGAAGGCCTGATCCTTGATCAGAGCATTCAGGAGAACCTTGAACTGGCCGCCCTCGGCCGGTCGGATCTGGATGCAGGTGACGCGGCGCTCTACGCCGGCGCGCTGGAACAACTGGCACTGAAACACGGCGGGCTGGAGCTGCCGGTGTCCTCGCTGTCCGGGGGCAATCAGCAGAAAGTGGTGCTCGCCAAATGGCTGGCGCTGAAACCGCGCTGCCTGCTGCTGGCCGACCCGACGCGCGGCATTGACGTGAAAACCAAAACCCAGATCTACGCGATCCTGCGCCAGCTGGCGGATCAGGGCACCGCGATCCTGTTGCTGAGCACAGACTACGAAGAATTGATCCAGCTTTGCGACGAGACCCACGTCTTCTTTGACGGAGCGGTCGTCGCCTCGCTCAGCGGGGACGATCTGACACCCCAGAACATCATCGCAGCGACACTGAATGTATCGCCCGAACCGCAGGCCGCCCATGCTTGACTACATGAGATCCAACCGCCGGGAGGTGATCGCCGGTGTGGTGCTGATCGCCCTTCTGAGCGCCTATCTGGGCACCCACCCGCGTGGGGCCTCAACCTATGTGATGACGATCTGGGCCAACCAGTGCCTGATCCTTGGCCTTGCCGCCTGCGCGCAGTTCTTTGCCGTGGTGGTGCGGGGGATAGATTTGTCCGTCGGCGCGGTGGTGGCGCTGACCAATTGCGTGGCCTCCTATGTGCTGGAGGGGTCGGCTTTTGGCATGGCCTTCGGGATGGTGGCGGTTGTGGCGGCAGGCGCGCTTTGTGGTTTGCTCAACGGGCTGATCATCGTCTACGGGCGCATCCAGCCGATTGTGGTGACACTGGCAACGGCGTCGATTTTTGTGGGCATTGCGCTGTTGCTCAGACCCACGCCGGGCGGCGCAGTGAATTATGATCTGGCCGATGCGATGACGCTGGATGTCTTGGGCATTCCGACCGCGCTGGTCATCACGGCAGTCGCAGTGTTTGGCTTCTGGCTGCCCTTCCGGCGCACCGGTCTGGGGCTTGGCCTCTATGCGCTGGGATCTTCCGAACAGGCGGCGTTTCAGTCGGGCATCAACACCCGTTTCATTCGACTGGCGGCATTCACGCTTGCCGGGGTGTTCGGCGGGCTGGCGGGGCTGTTCTACAGCTTCGTCACCACCACGGGCGACGCCGGAATCTCGGCGGGGTTCACCCTGAACTCCATCGCGGCGGTGGTGCTGGGCGGCGTGTTGCTGCGCGGCGGTGTCGGCTCGCTCATCGGCGCGCTTGCGGGGGCGTTTATCCTCAAGACCATCGCGTCGCTGATGTTCTTTTCCGGCATTCCATCGCTGGCGCAGCCCTTGTTCGAAGGGCTGATCCTTGCCGCTGCCATTGCGATTGGCGGCGCGGACGTGCTGCGCGCGCGCAACAAGCTGGAGGTCTACGCCTGATGCTGCGTTCCATTTCCATCGACAGCCTGATGCCGTATTTTGGCGTGGTCCTGCTGGTCTTCGCAGGCAGTGCGTTCTTCCCGCAGATCCTCAGCGCCGATTACCTTACGCAACAGCTTCAGATCGCTGCCTTTCTGGGCCTGCTGGCCACGGGTGCGACCATTGTCATCCTGCTGGGCCATATCGACCTTTCGGTGCCCTGGGTGCTGACCGGATCAGCGATCCTGTCGACCTCCCTTGTGGGCACGGGCAACCCGACGCTCACGTTTCTGGCGGTGCCTGCGGCCCTTGCCTTCGGGGCGCTGATCGGGGTGATCAACGGCATCGGCGTCGCCATCCTGCGCATCCCGTCGATGGTCTGGACGCTGGCTGTGAATTCGATGCTGCTGGGGCTGGCCGTGCTCAACACCGGCGGGTTCAACCCCAAGGGTGAATCCAGCCCGCTGATGAACGCCATGGCCTCCGGAGACCTGCTGGGCCTGCCGATCAGCTTCCTGATCTGGATCGCGATTTCTGTCGGCCTGGCCGCTTTCCTGACCCGCACACCCTTCGGGCGCTACCTGCGCTCGATCGGGTTCAATGAAAAGGCGACATTCCTGTCAGGCGTATCCACGCCCTCGGTGGTGTTTGCTGCCTTCGCCATTGCGGGCATGTGTTCGGCTCTTGGGGGCGTGATGCTGGCCGGTTACGCCAATCAGGCGTATCAGAGCATGGGCGATCCGTTCCTGCTGCCCACCATTGCCGCCGTGGTGATCGGTGGCACGTCGATCCTTGGCGGACGCGGCGGGCTTTTTGGCACCATTGGCGGGGCACTGTTCATCACGCTGCTGACCTCTATCCTGTCGGTGATGCAAATTGACGACGCATGGCGCAACATCATCTTCGGGGTGATCATCCTTGTCATGTTGCTGTTCCAAACCCTTCGGAAAGGGGCCGTCGCATGACCGCACCACATTACGTCACCGTCGATCCGCTGTTTGAGGAATACGTCAACACCGCGCGCGCGCCGGAAGAGATCGCCAATGGCTTCACCTGGACCGAAGGGCCGGTGTGGCTGGACGGGCAGTTGTACTTCAACGACATCCCCAACAAGCGGATGATGCGCTGGTCTGAGCGCACCGGCGTGCAGGTCGCCCTGAGCCAAAGCGCATTTGCCAACGGCAACACCCTCGACCTGAACGGGCAGATGGTGTCATGCGAACACGGCGGACGGCGGGTGTTCCGGCGGCTTGACCCGCAGGACCCAGACGCGGTGGAGGTGGTTGCCGACAGCTTTGAGGGCAAACGGCTGAATTCGCCCAACGATGTTGTGGTCCGGTCAGACGGCACGATCTGGTTCACCGATCCGCCCTATGGCATCAATTCCGATATCGAAGGCTACCCTGCAGAAAGCGAGATCGGCGGCTGCTATGTCTTCTGCGCCACGCCTGACGGCACACTGCATGCAGTGGCGACCGATTTTGACAAACCCAACGGGCTTGCCTTCTCCCCCGATGAGAAACGGCTCTACGTGGCGGATTCAGGCGCGATCAAAGGGGCGAGCTTTCCCGGCATCGACTATGACCTGCCGCATCATATCCGCATGTTCGATGTGGACGGGACCGTGCTGCGCAATCCGCGCGTCTTTGCGGTGGTCGCCCCCGGTGTGCCGGACGGCTTCCGGGTGGACCACGAAGGGGTCGTCTGGACCTCGGCGCTGGATGGCATTCACTGCCTGTCGCCCGACGGGGCGCTGATCGGGAAAATCCGGTTGCCGCAGCAAACCTCGAACATCTGCTTCGGCGGGGCTGCGGGCCATACAATGTTCATCACCTCCTCGGACAAAGTCTACCGGGTGGAAAGCACGCGGCGCGATGCCGCCCACGTCCTGAAAGACCGCGAAAGGAAACCGGCATGAGCATGAATATCGCTGTCTTTGGATTGGGGTCGATGGGCTACGGCATGGCCCGGTGCTGCCTGCGCGCGGGCAACACCGTGCATGGATTTGACGTGATGGCAGAGCATGTCGCCCGCTTCATTGCAGAGGGCGGCAGGAACGGGAGGGTTGCCGATGCGGCCCTCACCATGGACGCGGTGGTGGTCGTTGTGCTGAATGCAGCCCAGGTGGAAAGCGTGCTCTTTGGCGATGACGGCATCGTGCCGCGCCTGCGGCCGGGTGCGGTTGTGATGGCCTGTGCCACAGTCCCGCCGGAGTTTGCCAAACAGATGGAGCAGCGCTGTGCGGCCCATGCTGTCCTCTACCTCGATGCGCCGATATCGGGCGGGTCGGTCAAGGCGGGCGAAGGGCGGCTGGGCGTCATGGCCTCCGGCAGTGCCGCCGCCTTTGACGCCGCGCGCCCGGTTCTGGACGCAACGGCTGAAACGGTCTTTCACCTTGGGGATGCAGCCGGTGCCGGCTCTGCGATGAAAGCGGTCAATCAACTGCTTGCCGGGGTCCATATCGCCACCATGGCAGAGGCGCTGACATTCGGCATGACCCAGGGCATCAAACCTGAGACCTTTGTGGAGGTGATCACCAAATGCGCGGGCAATTCATGGATGCTGGAGAACCGCGCGCCCCATGTGGTGGCAGGCGATTACACGCCCCACAGTCAGGTGAACATCTGGCCCAAGGATCTGGGCATCGTGCTGGAGGCCGCCAGAGCGTCGGGTTTTCAGGCGCACCTCACCGAAACCGCACTGGCGCAATACAAACGCGCGGTTGAGATGGGTCTGGGCCGCGAAGACGACGCCGCCATCGCCAAGGTCTATGCCCGTGCGGCGGGACTGACCCTGCCGGAAGACCAGACATGAAACTGGGCTGCATCGGCGATGATTTCACCGGGTCCAGCGACCTTGCCAACACGCTGGCCAAACAGGGCATGCGCGTGGTGCAATACGCGGGCATTCCCGCCGCCCCCGCCGCAGCTGAGGTGGAGGCCGGTGTGGTATCACTCAAATCCCGCTCCATCGACCCGGCGGCGGCAGTCGCGCAGTCCCTCGCCGCGCTGGAGTGGCTCAAGGCGCAGGGATGCACGCAGTTCTTTTTCAAATACTGCTCCACTTTCGATTCAACACCGGAAGGCAACATCGGCCCGGTGGCGGATGCGCTTGCTGATGCGCTGGGGGCGGACACTGTGATTGTCTGCCCGGCCTTTCCGGGCACCGGTCGGTCGGTCTATCAGGGGCATCTGTTTGTGCAGGACAAGCTGCTGAACGCATCGGGGATGGAACACCATCCCCTGACCCCAATGACGGACGCCGATCTGCGCCGCTGGATGGCCCCGCAAAGCGCCTACCCCATTGGCCACGTTGACGCGCAGACCGTGTTTGCAGGCGCCGATGCCATCGGTGCGGCCCTGCGGGCGGAACAGGCCGACGGCAAGCGGCACATCGTCGTCGATGCCATCCGCGACGCCGACCTGATGGAGATCGGGCGCGCCGCTGCGGATCTCAAGCTGGTCACAGGCGGCTCGGGCGTCGCCCTTGGATTGCCTGCCAATTTCGGCTGCACCCCCGGCACGCCGGCATGGCAGGGGCAATCCGGCCCGGCACTGGCACTTTCGGGGTCCTGCTCTGCCGCGACGCGGGCACAGGTCGCGCGCCACGCCGCGTCCCACCCGACCTGCGAAGTGCGGGCCGAAGACATCCTCCACGCCAGCGTCACAGCGACAGCCGTGGTGGACTGGGCGATGGCGGCCAAAGGGCTGCCGCTGGTCTACAGTTCTGCCGATCCGCAGGTGGTCAAAGCCGTTCAGGCGCAATTTGGCCGCGATGCCGCCGCCGCCGCGATTGAAGGCTTCTTTGCCGATCTGGCCCGCCTTGCGGTCGCGGCCGGCATCACCCGGATCATCACCGCAGGCGGCGAAACCTCCGGCGCGGTGGTTGAAGCCCTTGCCCCGCAAGAGCTGCAAATCGGACCCGAGATCGACCCCGGCGTGCCCGCCTTGCGCGCCGGACCCGCGCTTGTCGTGGCGCTCAAATCCGGCAATTTCGGCGCGGAGGATTTCTTTGAAAAGGCAGCCGGAGTCTTGGCCGGATGAGGGAAGCGAAGCTGCGCGAGGACATCTGCCTGCTGGCGAAATCCCTCTTTGATCGCGGGCTGACCCATGGCTCGACCGGCAATATCTCTGCGCGCACCGAAGACGGCGGGCTTCTCGTCTCGCCCACCGGCACCAGCTTTGGCAGGCTCGATCCCGCGCGCCTCAGCCGGTTCGATCCGCAGGGCCGTCTGATCAACGGCGATGCCCCCACCAAGGAAATGCCGCTGCACAGCGCCTTCTATGACACCCGCAGCACCGCAGGCGCGGTGGTGCATCTGCACTCCTGCCACTCTGTCGCGCTGTCCCTTCTGCCCGATGCCGACGCCGACAACTTCCTGCCGCCGCTCACGCCCTACGCGATCATGCAGCTGGGCCGGGTGAAGCTGTTGCCATTCTTCGTACCGGGCGATCCGGCCATGGGCGATGCGGTCCGCGGGCTTGCGGGCAAACGCGCCGCGGTCATGCTGGCCAACCACGGACCCGTCGTTGCCAGCAAGACGGTGGAGGCCGCGTGCAATGCCATCGAAGAGCTTGAAGCGACGGCCAAGCTGGCGCTGATGATGCGGGGGATGCCCGCGCAGGCCCTGTCGCCCGAGCAGATCAGTCAGGTGGTGACCAAATTTGATGTGGAGTGGGATCAATGACCCGATTTTCCGCCAACCTTGGCTTTCTCTGGACCGACCGCCCCCTGCCGGAGGCGATCCATGCGGCCCATGCTGCGGGCTTTGCCGCTGTGGAATGCCACTGGCCCTATGACACCCCCGCCGAAGAGGTCCGCGCGGCTCTGGATGCCACAGGGCTGCCGATGCTGGGTCTGAACACGGTACGGGGCAACCCCGGTGAAAACGGATTGGCCGCCTTGCCGGGCCGGGAGGGTGAGGCCCGCGCCGCCATTGATCAAGCCATAGGCTATGCCGATGCGGTTGACGCCGGCGCGATCCATGTGATGGCGGGTTTTGCCTCCGGTGCGGAGGCCCGCGCGACATTTGACGCGAACCTTGCCTATGCGACAGATCAGACCGACCGGATGATCCTGATCGAACCGCTCAACCGGCATGACGCGCCGGGCTACTTTCTGCACACCACCGATCAGGCATCGCAGATCATCGCCAGCGTTGGGGCGCCCAACCTGCGGCTGATGTTTGATTGCTATCACGTGGGCCGGACCGAAGGGGATGTGATGAGCCGGCTCACGGACCTGCTGCCGCTCATCGGCCATATCCAGTTCGCCTCCGTGCCCGACCGGGGCGCGCCGGATCACGGGGAGCTGAACTACACCGCCATTTTTGACCACATCGCAGCCCTTGGATGGGAAACACCCCTGGGGGCTGAGTTCAAAACGCAGGAGCCGGATCAGGCGGCGGCGTGGCTCAGATCGCGGAACTAGCCTCTGTCTTGCCAGACACTCAGCGCCAGCCCCGCGCCGCGCTACTGGCGCACCACGGGCAGCCCGCGTTTCACCCAGCCAGGCCCTGCCCCCGATCCCAACATACCCTCAGGCACGTCAATGATCCGCGTGAACCCGGCCTCTTTCAGCCGCGCGCTCAACCGGGCGGACCGCACACCGCGTGCACAGATCAGGGCCACCGGCGTGTCGCGGTCTCCACCCGTCTGCGTCAGCAGGGCGGCAATGAAATCGTCGCGGCGCATGTCGATGCCCACGCCGCCTTCGGGCACGCCGGTGCGCGCCCATTCGTCCGGACGGCGGATGTCCACCAGCGTGATCTCTCCCGCCAGTGCGGCCTCCCGCGCCTCGGGCGCGGTCATATCACCACCGCTCACCTGCGCCGAGACGTTGAACCACCGGGCAGAGCCCAACGCGCCCACACCAAGCACCGCCAGACCACCCAGCACAAAACCCCGCCGCGCGATGCGCGACGGGGATTTGCCTGTTTCCGACCGAGGGAGATCAGAAGACATATCTCAAACGCCTTTCATCAGTTGACGGGCGCAGGGCTGGAATACTTCGGGATCGCACGGTCCGACCCCGGTGCGCCTTCGATGCCCGGCCAGTTGCCTTCAGCCAGATTGATGTTGCCCGGAATGTCCTCTTCCCAGAAGCCCACCACGTTCTTGGTGATGTTCAGGTAGAGCTTGTCATCCACAATCCGCCACAGCGTCGGGTTGCCGGGGACCTTACCGCCCTTGGACACCCCATAGGCGCAATGGCCGTCATATTGCGGCGCGTATTTCGCGGGATCGGCATCAAACTTCGCCTTGTTCTCAGCCGAGGAGAAGGCGAATGTCGCGTCATTATACTCAGAGGTGAACGCCTTGCTGCCTGCAACCGGCGCGGGCTGGCTCTGACCCACAGGGTTCTGCGGCAGATCAAAATACGCCACAACGTCAAAGCCCGAGGCGGCAAAGCCCGTGTTGTCAACATATTGCTCTCCCGCAAAGGCAGCGCTTGCCATGCTGATCGCAGTCGCGGCTGCGGCAATGGTGAGGGTGAAACGGTTCATCGCGGTGTTCTCCTGTAGGGCCTGTCCGGCGTGTGATGGGAGTAAGCTAGGCGGGTCGCCCTGCCATTGCACCCCACGGCTCCGTGACCTCCCCTTTATGTGAGCGCGCGCGCCCTTCCCCGTGACAATTATTTCAAAATCGGCGGTTTTGAGGGGTCAGAGCCGGGTGCCATGCGCGGTGTATGTTGCAAACCCTCGCCCTGCGGCAGGTCAAACCGCAGCCCCACACGCGCCAGTTTGACCACCACCGGATCATCCGGCGCAAAAAAGCCCACGTCCATCGCCCCCGCTTCCACTCCCGAAAAGGTCAGCGCTTCGGAGGCCGCCCGCACCAGCGCCTCCCGCGCCCGCTCCTGCGCGCCCACAAAGGCCAGCAAATGCCCCCGCCCGCCGCTGTCATAGACGACCTCGACCAGAAACGCGCCTGCGGCCATGCCCGTGGCGGTGGCCAGCTTGGCGTCAATCGCGGCAATCACCACCTCGGGTAAACCACCCGGCGGCAGCACCCGGTCGATCTTCGCTTCCACCTCTCCCGCTTCATGGGCCAGCGTCTGCCGCAGCCAGTCCATCGCATCCGCAGGCAGCAGGATCTCCGAGGGTGCCACACCGATGTTCACCGCCAGCCCCAGGGGTTGCCCCTCCAGCATGCCGGCAATCGACCGGCCCGACAATGCCACGAACGGCGCCTCCGCCCCCACATGTTCGGCCAGCCGCTCCGCCCGGTCAAAGACCATGACATAGTCTTGCGCGTACAAAACCGGAGACACCTGATCCCCCACCGCCTCTTCCTCCAACAACAGATACAACTCCACATCCGCCACGCGCTCATAAAACCGCAGGCGGGCGGCATCATCCTGCGGCGCGGCCATCATCGCGGCGTGGGCCTCATCCAGCGGGGTCATCATGCAACACGTCCTTCACACTTGCCCGCAGCCTTGGCACCACTTCGGCCTCGAACCACGGGTTTTTCTTCAGCCACCCGGTATTGCGCCACGAGGGATGAGGCAAGGCAAAGACGCCCGGCGGATGGTCGCGCCAGCCCGCCACGGCATCGGTGACCTTGGTGAAGCCCTCCAGATGATACTTCATCGCATAGCCCCCAATCAGCACCGTCAGCCGCACGTCGGGCACCATCGCCAGCGCCTGCGCGCGCCATGTGCGCGCGCAAACCGGCGGCGGCGGCAAATCACTGCCCTTGGCGTTGTAGCCCGGAAAACAAAACCCCATCGGCACAATCGCCACGCGGCTCTGATCGTAAAAGACGTCTTCCTCCAGCCCCAGCCAATCGCGCAGGCGCACACCCGAGGCATCCCAGAACGGCTTGCCCGCTTCGTGCACCCGCATGCCGGGTGCCTGTCCCGCGATCAGGATCCGCGCCTCGGGCGCGAACCAGACAATCGGCCTCGGCCTGTGCCGCGTCGCCGTTGCAGCAAAGCGCGCCGCACAGATCGTGCAGGCCCTCAGATCATCACGCATGTCCTTCATCGCCCCATAGATACCCCGTTAAACGGACAGGCCAACCCCGCCCCTCTTTTTGGCCAAAAATATCCCAGTGCCACAGCTGCCCCACAGAGGGACGGAAATTATTTCGACAAACATCGAAATAACCTTGCAGGCGCGCATTTATTTCGATATCTCTAGAAATATGAAAATCGATTCCTCCCCCCCGACGCTCACCCGCGCCGCCGCCAGCTTCGCCGCCCTTGGGTCCGAACAACGCCTCGGCGTGCTCCGCACCCTTGTGCGCGCCGGGCCGCAGGGGCTGAGCATTGGCGATCTGGGCGACCGGACCGGCGTGACCGGCTCAACCCTGACGCACCATCTGAAAATCCTGGCTGCTGCCGGCCTCGTCAAACAGGAACGTCAGGGCCGCAGCATCATCTGCGCCGCTGTTGCCTATACGGAAGTCGAAGCGCTGTCGCATTTCCTGCTGACCGAATGCTGCGCGGACGCAGGCCTTGAGACGGATCATCACCATGACTGACACCACGCAAGCCAGCGCGGCGCGGCGCATCTGGACACCCGGCGCCTGGGGCTTCACGGGCGGCCTGCTGGTCCTGATTGCCCTGCTCGACTGGCCCGAATTCCTCCCCACCCTGCTCTTCACCGGCAACGCACTGGCCCATACCGCGCCTTTCATCGCTTTCGCCGTGATGGCTGTGGCATACCTCAAGGCCAGCGGCGCGGAGACCCTGCTGGCCCGCGCGTTCGAAGGCGCGCCTGCCCGGATGATCGTCATGGCAGCCCTGCTGGGCGGCCTGTCGCCCTTCTGCTCCTGCGAAGTCATTCCCTTTATCGCCGCGCTTCTGGCCGTCGGCGCGCCGCTGGGTGCTGTGATGGCCTTCTGGCTGGCCTCCCCGCTGATGGACCCGGCGATGTTCGCGATCACCTCCGGCACGCTGGGCTTTGACTTTGCCCTTGCGAAAACCCTTGCTGCGGTCAGCATCGGGATGATGGGCGGCTTTGCGGTGATGGCGATGTCCCAAACTGCGCTCTTCACCGATCCTTTACGTGAACAACCCGCCGTAGGAGGTTGTTGTGGCGCACAAAAACCCTTCTCAGGCACGCCCGTCTGGGCCTTCTGGAAAGACAGCGCCCGCCGCGCGACCTTCAACGATACCGCGCTGACAAATGCGCTGTTCCTGATCAAATGGCTGACGCTGGCCTATGTGGTTGAGGCGATCATGCTCACCTATGTCCCGGCCGAGATGATCGCAGGTGTTCTGGGCGGTGAAGGCCTGATGCCCATCCTGCTGGGCGCGCTGGTGGGGGCCCCTGCCTACCTCAACGGCTACGCCGCTGTGCCACTGGTCGACGCGCTGCTGGCGCAGGGGATGACGCAGGGAGCGGCCATGTCTTTTGTGATTGCAGGCGGCGTCAGCTGTATCCCGGCGGCCATCGCGGTCTGGGCACTGGTCAAACCGCGGGTCTTTGCCGCGTATCTGGGCTTTGCGTTGATCGGTGCGATGCTGGCGGGCATAGCTTGGCAGGCCGTCGCCTGATCGGTGCGCCACCCCAACCTCCCGGCCTCGTTTTCTTTGAAAGAAAACGGCCGGAAACTTTGAAAGTTTCCGCGCCCCGACAAATCCGCCGCACTTCCGCCTGCGGGGGCTTTGCACGTTGTACTTCTGCGTCTTTTTAGGACATAATGATGCCCAAGTCAGTGCGTAAAGCCTTAAGAAAGCCCTGTTAAAAGGGATCGGAGCCATTGGTTCACAGCAGCAACCGGAGCAGGCATGCTGGAGTTTGAGAACGTATCCAAGTCCTTCTGGACAGGATCCCAGCATAAGGTGATCCTGGACAAGGCGTCGTTTCGCGTGGACCTTGGCCAATCGCTTGGCATTCTGGCCCCCAATGGCACCGGCAAAACCACCCTCGTGAACATGATGGCTGGCCTCGAAAAACCCGACGAGGGGGAAATCCGCCGCAACTGCAAAATCTCCTTCCCGCTGGGGTTCATGGGCGGCGTGATCACCCGCCTGTCGGCCATGGACAACGCCCGCTACATCGCGCGGCTCTATGGGCTGGACCCCGACTATGTCGAAAGCTTCTGCCGCTGGCTCTGCGGTTTGGGCGAATACTTCGACCAGCCCCTTGGCACCTATTCGGCCGGCATGCGCGCGCGGTTCTCGTTTTCCCTGCTGCTGGCGCTGGATTTCGACATCTACCTGATCGATGAAGGCATGCCGTCCACAACGGACGCTGAATTCAACCGCAAAGCAGGCGACCTGCTGCAAGAACGCCTGCGCACAACCACCATCATCATCGTCTCCCACCAGCCCGGCACGCTGGAGAAATTCGCCCGCTCTGCGGCGGTGCTGCTGGGGGGCAGACTGCATATGTTCGACACCTTGGAAGAAGCGAAACAGCTCTATGACTACGAAACCCAAGGCTAGAAAGTTCCGCATCAAGCGGAGCACGCCCGTCATGCAAACCACCGGCAGCGCCGGCGGGGCCGCCGCCGTGCGCGCGCCCCAACCGGATGCGGCACCTGGTCCCGCGCCGCTCGGCCCGTCCGCCGCCGCCGCAGCGCCCGGCGCGGCGCCGCAGCGCCCGCGCCCCGCGCCTGCGTCCGAACAGCCCGCCATCCGCGCGCCCCAGCCGACCACCACCGCCACCAGGGCGGGCGAAGTTTCCAGCCCCGGTGAAGTCAGCGGCGAACAGGACATCGACTCCATCCGCCGCGAAGGGCTGACCGGCCGCCAGTTGCGCCTGGCCCGCCGGGTGGCGCAGAAACACGGGCTTGCCCCCACGTCGGACTTCGACGCCGTGCGCCTGTTGCGCGCCAAGGGCATTGACCCGTCCCAGCGCGCCAACATGCTGGAACTGGTGGTACCGCAGGGCGAAAACACCCCCGCCACAACCGGAGAGGCCCCTGCCGGCAAAGGCCCTGTGCAACTGCCGCAGACCATGCCGATTGGCGCACCCGGTGTGCCCGGCCTGCCCTCCAGTGATGTCAGCCCCGCCGAACGCCGCCAGGCGGAGATCATGGAGATTCAGCGCGACATCTCCCGCCGCCGCCGCAAAAAGCTCGGGCTGCTGCTGGTCCGCCTGGCCTTCTTTGTCTTCATCCCGACCTTCGCGGTGGGCTATTATTTCTACAACATCGCCACCCCGATGTACGCCACCACAAGCCAGTTCCTGATCATCCAGAGCGAAGGTGGCGGCGGCACCAGCCCGTTTGGCAACATCCTGCCCACGCAATTCGCCAACTCCGCCGACAGCATCGCGACGCAGGCCTATCTGCAATCCAAGGATGCCATGCTCAGGCTGGACGAAGACCGCGGCTTCAAATCCCATTTCGCGTCTGAGGAAGTGGATGCCATCCAGCGGCTCGAAGCAAACGCCACCAACGAAGACGCCTACGACATCTACAAAAAGAACGTCAAAATCGGCTATGACCCCACCGAAGGGGTGATCCGGATGGAGGTGATTGCCGCCAATCCCCAGGTGTCTGAGGATTTCTCCCGCAGCCTGCTGGATTATGCCGAAGAACGGGTCAACGACCTGTCCAAGCAAAAGCGCGAAGATGGCATGCGCGACGCCCGCAACGGGTTTGAAACCGCACAGGCCAACCGCCGCGCCGCGCAAGAGGCGCTGATCACGCTCCAGGTCGAAAACGGCGTCGATCCCGAAGCGCAGATCGCCTCCATCCGCGGTCAGATCAGCACCTACGAAGGCCTGCTGATCGAGAAAGAACTCGAACTGGCCGCCCTGCTGGACAATGCCCGCCCCAACCGCGCCAAAGTGGACGGCGCTCAGGGCGATGTGGACCGCCTGAACGCGCAACTTGACCGCCTGCGCGAAAAGATGACCAGCGCCACCGCCGGCGACAATTCACTGGCCCAGCAGGCCGTGACCATGCAGCTGGCCCAGGCCGATCTGGCCGCTGCCGACATGGTCCTGCAAAGCGCGCAAACGGCGATGGAACAGGCCCGGACCGAAGCGGGCCGTCAGGTCCGCTATCTGACCATCGCGGTGGAACCTGTGGCCCCGCAGGAACCAACCTATCCGAAAGCATTTGAGAACACGATCTTGGCTTTCCTCGTCTTTGCGGGCATCTACCTCATGCTGTCCCTGACAGCGTCGATCTTGCGAGAACAGGTAACCTCATGACCCAAGTCCCCGTTGGTGACCTCCTCATCGGCAATGACCGCCCGTTGACCGTCATCGCTGGCCCCTGCCAGCTGGAAAGCGCCGACCACGCCCAGATGATTGCAGGCAAGATGAAAGAAGCCTGTGCTGCCGCCGGCGCACAGTTCATCTTCAAAGCCAGCTATGACAAAGCCAACCGCACGTCGCTTTCCGGCAAGCGCGGTCTGGGCATCGACGAAGGGCTGAAGGTCCTGCAATCAGTAGGCCGCGCCAACGGCGTGCCGGTGCTGACGGATGTGCATACGGAAAGCCAATGCGCCATCGCGGCTGAGGCTGTCGATGTGCTGCAAATCCCCGCCTTCCTCTGCCGCCAGACCGATATGCTGCTGGCCGCAGGCAACACCGGCAAAGCCGTGAACGTCAAGAAAGGCCAGTGGATGGCCCCCTGGGACATGGCCAATGTGGTCAACAAGATCGCCAGCACCGGGAACGACAAAATCCTGCTCACCGAACGCGGCACCGCCTTTGGCTACAACACCCTTGTGGCGGACATGCGCTCCCTGCCGCAGATGGCCCAAACCGGCTATCCGGTGGTGATGGATGCCACCCATTCCGTCGCCCAACCGGGTGGGCTTGGCGGCTCCTCCGGCGGCCAGCGTGAATTTGCCCCCGTCATGGCCCGCGCGGCGGTCGCCATCGGCGTGGCCGCCCTCTTCATGGAAACCCATGAAGACCCGGACCGCGCGCCCAGCGATGGCCCCAACATGATTTACCTTGACCAGATGCCTGCCCTCATCAAGGTCCTGATGCAGTTCGATGCGCTCGCCAAGGCGCACCCGCTGACCTTCTGATCCCTGCTGAATAAAGAGTATACACAGTGACCAAACCCGCCCCCACCGTGACCCAGAACACCTGGGCATTCCTGCGCGATGCGATGATCACCCCCACGGGGTTCCGTGAATATGACGCCCGCTGGAAATACCCCGATGACATCAACCTGCCGGGCATCACCGCTCTCGGCCTCGGCCTCGGCACGCAAATGCACCGCCGTGGGATCGACCCGGTGATCGCCGTCGGCAACGACTACCGCGACTATTCGCTGTCGATCAAGAACGCGCTGATGCTGGGCCTGATGCAGGCGGGCATCCATGTGCGTGACATCGGCCCTGCCCTCTCCCCCATGGCCTATTTCGCGCAGTTCCACCTTGATGCGCCCGCCGTCGCCATGGTCACCGCGTCCCACAACCCCAACGGCTGGACCGGCGTGAAGATGGGCTTTGAGCGCCCCCTCACCCACGGCCCCGATGAGATGGGCGAACTCCGCGACATCGTGCTGGGTGGCGAAGGCCAGCCCCGCGACGGCGGCACATATGAATTTGTGCCGGGTGTCCGCGAAGCCTACCTCGACGATCTGGTCGGTGACTTCAAAATGACCCGGCCTCTCAAAGTCGTCTGCGCCACCGGCAACGGCACGGCCTCTGCCTTTGCGCCCGAACTCTTCAAACGCATCGGCGTCGACGTCGTCGCCAGCCACAATGAACTCGACTACACCTTCCCGCACTACAACCCCAACCCCGAAGCGATGGAAATGCTCCACGACATGAGCGCATCGGTCAAAGCCTCCGGCGCTGACTTCGCGCTCGGCTTCGACGGTGACGGCGACCGCTGCGGCGTGGTGGACGATGAAGGTGAGGAAATCTTCGCGGACAAAGTCGGCGTGATCATGGCCCGCGACTTCGCACGGCTCTACCCAAATTCAACCTTCGTGGCAGACGTCAAATCCACCGGCCTCTTCGCCTCCGACCCGGAACTCCAGAAATACGGCGCCAAAGCCGACTACTGGAAGACGGGTCACAGCCACATGAAACGCCGGGTCAAGGAAATCGGCGCGCTCGCGGGCTTTGAAAAATCCGGCCACTACTTCCTCGCGGAACCGGTGGGTCGCGGCTACGACTGCGGCCTGCGCGTCGCTGTGGAGATCTGCAAACTCATGGACCGCAACCCGGACAAGAGCATGTCCGACCTGCGCCGCGCCCTGCCCCAGACCTTCTCTTCCCCCACCATGTCCCCCTATTGCGCCGACACGGAAAAATACGACACGCTCGACCGCCTGGTCGCCAAACTCGTCGCCAAACATGAGGCCGGAGACACCATCGGCGGCCGCACCATCAAGGAGGTCGTCACTGTCAACGGCGCCCGTGTGATCCTCGACAATGGCGGCTGGGGCCTGGTGCGCGCCTCCTCCAACACCCCCAACCTCGTCGTCGTCTGCGAAAGCCCGGAGTCCGACGCCGAACTCCGCGCCATCTTCGCCGACATCGACACCGTCATCCGCACCGAACCCAACGTCGGCGACTACGACCAAACCCTCTGACCCCCCCCCTCTTTTCTCCATAAATATCCCGGGGTCCGGGGCAGAGCCCCGAAAAGCACAACACCAAACCCAAACACGCCCCAAGCGTTCATCCACCACAGACAGAAAAGGGGGCCGCAGGCCCCCTCCCGGTCGGATTGCGGAGCAATTCGAAACTACCCCACACCCGCCGCCTTGCAAAACGCCGCAATCAACCCCGCATCCTTCACCCCCGGCGCGCTCTCCACCGCCGAGGACAGATCAACCTGCCGCGCGCCCGTCACCCGAATGGCCTCCGCCACCGTCTGCGCGTTCAGCCCCCCCGCCAGCATCCAAGGCACCGGCCAGCGGCGGCCCGCAATCAGCGACCAGTCAAACGCCAGCCCATTGCCGCCGGGCAAATCCGCGCCTTTGGGCGGCTTGGTATCCACCAGCAATTGATCCGCCACAGCGGCGTAGGCGTCCAGAGCCGCCAGATCTTCCGGCCCGCCAATGGCCACCGCCTTCATCACCGGCAAACCATAACGCGCCTTGATTTCCGCCACACGCGCCGGTGTCTCCGCGCCATGCAGCTGGATCATGTCCATCGGCACTTCCGCCACCAGCGCGTCCAGTGCCGCATCCGTCGGATTGACCACCAACGCGACCTTGCAGATGCCCGCAGGCGTGCCCGCCGCCAGGGCGGCCGCCTGCGCGGGCGTCACGTATCGCGGCGATTTGGGAAAGAAATTCAACCCGATATAGCGCCCGCCCGCATCCGCGACGGCCGCAATATCCTCTGGACGGGTCACCCCGCAGATTTTCACATGGATCTGAGCGGACATCGCCGGCCTCAGCTGGCCTTGTCCAGCAGCGCCAGCACTTCGTCCTGGCCTTCGTGCTTCTCGCTCTTCAGGCGCGCCACTTCACGCTCCAGCCGGCGCATCTCGCGGGCCTGTTTGGCCGCTTCGGCGCGCTGCGCGTGCTCGCGGATCCATTCCCAGACAAAGCCGACCAGCAGCCCCGCCACGATGGATCCAAGGATCACGAAAAACAACGGCAGGGTCACCTGCGGGTTGACCGCAAACAGCCCGGCAATCTCATCCGGCAGCACTTTCAGATCGACCATGGCCCGATTGGCCAAAGCGACAGAAATCAGCGCAATCGCAAAAACCGCGATACAGGCATACCGAACATACCGCATCAGGCGCGCCCGTTCAGCCGGTCACGCAGCAGTTTGCCGGTCTTGAAAAACGGCACATGCTTTTCCTCGACCTGTACAGTCTCTCCGGTCCGCGGGTTGCGCCCCACACGCGCATCGCGCTTCTTGACCGAAAACGCGCCGAAGCCGCGCAGTTCCACCCGGTCGCCCTTGGCCATGGCTCCGGTGATCTCATCAAAGATGGTGTTCACAATCCGCTCCACATCCCGCTGATAGAGATGCGGGTTGTCGTCGGCGATTTTCTGAATGAGTTCTGACCGGATCATATTTTACCCCCCCAAGGGTTATTCTTTGTATTTTTCCTCAATGACTATAGGAACATTGGCCGCACCCGTGAAGGGACGGTTTGCCCCCTGATCTCATTTTCCTGCGCCGAAGGCGCTGTTATCGGGGGGTTTTCCGCCAATCTGCTGACACAAATGGACCAACCGCACCGCAGAGACCTGTCGGCCCCCTTTTCTGGCCCATGGCGATTCGCTCCCGCGGCAGGGGCGCGCCTTGCCCCCAGCCGCTGGTTGCATGCGCTTACGACCGGCGGCGGCGCGCCATGCCCAGACCCGCCAGCCCCCCCAGCAACAGCAATGCCGTCGCAGGCAGCGGTACAGAGGAGGGTGTGATGTCCGCCACGCCGATATCCAGACGCCACTTGGCCGAAATCACATCCGTTGGGAAAGGACCGGAGGAGGCCTGAATCGCGAAGTTGAAGATGCCATTGACGGGGGCGTTGGTGATGAACAAACCACCCGACCCATTGCCGCTGATCGTGTCCAGTGTAAAGGCGACGTTGCCAATGCTCTCGGCAATGGTGAACGTGATGTCACTGGTCTGGCCCTGATCATTCCCGCCAAAGCTCGCCACAGTGTCAAAGACAGAGAAGGTGACCGACTGGATCGCCCGGTTCGGGTTCAAAAAGACCGAAAAACTGTCGGAGAAATCGCCCCCCGTGCAGGACGGCTGGGAAAACGGATCGCATGTCGCCGACAAGCTGCCACTGACCGTGTTGATCCCGATATCGGACAGATCAAATGCCGATGGGGCCGGTGACAGCGGGACGGCTCCGATGCTTTGATTCGTGAAATCAGTTGACCCTTCGTTGATCGTCGCGGCTTGCGCAGACAGGGCGCTGAGCGAAAATGCGGCTGCTAAAATGACGTTCTTCATTGAATTTACCTTTGTTTACAGTCCCCTTTTCTAGCAAGCCGATGGCGCGGCCACAACCAAAAGGGGATTGGCCCCTGCTGCACGCCCCCATCACATGCAAAAAGGCCCCGCAGTCAAACTGCGGGGCCTTGTGTTCTGACGTGTCAAACCCGCAAAGGGTTTATTCGTCGCCCTTCAGAGCGGCGCCCAGGATATCACCCAGGGATGCACCGGAATCGCTGGAGCCATACTGCTCAACCGCTTCCTTCTCTTCGGCAATCTCACGCGCCTTGATGGAGACACCCAGACGGTGCGCCTTGGCGTCGACATTGGTGATGCGCACATCAACCTTGTCGCCGACAGAGAAACGCTCGGGGCGCTGCTCGGCACGGTCGCGGGACAGATCGGAGCGGCGGATGAAGGCTTTCATGCCTTCATATTCCACTTCGATGCCACCATCCTCGATGGAGGTCACATTCACCGTCACCACGGAGCCGCGCTTCACGCCGCCCACGGCTTCGGCGAACTTGTCACCACCGACACCTTTGATCGACAGAGAAATGCGCTCTTTCTCGACGTCCACTTCGGAGACAACGGCCTGAACCATGTCGCCTTTGCGGTAGTCCTGAATGGCCTCCTCGCCACGCTGGTCCCAGCTGAGGTCGGAGAGGTGCACCATACCGTCGATGTCGCCGGGCAGACCCACGAACAGACCGAATTCGGTGATGTTCTTGACTTCGCCTTCGACTTCCGTGCCCTCGGGGTGTGTTTCTGCAAACACTTCCCATGGGTTGCGCATGGTCTGCTTGAGACCAAGGGACACACGGCGCTTGGCACCGTCGATTTCCAGGACCATGACTTCCACTTCCTGAGAGGTGGAGACGATCTTGCCGGGGTGCACGTTCTTCTTGGTCCAGGACATCTCGGAGACGTGAACCAGACCTTCGACACCGGGCTCGAGCTCAACAAAGGCACCGTAATCGGTGATGTTGGTCACGCGGCCAGTGTGGGAGGATTCCAGCGGGTACTTGGCCGCAACCAGATCCCATGGATCTTCCTGCAACTGCTTCATGCCGAGGGAGATGCGGTGTGTCTCTTTGTTGATCTTGATGACCTGCACCTTGATCGTCTCGCCAATGGCGAGGATCTCGGACGGGTGGTTCACACGGCGCCATGCCATGTCCGTCACGTGCAGCAGGCCGTCGACACCGCCAAGGTCCACAAACGCACCGTATTCGGTGATGTTCTTGACCACTCCGTCGACCGTCTGGCCTTCGGTCAGGTTGCCGATCACTTCGGCGCGCTGCTCGGCACGGCTCTCTTCGAGGATCGCGCGACGCGAGACAACGATGTTGCCACGACGACGGTCCATCTTCAGAACCTGGAACGGCTGCTTGAGACCCATCAGAGGGCCCGCATCGCGCACGGGGCGCACGTCGACCTGGGAGCCGGGCAGGAACGCAACAGCGCCGCCAAGGTCCACAGTGAAGCCGCCTTTGACACGGCCAAAGATCGCGCCTTCGACACGCTCTTCTGCAGCATAGGCTTTTTCCAGACGATCCCAGGCTTCTTCCCGGCGCGCCATCTCACGGGAGATAACCGCTTCACCGCGGGAGTTCTCAACCTGGCGGAGGAAGACTTCAACCTCATCGCCAACTTCGATCTTGGGCGCTTCGCCCGGATCGGCAAATTCTTTCAGCTCGACACGGCCTTCCATTTTGTAGCCGACGTCGATGATGGCCTGACCGGCCTCGATGGCAATGACCTTGCCTTTGACAACAGACCCCTCTTCGGGTGTGTCCATCTCGAAGCTCTCATTCAGAAGGGCTTCAAATTCGTCCATAGCGTTTGACATGTAAGTATGCGTTTCCTTTTAGCGTTTGTTTCTGGCCGTGCGGTTGTCTCCGCCGGTCTTTGCTGGGTGCCCACCTTCGGTGTGACGGTGAAAATTGGACCTCGGGGCGTGTACCGTCCGGGATAAAGAAAGAGGGCCGGACAAATCCGACCCTGCTCAGGATATCACGTCCGGTGCGTGTATCCGCCCCTTAGACAGCGCGCGTATAGGCGATATGCGCCATGGGTGCAAGGGGGCGGATGCGCCCCGGCCTGTATGAGCGGCGATGTGCTGTCTGGCACTGGCACTCCGGTGCCGGAGGCGGCTATCAACGCCAAACACAACCTTTCCGTGTTTAACCAGCTTCCGGTTTCGCGTAGGCAGTCAACAGCACCGCGTACCACCACCACAAAAGGCCCCTGAAATGAAAAACGTCATCGCCCTTCTCATCGCTTGCGGGATGCTGACCGCCTGCACTTCCACCGGCAGTTCAAACAAGTATCAGGCACAGGTCGGCTCCACCATGATCTCATGGAAGCAATTCGACGCCCCGCACTTGGGAGAGGCGGGAGAGACAACTTACATGGTCACACGACTGGGGTTGGCACCGGTTGTGCTGTCCAACGGAATGCCGATCCCGAATTCCGATTGCATGGCCGTCATCCGGCAACAGGTGCAAAATGCTGTGGCCCTGTACAATGAATGCAATGAAAAAGTACGCAACCGCCCTGCCCCGAGTCTACAGCGTTTCATCGCCGAGGCCGAGCAGGTGATCCGCGCGGATGGACGCTGTACGTGGCTGGGATATGATCAGGCATTCGATTTTGCAGTTCGGGCCGAGGGGCTGCTTGCCTCGCTCCGCGACGAACGGCTCTTCTTCACCCGGATGCGCTGCGGCGGATAGAACGGCCAGCGCGGCTGAAGACGCCACTGTGATTGCAGTCCAATGGGCGGCTTGCCTGCCTCACGGGTCTTCCACCGGGTGCACCCACACCTCCGCCTCCGGCTCATGGGGCGCGCGCGTCCCGTCCGTGACCGCGCCAAGCCTTCCTGCCACCGCCTGCGACCTTGTGTTGCCCCGGTCGATGTAGCTGTAGAGCCGGTCCAGCCCCAGACCCTCATGCGCCCATGTCTTGACCGCAATCGCCGCTTCCGTGGCAAAGCCCTTGCCCTCCGCACCTTCAAACAGATGCCAGGCCAGTTCCACATCCGGCCAGCCCGCATGTTTGAGCAGCCCCACCCGGCCCACGGGTTGCCCGGTTTGCCGAAGGACGACTGTGAAAAAGCCAAAGCCATGCCACTGCCAATGGCCAACGCCGGTCAGAAAGCCGAACCACGCCTGCTCCGCCGTGACCGTCTCTCCCTGCGCGATCATCGACGGGGCAGAGGTCATGAAACGGGTGAGCGCGGGCAGATCCTCCCGCTCGGGTCCCCGTAAAACCAGCCGCTGTGTGGTCAGCGTGGGGGCTGTCGTGAGTGTGGCCATGCGCCGTCCTTTCGGTTGCAGATCCGGGTATCCGTGAAGTGCAGTATAGCGGTGGGTGGCGCGGGGCGGAAAGGGGCCGTTCAGACGGGCCGCTTTGGTCGTCGGGTAGGTGTGACGGCGGTCGCAGGAGGGTCTGTTTGCTGGGATGGTTGTGCGGGGCGCAGCAGACAGCCATGGAGACCAATGCTACCCCTGCTCCGAAAAATGTGTCTCGCACAACTCCCGCATACTTGGGCTGACCCGCCATGCAGCCTCAAGTTCGACATCCCAACTCGCCCAATACCATATTTGCCACCCGTGAATGTCGATGCGTTCCGAGAGCGATGACAGAAACGCCACCCAATCCGAGTTGGCCGAAAGTTCGAAATCAGCGCTCTCAAATGCCTGTATGATCATGTCTGCAAGAACAAATCGCACATCGTCCCTACCCCGCACTTCTTCAAAAAGAGTTAGATATTGAGGGAGGCCTGACGGTTCAGAAACTTCAAATTCCCAGTCCTGCATCTCAGGGTAGTTTGGCAAGTCCAGTCGGTTCGCAATGAAGTCAATTGCTTCTTTGGTCGGATGGCGCATTGGAGGTTCAAACATAAGACTTGTACTAAGCAGCAATTCCAGACGAGGCAAACGCTTCACCCTAAGTTCATTCCACCGCACGACATTCCCGATCACGCGCGACACCCTCACCGCCTGTCACCACCCAACCGCAGAGACGGACAAAGCCCCTCCGGGATGCGTGTTGAAAATCCATAACCGTCAGAGCGTTTGCCGGTCCCATGTGGTTTTGCTTCATCATCACCGAAGATGAGGTACCCCATGACATAGCGCAGCAAGACCACCGCATCCTGCCACAGGCCCGCACCTGATCCGCCCCAGATTGACCTGCATCAACGCAGCCCGTGCAAAAACCGCGCATCCTCGGGGACAGCAGCCAAAGGAATCCACGCATGTTGAACGTCTCGAAACCATCCGCCAACCGACTGGACCTTGACCTCACCGGCAAAATTGATGCCGACGCCATGCGCGCAGGCCTTGAGACCCTGCTGGCGCAATCCGAAGGCATGAGCGGCGGCACGATGCTCTACCGCATTGCCGATTTCGAAATGCCGACGCCGGGGGCGCTGGTGGTGGAACTCCAGCTGATGCCCAAACTCTTCAGCCTGATCGGCCGGTTCAGCAAATGCGCGGTGCTGTGTGACACCGGATGGATCCGCAGCGCGGCGGAAATCGAAGGCGCGCTTTTTCCTGGGCTAGAGATCAAAAGCTTCACCCTGTCGGGCGCAGCGGCAGCCGAAGCCTGGCTCGGCGGTGGGGAGCCGGGCGATGCGGGCGACGACGCAGAGGACGAGAATTTCCCGGTGTGACCCGCCCCTGCCCGCGCGGGACGGTGGCGGCGACACAGGACGGCAACCGACCGCCTGCGGGCAAGCAGGGCTTGCGGCGGGCACCACAGGTCATAGAGTGATCCAAAAAGGGACGCGCATGTACAGGACGATCATGGCAGCAATCGCAGGCGGAGGTGCTTTGGTGGCCCTTGCCGCCTGCACGGATTTCAACCGTCAGAACCAGACGATGCCCACGGTGGATGACGGGGCCGCGTTCTTTGCGCAGAACTGCGCGGCCTGTCACGGGGCCGATGGCCGGGGCACCGGGGCAGCGGCGGGTGACCTTGCCACCGCGCCTGTGAACCTGACGACCCTGAGCCGCCAAAACGGCGGCACCTTCCCCGCCGCCCGCGCGCTGAGCTACATCTACGGCGATCCCGAAAACAGCCACCTCGCCCGCGTCATGCCCCAGTTCGGCGCGGAGATGGCCGAGGACCTCGTACCGGTTGAAATCGACGGCGTGCTGACCCCCACCCCGCGGGAGTTGGCAGGGTTGTTGGTGTATCTGGAGGCGGTGCAGGAGTGAGGGGAGTGGGTCATGTCTGACGCGCTAGCGCTCCCCTTGGAAGGATAGATAAAGCGATGCTGCTTGAGTGACCCCGCAGACGCACCGATCACAAGATCATTCGCAACTCTCCCCAAGTGTGTAGAGCCCGTCTGCCCCTACCAACAAAGCCGCTGTGCGATCAGGAGTGAAGGCAACAAATCGGGTTATCTTCGCTGGAGCTTCGACAGAGGTGAAGGATCTCATATCAGGAGAGGTGAAGACAGCACCCGTTTCCTTGTCCACGACGACAAACGCCCGCCAAAGCGGGTTGAATTTGATCCAGACCCGAAACGGCCAGGGTTCTGCAATCGGAAAGGTGTCGATGGGCGTTGTAGAAAGATCATCGTTCAGGTCAAAGACCCCTGTTTGTGAATGAACGAAGTGACTCCCATCCAACCAAAGAAAGTCGGGCAACGTGCCAACTTTCTCATACGTCAGCCCTTCCAACGCTGTGACCGTTTGCCCGTCAAAGGCCACGAACCCTTCGAGTGAAGACAAAAGCACCGGCCCACCGTCTTCAAGAATGATCGTCTTTGGTAGGAAGAAATTGGTATTTCCCTGTCGGCTTGCGGGAGGGATCACACCGGGGATCACCCCCGCACGAACCGACCCCGGCATGATAAGAAAAGGGAGTGGCGTTTCGGGCGCATCTACCGCTCCAAACAGAAAGAAACGTCTGCGCGGCGAAGGATATGACGCCTTTCCGATCCATCCGATCCAGCTTTCGCTTTCTGTATGAAATGACCAATACCCCGGCGGGGCCGATCCTGCGTAATGCACCCCTTCCTTTGTGTACCTCAGAAACAAAGGTTCGAAGGCGGGGTCTTTTGGGAAGATCCGTATGAGATCCCCATCAATGTGAATCTTAGCGTCCTCAAAGGTCGTGATCATTCTTGCGGCTTCCGGCAGCGACGTGCGGATCGGTTTCCATGGTTGCCCGGGCGTCTTGAACCAGACTGCATTCGCGCCGTGTGGGATGGCGCCCTTGAACCCTGTCAGGGCCAACTTCATCGAAAGCTCAGGGAGGGTGACGACGGACTTGGTAGATTCACCACGAAAGACGGGCAACGGTTCACTCTCAACCGCCTGACCCCGAGTGAAACGTTGCGGCTGCAGTGTTTCGCTCAGAAAGACATAGGCATCTCCGCTGCCATGATCATAATAGGCACGATCATAAACACGGGTGCTATCCAAGGGATGCCAAGATTCACCGTCGGGTTCGATGTAGAAAACCACCTTCGGCTCTATGCCAAAACCATAGCCGCTGCCATCGGGGCCAATGTGAACGCCTTGTTCATAAACAAAAGCGCGCAGATGCGGGAATTCGCTCTTAATGGGACGGATGGACCTTCCATCAAACTCCAGAATGTCATGTCGGTTCATTGCGGCAACCAATAGCCCCTTGAAGCCGGGGATGGTTCTGGCGCGCGTCGCCATTCGGTAGGGTTGATCTTCTTCAACAGGGATAAGGGGTTCGCCCCCCTCAACCGGATTTACGCAAAGCCCGGCGCTATCAACAGGCGGCGTTGCCACAAGTATCGCGAGCAATCCGGCGCACAACATGCGTAAGGCACTTAGGCAAAGCGCCCTCACCCCCCCAAATACCCCAACGCAATCCCTGCCGCCTGCTCCGCCCCCAAAATCGGCGGGATCAGGGTCAGCAACTCCCCTTCCCCGTCCAGCAGATGGATGAACGACCCGTGCGCGTAGATCCACCCATGCTCGGGGTCCTGAAAGATCGGGGTGATCTCCACCCCGAAGGCGTCATAGACCGCCGCCAATGCCGCCTCATCCCCGGTCAGACCAACGTAATCGGGGTGGAGTGCCGCCAAAGGCGCGCCCATGCTCTCCACCGTGTCGCGGTCGGGGGAGATGGTGATCATCACCGGGGTGACCGCGATGCCGTCCTCGGCCAGCGCATCCGTGATCTCGGCCATCAGCGGCAAAGCGGCGGTGCAGATGTCGGGGCAGTTGATATAGCCAAAGAACACCAGCTGCGCGCGCCCCTGCGGGTCCGCCTGCGTGCGGGTCTGGCCGTGTTGGTCGACCAGCTCATAGGCGCCGCCCAGCGCCAGCGGGAACGGCTCATTTGCCAGCGCGGGCCCGCCCAGCAGCAGTGCCGCGCAGAGCGCGCGCAGCAGAGGCATCAGAAATTCTCAGCGATATAGGCCTCGTCCGTCTCCAGCCCCAGACCCAGATAGCCTTCCTCCGCGATGATCGCCTTCACGCGCGGATCGCGGCGGAACCATGGGCCCTTGCCCTTGGCATCGGGGTTGGCCTTGGCCCATTCCTTGGTCCATTGGTTGGCCTTGGCGGTGGTGCCGTCCGCGGTGGTCACGGTCTGCACCAAATAGATGTTCTTGACCGGGAAATCCTCATCCTCGATCAGCAAACCATCCACGGTCACGGTCTGCCCGCAATAGGGCAGCAGATCCGTCGCAGCCCCGGTAAAGGCCGGCTGGTTGTTCTTGAGCGGGAAGACCATCACGTCATCGGCAGAGCGCAGCAGCCCCAACTGCCGCGTGCCGTTGCCGCAGTTCTCCGGACAATCGCCTGTGAGGTCACATAGCACGTCCACCACGGTCGCCTCGAATTTCGCGGGCACCTCGGCGTAGAGATTCCAGGTCTTGGCCTCTGACCCTTCGGAGAAATCCTGCGCGGCCAGCGGGGTGGCGGCGAGCGCCAACAAAGCTATCAGATGTTTCATCAGTTCGGATCCGGGATAGAGAAGGAAGGGACGTTGCCATAATCTTCGTGGGTCTTGTTCTGGATATCCAGATCAGAGACCACATCCGACACCACCAGATAATCCAGCCCGTCGCGTGTATAGTGCATCCCGTCGACCTCCACCGTATGGGCGGCCATCTTCAGAATCGTATCGCCGCCATTGGCATTCTCGTCGCCCGCCATCTTGAGGATCATGTAGACCGTGCCATCCTCCGCCAGCATCCCCACCGGAATGCCCCCAGCACTGCACCACAGCGCGCAGGTGTGATGGGCCGAGCCCACCACGGAATCCGGTCCGCCCATGACGCCGGAGTAATAACACCAGGTGTCGATGATCTCACCTTTGACCTGTATCCGCGTGCCTTCGGCAGCAAGCGCGGGCAAAGCCAGCGCGGAGAGGAAGAGGGACAACAGCAGGCGCATGGGCGTTCCTTTCATGGGATTGGGTTGAGCCTAGGCGCGAATGTGCGGGGGGATCAATGATGGAGTGCGGCGGGGGTGATCACTTTTGTGGGGGGGTGAGGGGGCGTGTCCGGTGTGTGGGACGAAGCTGCCGTTGGTTTATCGCAGGCCCAACAGGAGGTGCGCTGATAGCTTGTCATGCCAACGTCCTGCGCTCAGTTGATCTGCAGAAACTGCGGAGGATCGGCTTTCTAAGTTATCTGAATTTGGAACGATCATAAAGCCCTTCGGAATATCAATCGCCAAGATTGGAAAATGCTTCTTTCTGGCAGATATCTTTATGACGAACGTCGTCGAAGTGATCCAATTTGCGAACGGCTGCTCCCAACAGACCGCATACACCCTCTTGAAATGGTCGGTTACAAAAGGTTTGCCGTTGTCTATCGCGCCCCAAACAAACTGACCGCTTTCATTCCCGTATGTGTGCTCGTACACATTGAAAGCTGAAACAAACATCGAATGATTTTCATTGTAGACTGTTTCGTCTCTCGCCCATGCATGGCGTTTTTGGGGAGCCACGGTTTGAATGTTCAATCCCGTCGGTAAGCCATCAACATGTCCACGCAAGTGCTTTTCTCCGATGAACGCATGTTCGTAAAGCAGTGTAAGCCTTTCCCTTCCAAGTGCAAACCAATGTCCAGTTTGGCCTCAAACCAACCATCCCAGACACCCCCCAGCGCGGAACAAGGCGTCGCCACCGGGGTCGTTCATCGCTGCGCCATGGGTTCGAGCACCAATGGACGACGCCTCCACCCTTGGGCAGGCGATTTCGCCAGCCTGGGTGGGTCAGTGAGAAGAAACACGCAAGCCGCACCATAAGTGGCAGAGAATGAAGGTCAGATCGCCTTCCCGGGCCAGACGATACCCCGTCGTGCTTTGCGCGTCATCGCCCCCCTCACCCCTTCCCATACATCGCCCGCTTGCGCGCCTTCGTCGCCTCCCGGCCCGCCTCCGTCCCATCATGGAAGGTCCCGAACCAGCGGTCCCAGGGCATCTCCTGATTGCCGTAGTTGCACTCATAATACCGGTGGTGCAGCTGGTGATAAAATGTCCCCAAGGCCAGCCGCCGTTTGTCGCGGATCAGCAGATCTTCGTAGCCCGTGTGCGTCATCGCCGCCCCCGGCCCCTGATAGATCACATGAAAGATCAGATGCACCGGATGCGAGGCCACCACCACATGCACCAGCAGCGTGGTCAGATACAGCAGATGCTCGACCGGGTGCATCGACAGCCCCGACCAGGGGCCGATGTTGACATTGCGATGATGCAGGGAATGCACGTGTTTATACAGCACCGGCACATGCAGCAGCCGGTGCACCCAATAGAAATGAAACGCCGACCACACCGGCAACAGCATCAGCCAGACCACAAACCACACAGGGCTTTCCGCCAGCGTGATCACCGGGGCGTAGCCGTTGGCCATCAGCCACATCACCGCCACCTGAAACGCCGTCAGCTGCGCCACCCCGCTAGTCAGGGACCAGAACATATTGTCATGCACCTGATTGGAGAACTGCCACAGCCGGTTGTTCCTGGCCTGATCGCGCGGGTCGAACTTCAGTCGCTTGCCCTGCCCGCGCCGCATGTAGAAATACCAATGCAGCCCTCCGGCGATGATGATCGTCAGCCCCATGTTGACCGCCCAGGTCTGAAACACCCAGCCAAAGGCGAAGCTCCGTGCTGTCTCCAACGATGGATAAGCCACCGCCCAGAGCACCACGGCGAGGATCAGGATCATCACCCGCTCGCTCAACGTCAGCCAGTTGCGCCGCAACCAGCCCAGCAGAAAGCGCGGATCGGGCGGCCATTGAAAAATCGACGGGTTGGCCAGTGGCAGGTCGGGAAAGTAGTGCCACTCCCGGCTCATGGGGGCATCGTCTTCGGGGTCTTTCATCGGGCCTCACCGGGATTGGGGATCACCCCTCAACCCTGCCCGCGCGATGCGGCGCGTTTCTGCCCGGTTTGCGACACGGCTCCGGCGGTTTCAGACCGTCAAAGCGCCTCGCCCTTCTTCTTCAGCTCTTCCAGCAACTCACGGTAAATCCCGTTGGTATCGCCCCCGCCAAAGATCTGCGCGCCACCGGAATAGGCCGTCCCATAGGTCCGCGCCACGGTCACCGTCTGCACCAGCCCCGACAGGAACTGATCCTTCTCCAGTGGCGACAGCGGGTGAATGAACACCCCCCAGAGCCGCCCGTTCGCCACGGCATAGCGCGCATCCAGCGCGCTATCGAAATTCGCCTGCATCATCCGCATCAGGTCCGCCGCGCTCAGCCCCTCGGCGCTGGCAATCGGCACCATCGCCCGCATCCGATCCGCGCGGGCGTCCGCAATGACGATGACCGGGATATCATCCAGCGTGAATTCAATCGCAGGCCCCTGCGCGCTGGCGTCGGGGTCCAGCGCCAGCACGATCTCTCCCAACCGCGCCATGGTCATCGGCCCTTCGGCCTCCGGCCCAACCTCGGGCAGGACCTCAGCGGGTGGCTCTTCGGTCGGGGTGGTCTGGGCACTGGCACTGAAAGAGGCCAGCGCCATCAAGGCAGCAGCCGTCAGCGGCATCAGAGGGAAACGGATCATATCGGGCTCTCCTTTGTTGCCCCGAAGGTAGTCCCAATCCATGTTTCAAACCATGCACCTTTGGGTGAGCACCGCGCGATCAGGTCAGGAAACCTTAACACGATCCCCCTATACCCCGGTCTTGGTTAACCAAGCCCTGCGTCTGACACATGCGGGGCAAACGGGTCTATTTGGTTGGGGATACCCCAACCCCTGCAAGACGCGCAAAACCGGGTTTCCCGGTCAGGATCACCGACCCTCCCTTCGGGGCGGCGCCGCTTCCTTTATATCATATGCTCTGGATCACAGGGGCCACGCCCCCCGGACAACAGGATCAGGAATGATCCACCCGCTTGGCCTTGATGAGGGCCACAGCGGCCGCAACCGCATCGGCAATCTTCATATCAGAGGTATCAATCTCCACCGCATCCGCCGCCGCGCGCAAAGGCGCATCGGCCCGGCCCATATCCCGCGCATCCCGCGCGGTGACATCGGCCAGCACCTCCTCCAGCGTCACATCATGCCCCTTGCCCTGCAACTCCGCGCAGCGGCGGCGCGCACGCACCTCCCGGCTGGCGGTGACAAAGAGCTTCACCTGCGCGCCCGGACAGATCACCGTGCCAATGTCGCGCCCGTCCAGCACCGCACCGCCTGCGCGCGCTGCAAATGTGCGTTGAAAATCCACCAAAGCCGCGCGGACCTCCGGCACCGCCGCCACCCGGCTGGCGGCTTGCGCAACCTCCGGCGTGCGCAACGCATCGCTCTCCAGATCTTCCGGCACCAGCGCGCGGGCAGCATCTTCGGGCGTCACCCCCTCCAACACCCGCGCGCCCACCGCCCGGTACAAAAGCCCGGTATCGAGATGCGCAAAGCCAAAGGCCTCCGCCACAGCCCGGCTGATCGTCCCCTTGCCCGAGGCCGCAGGCCCGTCAATGGCGACAGTGAACCCGTTCACGCGCGGTCCCTGCTCACCTGCGCGCCCAAGGCCCCCATCAGAGGCTCGAAAATCGGGAAGGACGTGGCAATCGGCCCGCCATCATCCACCTTCACGGGTGCATTGGCCGCCATGCCGAGGATCAGAAACGACATCGCAATCCGGTGATCCAGATGGCTGGCACAAACCGCGCCTCCGGGCACATTGCCATGCCCCAACCCGTTGACGATCCACCAATCCGGCCCATCTTCAACTTCGACCCCATTGGCGCGCAGCCCGGTGGCCATCGCATCAATCCGGTCGCTTTCCTTCACGCGCAATTCCTTGACGCCGCGCATCACGGTCTGCCCTTGGGCAAAGGCCGCCACCACGGACAAGACCGGATATTCATCAATCATCGAGGCCGCGCGCTCGGGCGGCACTTCAATGCCCTTCAACCCCGGCGAAAACTTCGCCCGCAGATCCGCCACCGGCTCTCCGCCTTCCTCACGCGCATTCTCGTAAGCCAGATCCGCGCCCATCTCCCGCAGCGTGGTGAACAACCCCGCCCGCGTCGGATTGAGCCCAATCCCCGGCACCAGGACATCGGAGCCCGGCACAATCAACGCCGCACAGACCGGAAAGGCGGCAGAGGAGGGATCACGCGGCACTTCAATATGCTGCGCGCGCAACTCCGGCTGCCCCGTCAGCGTGATCTCCCGCCCCTCTTCGGTCTCCACCACGGTAATCTCCGCACCAAATCCCGCCAGCATCCGCTCCGTATGATCCCGTGTCGCTTCCGCCTCGATCACCACAGTCTGACCGGGCGCATTCAACCCCGCCAGCAAGACCGCCGATTTCACCTGCGCCGAAGGCACCGGCACCACATAGCGCACCGGCACAGGCTCCACGGCCCCCACCAGCGTCATCGGCAAACGCCCACCCGTGCGCCCCACCGCCTGACATCCAAAAAGCGCCAGCGGATCCGTCACCCGCGCCATCGGCCGCCCGTTCAGACTGGCATCCCCCGTGAAGGTCGCCACGATTGGAGAGGTCGCCATCGCCCCCATGATCAACCGCACGCCGGTGCCGGAGTTCCCGCAATCAATCACCCCGTCCGGCTCGGCAAACCCGCCAACGCCAACCCCGCGCACCGACCAATTGCCACCGCCCAGATCACTCACCTCCGCCCCAAAGGCGCGCATCGCCTTGGCCGTATCAAGCACATCCTGCCCCTCCAGCAGACCCGCAATCGTCGTCTCTCCGATACACATCGCGCCCAGGATCAACGACCGATGGGAAATCGACTTGTCCCCCGGCACTTCGGCCACGCCGGTCAGAGGCCCACAGGCCGCAGATGTCATCGGAATTGGATCACCATGGCTCGACATAACATTCCCCATTCTTTCCCGCCGCTTCTACCGCAGCCCAACAGAGGCGTCCATGCCAAGCCCCGCCGCCCCTTATCTTTTCTCCATAAATATCCCGGAGCACGAGGCAGAGCCTCGTCCAATTTCGCTTCAGCGAAATTCATAAAATCAAACGCGGGCTTGCCCGCTCCAGTCTTAGCCCACCACCCGCCGGAACGTCAGATAATGCGGCACCCGGCCTTCGCGCAACGCCTTGTGCTCATAGCGTGTGGACAGCCAATCGTCCCAGGGCACCCGCCAATCCGCAGGGCGCTCGGCCAGCCATTCAAACTCGAACCGCGGCACTTCTTCCAGCGTCTGACGGACATAATCCTCGATGTCCGTCGCCACCCGCAGGATCGCGCCGGGCTGCATCACCCGCGCCAGCGGCACCAGATGTTCCTCGGTCACGAACCGCCGGCGGTGGTGGCGGGATTTGGGCCATGGATCGGGGTAAAGCAAAAACGCCCGCGCGACCGAGGCCTCGGGCAGCACGTCAAACAGGTCGCGCGCGTCGCCGGGGTGCACGGCGAGGTTCTCCACGCCGGCGCGGCGGATCTTGCCCAGCAGCATCGCCACCCCGTTGATGTAGGGCTCACAGCCGATGATGCCGACATCCGGGTTGGAGGCCGCCTGATGGACCAGATGCTCGCCGCCACCAAAGCCGATCTCAAGCCAGACGGGTTTGCCGCCAAAAAGGGCGTCCGGATCCAGCGGCCTGCGGGCCGGGTTGTCTTCCCAGCTGACCGCACCGGGGGACAGGGCGGCAAGGTCCTCTTCGAGATAGCGCCGTTGGGACGCCTTGAGCGTCTTGCCTTTGAGGCGTCCATAGAAATTGCGCCGGGGGCGTTCGGGATCAGGGGTATCATGCGTCATGCGCCGCCTTTAGCGCGCCCGTCCCACAGCGGCAACCGGCACGTGTTCACGCGGTGTTAGGGGATTGCCCGCTACCACGGGGAGTGAGACGCAAAAGGACCCTTGCCCATGCCCCCTACCCTGCGCGCGGCCCCGGACCCGCAGTTGACGCCGCTCCATGTGTTGATCCTGGATGATGAACGTTTTGACCGGCACCGGCTGGCGCGGCTGTGTTCCGGGCTTGAGCAGAAGTGCGCGGTGACCAATGCCGCCACCCTTGCCGCCTTCGACACCGCGCTTGAGGCGGCGCGGTTCGATCTGATCATGCTGGATTATCAACTGCCTGACGGCACCGGTCTTGATGCGCTGGCGCGGGTGCGGATGTCGGCGCGCAACTGCACGGCGGGCATCCTGATGGTCACCGGACAGGGCCATGATGCCATTGCCCGGCGCGCGATCGAGGACGGATGCAGCGATTACCTGACCAAGGAAGAACTGACCAAACCCACGTTCGAGCGCGCGGTGGCCAATGCGCTCCAGAAATCCGCACTGGCGGTAAAGCTGGAAAACCAGACCTTCCGGCGGGCGGAAGTCGAAGCGGTGCTGGCGCATTTTGCAGGCCAATGCGCCCGCGACATCAAACCCATGCTCAGCCGCATGATGCGTCAGGTGCGGGCCTTGCCCGACGCTGCCGGGATGGACAGCACCACGCCCCGGCAGGCGATTGAGCAAAGCTGCATGGATCTGTGGCATTTCCTGCTGGCGCTGGAACGGCATCAGGGCAAAACGCTCTTTGCCGATCTGGAGCCGGTGCCGGATGGGCCTGCCCCGGTGGCAGCGCCTGCCCCGTCAGCCCCCCGCAGGCCGCCCTCTCCCTTTCGCAGACCGTTGCATTGAGAAGAGTTGGCGCGGGGGCCAGGCTTGCGGGGAACCTGCGCTGCGTCGTGCTTGGGGCATGCGCTGTGCCGCCGCCACGGGGGGCGGCGGGATGAGGGTTTTCCACCCTCATACGCCCGAGGTTTTTGAGACCATTTGGAAGGGGCGGCTGGGGGCGGCGGGAGGCCGCTGCCCTGTGGTTCAGGCAGCGGATGATGTGGTACAGATTTCAAGCCTCTGGCAGGGTTTTTTTGAACCATTTGGAAGAGGCGGCTAAGGGCGGTGGGAGGCCGCTGCCCTGCGGTTCAGGCAGCGGGTGGTGTGGTACAGATTTCAAGCCTCTGGCAGGGTTTTTTGAACCATTTGGAAGAGGCGGCTGTGCGGAGAGTGAGGTGCAGGCGGCAGGATCTGCGGACCGCGGGCGGCGCGGTTACTCGGTCAGCACGCCTGCGGCCAGCAGCACCGCGCGGTAGGGGCGCCACATGGAGGCATCGGGTTTGCGCAGGCTCTGGATCGCGAAGGTCGGATCAACGCCGCGGTTGATCATGTAGCTCAGCCGGTTGAAGGTTTCGGTCTGGGTGTCCTGATACATCCATGAGGCAAAATCGAAGGGGGTGTCCCATTCGCCCCATTCCTTGTTGTCCTTGTAGTATTCCTCAACATCAACGGGCGTCCAGTAGAGCTGGTGAAAGCCCAGCCGCCCGCCCCGCGCCAGCGTGCGGTTGGTGCCGCCCAGAAAGATCGTCACGCAGGAGCTTTCGCAGATGTTGCGCACATGGGTGTCGAGGCCAAAGTCGATCACCAGCGCGCCGATTTCCATAGAGGCGTAGTGATTGCCGCCGGTGGATTCCAGTTCCAGCACCGTGATGTCGTTGTGCCGGCGCAGCAGGTTGCGCAGCGCCTTCACGTCTGACCCGCGCACGCCGCGTTCCTTGCCCTCCAGCTTGGCGACGGTGTCGAAGATCAGGCTGGTGCCATCGACCCGGTAGCGTTGGGAGGTGTCGGGCGCTTTGTCTGCTGCGCTGTCTGGTGTGGCGGTTGGTGCCTCTCTCGGAGGGCTGCCGGACGGTTGTTCATCCTGCGCGGCCACAGGCAGGGACAGGCAGAGCCCAAGGCCTGCCGCCAGAAGCCCCGCCGCCAGGCCGCGCCGCATTACACTGCGGCTTTCAGCGCATCCACCAGATCGGTCTTTTCCCAGCTGAACCCGCCATCCGCATCCGGCGCGCGGCCGAAGTGGCCGTAGGCCGCGGTGCGCTGATAGATCGGTTTGTTCAGTTGCAGGTGTTCGCGGATGCCGCGCGGGGTGAGGTCCATACATTGCGCCACCGCCGCTTCAATCGCGGTTTCGGGCACTTGCCCGGTGCCGAAGGTGTCGCAATAGATCGACAGGGGTTTGCTGACCCCGATGGCATAGCTGAGCTGGATCGTGCATTTGCGGGCCAGGCCGGAGGCCACCACGTTCTTGGCCAGATAGCGCGCCGCATACGCGGCAGAGCGGTCGACCTTGGTCGGGTCCTTGCCCGAAAACGCGCCACCGCCGTGAGGGGCCGCCCCGCCGTAGGTGTCCACGATGATCTTGCGCCCGGTCAGACCTGCATCGCCGTCCGGGCCGCCGATGACAAAAGTGCCGGTGGGGTTCACCCACCATTCGGTGGCCTCCGTGATCCATTCCGCAGGCAGCACTTCGCGGATATAGGGCTCCACGATGGCGCGGATGTCGTCCGAGGTCTGGTCGATGCTTTCGTGCTGGGTGGAGAGCACGATGGAAGTGACTTCCACCGGTTTGCCGTCTTCATAGCGCAGGCTGATCTGGCTTTTGGCATCCGGGCGCAGGGTGGGTTCGGTGCCGTCTTTGCGCACCTCGGCCAGACGGCGCAGGATGGCGTGGGAATACTGGATGGGGGCGGGCATCAGCTCAGGCGTTTCATCCACCGCGTAGCCGAACATGATCCCCTGGTCCCCTGCCCCTTCGTCCTTGTTGTCGGAGGCATCGACCCCTTGGGCGATATGGGCGGATTGTTCATGCAGGAAATTCAGCACATGGCAGGTGTTCCAGTGGAAATGCTCCTGCTCGTACCCGATGTCCTTGATGCAGTCGCGGGCGATCTGGCTGATGCGGCCCATGTAGTCTTTCAGCCGGTCCTGATCGGACAGGCCGACCTCCCCGCCAATGACCACCATGCCGGAGGTGGCAAAGGTCTCCGCTGCGACACGGGCCTGTGGTTCTTCGGAGAGGAAGGCATCCAGCACGGCGTCGGAGATGCGGTCGCAGACCTTATCCGGGTGCCCCTCGGACACGGATTCCGAGGTGAAGACGTAGTTTTGACGGGACATAAGTGCTCCAGCTGATAAACATGCGCGCCACGTCAGGAAGCCGTTGTGGCGATGTGGATTGGGCTTATCCGGGGGGATTCGTCAGGTCAACGCCTAAACGTCGCGGCGCCGCGTCACACCTGCGACAAGCAGCGCGAGGAGGAGTGCGGCGGTGATCGGCAGATCACCCGTGCGGGCATAGAGCGTGGGCGGCAGCGGCGCGGGCAATGCGGCATCGACAAATCCTGCCTCATTGAGCGGCAGCGCGCGCAGGATACGCCCGTAGGGGTCGATCATCGCGGAGATGCCGGTGTTGGCCGCACGCGCCAGCGGCAGGCCCTGCTCAATCGCGCGCATGCGGGCCTGGGCCAGGTGCTGGCGCGGGCCAGCGGCACGGCCGAACCATGCGTCATTGGTGATCTGGATCAGGAACGCAGGCCGCTCTGGGGCGGCATTCACGTCATGGGCAAAGACCGCCTCATAGCAGATCAGCGGCAGCGCGCGGCCCAGCGGGCCGAAATCCATCAGCGCCGCGCCGGGGCCTGCGGAATATCCGTTCCCGTCGCGCGCCGCCAGACCGTGGATGCCAAAGCGCGCCAGCAGATCGCCAAAGGGCATGTATTCGCCAAAGGGCACGAGGTGATGTTTGTCATAGCTTTGCGCCACCGCTCCGTCCGGTGCGAGCGCCACCATCGCGTTGTAGATCCGGTTGCCCTCCACCCGGCGCGCGCCGAGGGCCACCTGCGATGTCCCCGCCGAGGCGGCGATCTCATCCAGTGCGCTTTCGGCGTGGTGCAGGGACCAGGGGATCGCGCTTTCGGGCCAGATCACCAGATCGGGCGTGGGCTGGCCTGCGGCGGGCGGGCGGGCGGTGAAATCAAGCTGGCGCTGGAAGAAGACCGGGATTTTGTCTGGGTCCCATTTGTCGCGTTGGGCGGCGTTGGGCTGGATGAGACGCAGGGTGTGGTCGGTCAGGGCGGCATCAGGGCGGGCGATGCCCAGCACCATGGGAACCGCCAGCACAAAGGCCAAAACCCCTTGGCCATAGCGGCGCATCAAGGGCCATGGCGCGGAGGTGCCGATCATCACCGCAGCGGCCACCAAGGCCGTGTTCATCCCATGCGGGCCAACCCAGGCCAGCCCCTGCCCGGCCAGCACGTCAACGGTGGATTGTGCGGGCGACGCCCAGGGAAAGCCGGTGAAGACATAGGCCCGCAACAGCTCCGCTCCGGCCCAGCAGGGGATCAGCGGCCAGCAGCGCACAGGCGCGAGCCGCCGCGCGGCCCAGAACGCCCCGCCCCAGAACAGCGCCATGCCTGCGGCCAGAAACACCACCGCAAAGGGCGCCATCCAGCCGTGGCGCGCCACATCCACCATGAAGGGCGACACGATCCATTGCAGCGCATGTGCGAAATAGCCAAAGCCGAAGCCCGCCCCCACCAGCAGGGCGCGGCGCGGCGTGGCACTGTCTTCAAACAGGAAGGCGGCCAGAGCCATCGCGGCCAATATCAATGCGGGAAAATTGTAGGGCGCCTGCCCGAAGGCGCCCACGGCCCCCGCGAGGCCCGACAGCGCAACAAGCTGCCAGCCGCGCAGGGTGCGGATCATCCTTGCGCCACGGTCGTGCGCACCCGCAGCCGTTTGATGCGGCGCGGATCCGCGTCGATCACTTCGAATTCCGGCCCGTCCGGGTGCAGCACCACTTCGCCGCGCGCAGGCACCCGGCCCGACAGCATGAAGACCAGACCGCCGAGTGTTTCGATCTCTTCCTCGTCCACGTCGTCGTGGTCGGTCAGGGAATGGCCGATCTCCGCTTCGAAATCCTCCAGCGGGGTTTTGGCCAGCGCCAGATAGGTGCCGGGTTTTTCCTGCGTCCAGTAGATGCCTTCGTCGATGTCGTGCTCGTCCTCGATCTCTCCGATGACCTGTTCGATCAGGTCTTCGATGGTCACAAGGCCGTCGACCCCGCCGTATTCGTCAATCACCAGCGCCATGTGGCGGCGTTCGGCCTGCATCTTGGTCAGCAGCACGCCGATGCCCATGGAGGGGGGCACAAACAGCAGCGGGCGGATCAGTTTTTGCAGATCGAAGTTCCTCGGCTTGCCGTTGAAGCCGTATTGCAGGGCCAGATCCTTGAGGTGGGCCATGCCGACGGGTGTATCGAGCGTGCCGTCATAGACCGGCAGGCGGGTCAGCCCGCTTTCCTTGAAGACCGACACCAGTTCATCCATGTCCGTGGTGAGGGACACTGCGATGATGTCCGCCTTGGGGACAGAGACGTCATCGACCCGCATCCGGCGCAGGTTGGCCATGCCGCGTGCGCCCAGCCGGTCCACGGGGGCCGCTGTGAATTCGTTGTCGTTTTCCGTGTCAGAGGGGCTGAGCGCCCCGATCACCCGAGAGAAAAAGCCGCCCTGCGGCGCCGGACTGTCGTCCGCTGTGTCGTCATCCGGGTGTGTCTGATCCGCATGCGCGCCCCGCGCTGCGTCAGAAGAATCGTCAGTGTCGCCCATTGGGTCCTGTGCTTGTTGAGGGGCCGTCATGGGACCCGTGAGTTCCTATATGGGTCATCCAGACCCATTTTGCCAAGTATTTTGACTTCGAGCCCTTCCATAAGGGCCGCATCCGCGTCGGTTTCGTGATCAAAGCCCAGCAAATGCAGCAGCCCGTGCACGATCAGATGGGTGGTGTGGTGCCTCATCGGCGTGCCCGCCTCTTCGGCCTCCGCCGCGCAGGTTTCATAGGCCAGCGCGATGTCGCCGAGGGGCAGCGTGCCATCGGGATCAGGGGTTGGCGGCAGCGGCGCGCCGCCCGGTGTGGCCGCTCCGCGTTCTTCGGCGGGCCAGCTCAGCACATTGGTGGGCGTGGGTTTGTTGCGGTGGGTGGCGTTCAGTGCTGCAATCGCCGCGTCATCGCAGGCGAGGATCGTGACGTCGCATAGATCAGGCGGCAGCGCGAGGAAGCGCAGGGTGGTTTCGCAGGCCGTCGCGGCCAGTGGTTCAAGGTCGATGCTGTCCCAGGCAGAGGTTTCCACCACAATGTCGAGGTTGTCCATCACACCAGCGCTTTACCGGCTGAAGGTCCGTTTGGCGCGGCTGTTGCGGAGGGATATTTTTGGCCAAAAAGAGGGGCAAGGCCGGTGGTCCGGACAGGGCCCGAAGGTGAGGACGACAGGTCTGCGGGCACCGGCTGTGAAGGGGGAGACTGTAGATGGGCTGCGCAGGGAGCGGAAGGTGGAAGCCAGTGCATCAGGTGTTTCCCGTATCCGCCTCATAGGCTTCGATGATGGCTGCCACCAGCGGGTGGCGCACCACGTCCTTGGAGGTGAAGTAGTTGAAGCTGATCTTGGGGATCGTTTTCAGCAGGCGTTCGGCATCTGCCAGCCCCGATTGGGTGCCGCGCGGCAGATCAATCTGGGTGCGGTCACCGGTGATCACCATGCGCGAGCCTTCGCCAAGGCGCGTCAGGAACATCTTCATCTGCATGGAGGTCGCGTTCTGCGCCTCATCCAGCACCACGAAGGCATTGGCCAGTGTGCGCCCCCGCATGAAGGCCAGCGGCGCGATTTCGATGCGTTTGTCTTCCAGGAGTTTGGCCAGTTGCTTGCCCGGCAGGAAGTCATTGAGCGCGTCATACAAGGGCTGCATGTAGGGATCGACCTTGTCTTTCATGTCGCCGGGCAGATAGCCGAGCTTTTCGCCCGCCTCTACCGCCGGGCGGGAGAGGATGATCCGGTCGACGTGGCCGCCGATGAACATGCTCACGCCCACGGCGACGGCGAGGTAGGTTTTGCCGGTGCCCGCAGGGCCGATGCCGAAGGCGAGTTCATTGTCAAAGAGCGATTGCACATAGGCCTTTTGCGCGGCTGTGCGCGGCTCCACCCGTTTCTTGCGGGTCTGGATTTCGACGCCGCCCGCGATGGGCATTTCGATCTGGTCGCCCGCGCGGCTGCCGGTGTCTTCGGCGGAGGTGCCCATGCGCAGCAGGCTGTCCACATCCGCCGGTTCCACCGACCGGCCGCTTTCAAGCCGGGTGTAGAGCGTGTTCAGCACCACCTCGGCCTGCGCCTGCGCCGCTTCATCCTCTGCCATTACCGACAGTTGATTGCCGCGCCGCACGATCTGCACCTCCAGCGCCTTTTCGATGGCGGCCAGATGCGCGTCATAGGCGCCGCAGAGATCAATCAGCAGGCGGTTGTCGGGAAATTCCAGAACCTTCGGGGGCACGGGTGTGCCGGTCATGGCGGTATCTGCGGGCAAAACACTGTCCTTTTGGTTGAAGCGCTTGATGTAGGGTGTCGGGCTTGAGTCGTGTAGCCCCCTTTTGGGGGGAGAAAACGCAAAAGGCCGGCATGTGCAACACGCCGGCCCCATTTGTGGGCTTTCCTGGGCAGATGTTTGCCCCCCAGGTCTGGCAAATCAGTTGGGATCCCGGACGGAAGAGCCGCCTTTGAAATCACCAACCGTCTGTGTGGGCGGTGCCACGCCAGAGCAGACAGGCTTGCCATATTTGTCCAGACGGGCGGACAGATACCCTTCGACGCCATCGTCGATGATCCAGTGGTCGCAGCCGTTTGGATCGACCCAGATGCCTGCCTGAAGCTGGCTGAGGTGCTTTTTGTCAAAACCCCGGTCGACGGTCTTGTCAGAGGGGTAGCCCCGTCCGAGGCCGCCTTCGAAGTCGGCACAGGCGCTGAGGCCAAAGGCACAGGCTGTGATCAGCAATATCTTGGTTTTCATCACGTTCAGGTCCCCTTAGCGGATGCAGATGATTTCGACGCGGCGGTTCTTGGCCATGCCGTGGGCGGTGCTGTTGGTGGCCGCTGGCAGGCGCTCGCCGTAGCCGCGGACATCCGCGATCCTGGCGCCCGATGCGTTGGCGATCTTGGCCACCGCTGTGGCGCGGTTGAAGCTCAGGCGCATGTTGTATTCATCAGAGGCACGGCTGTCGGTGTGGCCGGTGATGATGTAGGACACAGCGCCCGTGGTCTTGAAGAACTCCGCCAGACGCGCGCGGCCCTTTTTGTGGATGCGGTAGCTGTCGGTGGCAAA
>Ga0160419_100062_pt1 | contig 72646 bp, 63 predicted proteins | sample CelAP2metagpilot_2_FD_108196 | JGI IMG/M metagenome (GOLD analysis project Ga0160419, IMG submission 108196) | Phycosphere-associated microbial communities from Cellana algal ponds in Kailua-Kona, Hawaii, USA - Cellana AP2-4-25 metagenome pilot ...
CGAAGAAACCGCCGCGGCCTGCACGTCGCTGGACCAGGAGACCACAAACCTGTCTCGTCTTGTTGCCGACTTCCAGACCGATGGCGCGACGGCAGACATCGCCCACTTTCCCGGCAATGCCTATCGCACCGCTGCGGAATAAAGCCCTGTTTCAAAATCACAAAACGCCCGGCTCTCGCCGGGCGTTTTTCATTTGAGCCTCAGCTCAGAGACCCCATTTTTCCTTGATCCCTTCAAAGAAACCAGTGGTCTGCTTTACCTTGACCCAGTTGTTCACATAGTTGATCCAAACCTGATCCGCCTGCGGCAACAGCATCGCGATGGCGGTTGGCGATCGGGCTTCGGCGTTGGTCACACGCACGACCGGGAATTTCGAGGTGAGTGTCGCCCCTTCAATATTCGACGTGATAAAAACGTCCGCCCGCCCTGCCAGAACTTCCTGAAAACCGCGTGCAGGGGCCTCTACCACCTTGATCGTTGCCTGCGGGAACCATTCGCGCACGTTTTTCTCAAACACAGTGCCCAGGGTCGTTGCAACGGTCACATCCGGGTTGTTGATCGAGTCATAGCCATCAAAACGGTCAGCCTTGTCTTCAGTGGTGAAGGGATACATCTCAACCGAAATATAGCTCTCCGAGAACCCTGCGACCTTCATACGGGCCGGCGAAATCGACGCAGATCCGGTCAGATGATACTGGCCTGCAACCACGCCATTCACCAGCGTTTTCCAATCTGTCGGAACGAACTCGACTTCGACACCGAGGTCTTTGGCAAGCTCGGTCATGATGTCGATATCAAACCCCTTGTAGCTGTTTGTCGCCGGGTCGCGCAGGCTCATCGGGTTCCAGTCACCGGTGGTGCCAACCTTCATGACGCCACTGTCCAGAATTTCGTTGAGCGCAGATTGCGCAGATGCGCCACCGGCGCTGATCAGACCCAGCGCTGCAACAGCGGCGGCTTTGAGGAATTGCTTCATGTTTCGCTCCCACGGAGAATTTCACTTTTTCGGCACCAAGGGTTTGCGCCTTGATAAACGCAGATCGAAAAATATAACCCAATAAAGTCGACTTCCCAGAACTAGTTCAAAAAAAGCGAAATCATATGGCTGCTTCGGCAATCGAGCTGCGCGGTGTCAACAAATGGTATGACACATTCCACGTCCTCAAAGATATCGATCTCACGGTGGCCAGCGGTGAAAAGGTCGTGATCTGCGGGCCGTCGGGATCTGGCAAGTCAACTGTTGTGCGCTGCATCAACAAACTTGAGCCACATGACACCGGCATCATCCGCGTCTTTGGCCAAGAGATCACCAATGACCCCCGCAGCTACAGCGCTATGCAGGGCGATCTTGGAATGGTCTTTCAGCAGTTCAATCTGTTTCCGCACCTAAGCGTTCTGGAAAACCTCACGCTGGGGCCGACAAAGGCCCTCGGCCTGAACCGAAAAGAGGCCGAGGAACGCGCGCGCCGTTATCTGGAACGCGTGCGCATCCCCGATCAGGCAGACAAACGCCCCTCGCAACTGTCCGGGGGCCAGCAACAGCGCGTCGCAATCGCGCGGGCGCTATGCATGGAACCCAAGGTACTGCTTTTTGACGAGCCGACCTCAGCCCTTGATCCCGAGATGATCGCCGAAGTTCTGGATGTCATGATCACCCTCGCGCAGGACGGTATGACCATGGTGGTGGTCACCCACGAAATGGGTTTTGCCCGCAAGGTTGCGGACAAGATGGTCTTCATGGATGGCGGCGAAATCGTTGAACAGGGTCCGCCGGACCATTTCTTTACCAACCCAAAGTCAGAGCGCTGCAAGACGTTCTTGTCGCAAATACTTCAGCACTGAGGCAGACCATGCGGATTTCATCATTCTTGGCGCTGGCCTCGCTCGCGGTTCTGGCAGGTTGCGGATCCTCCGCCACATGGGGCTGGTATGTCATCGACCCCACAACCGCGGCTGGCTGGACCAATATCAAGTTTCTCATTTCCGGCATGGGAGACACCATTCTGATCTCTGTGATTGCGGCGGTGATCTCCATTGTCTTGGGTCTTCTCGTGGCTTTGCCGGGCCTGTCGGAAAAACGCGGCTGGCGCATCGTCAACAGGGTCTATGTCGAACTGATCCGCGCCATCCCGCTTTTGCCGATGTTGTTTTGGGTGTTCTATGGCCTGCCGATCATCTTCAGGTCGATGGGCCTGAACGTCCCGATTGACCCATTCTGGGGTGCCATCATCACGCTGGCGCTGTCGGACAGTGCCTTCACAGCCGAGATCTACAGAGCGGGTATTCAGTCCATAGCCAAGGGCCAACGCGAAGCTGCCCAGACGGTCGGGTTAAGCTATGCGCAAACCATGCGTTACGTCATCCTGCCACAGGCCATCCGCAGGATCCTGCCCCCGCTTGCAAATCAGTTCATCTACATCGTGAAGATGAGCGCCTTTGCCAGTGTGATTGGAATGCAGGAGCTGACCCGTCGGGCAAATGAGCTGGTGGTCACGGAATACCGGCCGCTTGAAATCTATACACTCCTGATCCTGGAATACCTGATCCTTGTTCTCCTCATCAGCGCAGGTGTCCGCTGGCTGGAACGTCGGATGGGATCGGATGAACGAAGCTAGACCCATTCACAAAAAAGGAGTCAAAGTCGATGGACTGGACCGCATTCATGTCTGAAATCGAAGGTGAGATTAACACCTACGCCAAGGAAGTCCCTGCCACCATGAAAGGCTTTGCCGCAATGGGGGCCGCCGCCAAAACCAATGGCGCCCTTAGCGAAAAAACAAAGGAAATCATGGCGCTTGGCATCGCAATCGCCACCCGGTGCGACTCCTGCATCGGGTTTCACACTAAATCCCTGGTGCGCCTTGGCACGACGAGAGACGAATTCTGCGAAGCGCTCGCCATGGCAACCTACATGGGTGGCGGTCCCTCGATGGCCTACAGTGCCAAAGCCCTGAAAGCATTTGACACCTTCTCGGCCACCTGAGCAAGAAGCAGGGGGTCAACTGGCGTATGTTGACCCTTCCTCGTCCAGGATCGCTTTCAGCTCCGACAGATGGCGGCCTGCCTGATCGGGGTAGTCATCTAGCTCCTGCGCCGTCTTTTCTGCAATTTCGTCCGACAACACCCGAAGCGGCTGTCCGGTCTGCAACGCACGGATATAGGTCTCAGCGGCGCGTTCAAAATAGTAGAGCCGGTTGAACGTATCAGCGACGCTATCCCCGATCACCAGAACCCCGTGGTTGCCCATGACCATGACGCGCACCTTCGGGTCTTTCAAAAGCAGGGCGCAGCGCATCCCCTCCTCTTCAAAGGCCAACCCGCCAAACTGCTCGTCCACAACCATGCGCCCATAAAAGGTCGCGGTATTCTGATCGATCGGAGGCAGTGTGCTGTCTGCCAAACAGGCCAGAACCGTGGCGTGAATAGAATGGACATGCATGACACAGCGCGCATGCGGACAAAGACGGTGGATCGAGCCATGCAAACCCCATGCCGTTGGGTCCGGCGCGTCAGGCTGATCCATTGTGGTGGGATCATTGGCGTCCAAAAGCAAAAGGTCCGACGCCTTGATGCGCGCAAAGTGGCGCTGATTGGGGTTCATGAGGAACTGCGTGCCGTCTTCATTCACCGCAAGGCTGAAATGGTTCGCCACGGCTTCGTGCATATTGAGCCGCGCCGTCCACCGAAAGGCCGCGGCCAGATCAACACGTTCGGCCCAGTGGGCAATATTCGCAAGCTTCTGCTGATCCAGCATCTTTTTCACTCCCCGACTGATGGCTCTCTTGGCACCATTCCCTGGCTCATCAGGCGACGGTACTGCCAAAACAGCTGATCGCAAAACAATTTGCTGGGCGCGCGAGCAAGAGCGCAAGCAATGACAGGTTTTAACACTTGCCACCCACGCCGATCCCGTATCCGTTAGGCGCATGAAACTGACCGGCCCATTTCTCTTTATTCTTGCGACCCTGATGATCGATGCCATCGGCATTGGTATTGTTTTTCCGATCATGCCCGATCTGATGGACCGAGTGGGTGCAGCCAGCACCGCAGAAGGCGCGCTATGGGGCGGGATCATGATGTCCGCATATGCAGCTGCCATGTTCTTGTGCGGACCAATTATCGGAAGCTTGTCGGATGCCTACGGTCGTAAACCCATCCTGATCGCGGCTCTCCTGACCCTGACGCTGGATTATGTGATCATGGCGATGGCGCAGACCTATTGGGTGCTCTTGCTGGGGCGGATCATCGCGGGGATGGCAGGGGCAACCTACATCACGGCAACCGCGTATATCTCAGACATTGCTAAGCCCGAGCAGCGCGGCGCAAGTTTTGGCATGATTGGTGCCGCCTTTGGCATCGGCTTTGTCCTTGGCCCGGCCCTTGGCGGCATGGCATCGGGCTTGCATATCACTGCCCCGTTCTGGATCGCCGCGGGCCTCTCTGCGCTGAATGTTGCGTTCGGATTGTTCATCTTGCCAGAATCGCTCAAACCAGAGAACCGTCGTTCTTTCGGCAGAGCTGACCTTAACCCCTTTGGATCAATCTTGCGCGCCTTTGCCATTCCCGGCCTTGCCGCACCATTGGTCTGCATCTTCGTTTTTGAGTTTGCAAATCTCGTCTACCCTACCCTTTGGGCCTTTTGGGGACGCGAAGTCTTTGCCTGGGATGGTTTCACCATTGGGCTCAGCCTTTCCGCATACGGTGTCCTGATTGCGGTTGTGCAGGCGGGCCTGCTACCTCGGCTCACCCGCAGCTTGGGCGATGGCCGAACGCTTATTCTAGCCAGCGGCGCGGCGATCGTCGGGATGGTCGGATTTGGATTTGCAGGTGCGATCTGGGCAGTAGCCGTCTTTCTGCCCATTGCAGCGCTATCCGACATGGCCCCTCCCTTGATGACCGCTTTTGCTGCCAATCGGGTGGGGGATGATCAGCAAGGTTTGGTGCAGGGGGTGATTGCTTCTCTGTCGTCAGTTGCAGCTGTCGCCGCCCCAATTGCACTGACCGGAGTATTTGAGACCTTTGTCGATGACCAAGGCATCTACTTTCCCGGAGCACCATATGTTGTTGGGGCCGTCCTGGTCTTGGCAATCCTGCCTTTGATCATCAGGATATGTCGAACCTGACGGCTGGCCAGTCAAAGCACCGCATTCACAGGCAAGCACCCGGTAAACGCCATGACCAAACGTCTGGGCGACCGGACAAATTCAAAGGCATTATCTTGTGGGGGTAGTGGCGGACCGAGGAGGATTCGAACCCCCGACCCCTTGATTCGTAGTCAAGTACTCTATCCAGCTGAGCTATCGGTCCACTGCGGCGGGGTTTACTGCTGTCCTGAGAGAGTCGCAAGCCCAAAGCGCAAAGAATTGCAAAAAACTGCGACGGGGCCATTGGCGTGGCTTTTACCCAGGCCCAAAAGAACAAAGGCGCCACTGGGGCGCCTTTGGTATGCTCAAAACCCGAGTTTTGATCGTGTCTGGCTGACTTCGGTCTGGAATTTATAGCCCCGGACAAAACCTGCGTTCTTGTCCACTGGCCACCACTCCGGATCATTTGGCCAACTGCGCCAGACTGTGCCCCAGGCATCCACCACATGGCTGATGCAGGATCTATCGCTAGGGCTCGCACCGGCGCGGCGGCCGTCAGGATAGTACCAGATCAGATCCTGGCACATGCGCCCGTTCGCATCGATGCTCCATGTGCCAGCCCCAAGGTTGTCGCTGGAATTCGCACACCACGCGCGCGCCTGACCGTTGGGTGCAAAATAGATGCCGCCGCCACAGTTGTTCGTCCAAAGCTCGGTCTTACCCGAGTAGATCTTTGCGACTTTCTGAGTATCCGGGATCTTTGCACTGCGCGGCATCGGGTCAGCGCTGGTCACGGCTGGGATCACCATGCCAACAACGGCAGCAATCAGGTTGCGGCTGAAAGATGTCATCTTCTTTCCCTCCTTGATGGGGCCAGCCAAACACGCTGACACATAGAGATTACCCCGAAAACAGCATTTCACGAAGACGCTGGCTCAAGGCGTATCAAAAACCGGTGCCACCGGTGGCACCACAACAGGCCCTGGTCAGAACAGGAAGTTGTCTGCGTTATCAAGTTCGGCGATCGTGGTGTTTTCCACAAACACGGTGACGTTGGCGAAGTAGATTGCCACATCGTCTCCGACGAGACCGAAATCCACGTCATCCATGCTCTCGGCTCCTCGGTTCAGGCGAATGCGGTCGACGCCAACCTCAAAGTCAACGATCCGGTCCGTGTGATCGCCCCGATTGAAGATAAAGACATCCGCTCCGGCCCCACCATACATGGTGTCATCGCCGGTGCCGCCATTGATCCGGTCCGCACCCGCACCCCCGCGCAGAACATCCGAGCCATGCCCGCCAAACAGCCGGTCAGCGCCTGCACCTCCGCCGACGTCGTCATTTCCGACACCGGCAAATAGCAGGTCGCGCCCCACGCCACCGCGCAGGATGTCCTCTCCTCCGTTGCCGTGCAGGGTATCGCGCCCGTAGCCGCCAATCAGGCGATCGTCCCCCAACTCTCCGCGCACCTGATCGTGGCCGCCGCCAGCCCGCACCACATCATTGCCAGAACCCAGCAGCACCTCATCATTGCCCCCGAAGGTGCGCAGGTTGCTTTCTGAATTTTGCAGCGTCGAAATCCTGTCGTCACCTGCCAGCATCAGCCGCGAAAGTTCGCTCGACCCGAGTGACGAAAAATCTGAAAAGCTCAGCGTCAGGTCGGACATGGAAATGATCGGTGCACCATCAAGCGAATGGTCGATCGCGTAAATGATCCATTCGGCCTGATCTTCGCTAGAGAAATTGCCAAACAGTCTCAGGATGGATCCGTCTGACCCGACCTGTTCCAGCTCTGTGTCGGACACAATTGTCGTAAAGGCCTCGCGCCCCTTTTCCAGCCCGTCAAAGGACAACCGATTACGCAAAGACGAAACACCAGGAACGGTGGCTACAAATACATTGGCCATGGGGCCCCTCATCAGACAAGTGGAACAAATTGATTAAAAGGAGATACGTTTTTACGGCCTCTCTGGCAAATTTCAGGCATCGAGACATGGTTAACGTTGCATTAATGCGGCCAGGAGGCAGACAAAGATCAGCAAGTGTCAGCATTGTTCCCGAATAAGGGACAGAGTGCGGGCGACGCGCGGATGTCTGGCAGTGATTCTGCCCCTGCAACCCACCAATTTCGGGGGGCATCAGATCATCTGCGCTGTCCCGTCAGCACCGCTTTTGTCCGTATATCGCGCAGCTGTGCGCTGAAATCGGATGCATCATTTTCCGCATAACTGTCGCGCGCCATCAGCCAGGGCACGCAAGATCATGCCGCAAGTATCTGTTTTATATTCATTATTTTCACTATACCCATTTTGCATAGCACCGTTGCAATCGGCATTGGATTGTTTTGGGGGCCTACGGTACCGAATAAAAAAGAACACCGTAACGGGAGGACCGAATTATGAAGTTTTTCGCGAGCACGCTCGCAGTTGCGACCCTGTCGGCAACGCTGGGAACAGCTGCGCTGGCAGAAGTGACCGTCAAGGTTGCCTATGACGCGGACCCGGTTTCGCTGGACCCGCATGAGCAGCTGTCCGGCGGCACCCTGCAACTGTCGCATATGGTTTTTGATCCGCTGGTCCGCTGGACGCAGGATCTTCAGTTTGAGCCGCGCCTGGCGGAAAGCTGGGAACAGATCGACGAAACAACCATGCGCTTCAAGCTGCGCGATGGCGTGACCTTCCACAGCGGCAATGCCCTGACAGCCAAGGACGTTGACTGGACCTTTGACCGCCTGAAGCAAAGCCCCGATTTCAAGGGTATCTTTGCGTCCTTCACCGACGTGGAAGTTGTGGATGATCTGACGTTTGATCTGAAAACCTCAGAACCTTATCCGCTGGTCCTGCACACCGCGACCTACATCTTCCCGATGGACAGCGCGTTCTACACCGGCACAACCGAAGACGGCAAAGACAAGTCCGAGCTGGTCAAGCACGGCGACAGCTTTGCATCGCGCAACCTCTCTGGCACTGGCCCGTTCACCGTCACCGAGCGTGAGCAAGGCGTAAAAGTCGTCTTTGATCGCTTCGATGGCTACTGGGATACCGCATCCGAGGGCAACGTCGACAACATCATCCTGACCCCGATCAAGGAAGACCCGACCCGCGTTGCTGCCCTGCTGGCAGGGGATGTGGACTTTATCGCGCCGGTTCCGCCGACCGACCTGAAGCGCGTCGAAGAGCACGACGGTACAACCCTGATAACGATGCCCGGCACCCGGATCATCACGTTCCAACTGAACCAGGACCGTGTTGAAGCGTTCAAGGATGCCCGTGTTCGTCAGGCCATCGACTTTGCCGTCAACAATGCAGGCATCGTTGATCGCATCATGCGTGGCTTCGGCACCGTTGGCGCACAGGCTAGCCCGGCTGGCTACCTCGGCCATGATCCGGCTCTCACTCCGCGTTACGACCTGGAAAAAGCCAAAGCGCTGATGGCCGAAGCAGGCTATGCAGATGGCTTCACCGTTACCATGATGGCGCCGAACAACCGCTATGTGAATGACGACAAAATCGCACAGGCCGTTGCCTCGATGCTGTCCAAGATCAACATCAAGGTTGACCTGCAGACCATGCCGAAGGCGCAGTACTGGCCCAAGTTCGACGAGCGCGCAGCAGACATGATGATGATCGGCTGGCACTCTGACACCGAAGACTCCGCCAACTTCCACCAGTTCCTGACTCACTGCCCTGATGCGGAAACCGGCAACGGTCAGTACAACTCCGGCAACTACTGCAACCCGGAAGCAGACGCCCTGATGGCGCAGGCAAATGCCGAAACCGATCAGGCCAAGCGCGCCGAGCTGCTGAGCAAACTGGAAGGTATTCTCTACAACGAAGCCGCCTTCATCCCGCTGCACTGGCAGAACCTTGCCTGGGGTGCACGTGAAGGTGTCCACGCAGAGAAAATCGTGAATGCTCTGAACTTCCCGTACTTTGGTGATCTCGTCGTCGAGTGATCCTGATCCAGCCGGGGCGGCCCTGCTGCCCCGGTCATACCGCCAGCTTCCCGAAAATTGCACTTCTTAATGGGCATGTCCCTGCCGCCCGACGGGCGTTTGTGGTTTTGTGTCCATCAACAAGTGACCGACTGAAGGTAATCAAAACATGCTCGCTTACCTCGTGAAACGTGTGTTTCAAGCGATCGCGGTGATGTTCGCCATCTCGCTGATCGGCTTTGCGATCCAGGACAATCTGGGCGACCCCTTGCGCGAACTCGTTGGCCAATCCGTTTCCGAAGAGGTGCGTCAGCAGCTCCGGGACGAACTGGGCCTGAACGACAGCTTTATGACCCAATACATTCGCTTCCTCGGCAATGTGCTGCAGGGCGATCTGGGAACCTCATATTTCTTCAAGGAACCGGCACTGGACGTCATCCTGAAGAAACTTCCCGCGACACTGGAACTGGTGGCTGGGGCAACGCTGATCATCATCGGCCTGTCGGTTCCCCTCGGCGTCTATACCGCGATCAAGCCCAACTCTGTCCTGAGCCGTATCATCATGGGCCTGTCCATCGTCGGAATTTCCATTCCCGTCTTCCTGACAGCGATTCTGATGATCTTTGTCTTCTCGGTAGAATTGGGCTGGTTCCCCTCTTATGGCCGTGGTGATGTCGTCCATGTCTTCGGCTATTGGGAAACCAACTTTGCCACGGCAGATGGATGGGTTCACATCATGCTGCCCTCCGTGGCACTGGCGTCAATCATGCTGCCGCTCTTTGTCCGCCTGATCCGCGCCGAAATGATGGAAGTTCTTCAGAGCGAGTATGTCAAATATGCCCGTGCAAAAGGGATCCGGCCGTATCGGATCTACTTTGTCCACGCTCTCAAGAACACATTGCTGCCGGTTATCACCGTGGGTGGTGTACAGATCGGCACAATGGTCGCCTACACCATTCTGACCGAGACCGTTTTCCAGTGGCCGGGCATGGGGTTCATGTTCCTCGAAGCCGTGAACCGCGTCGATACCCCCCTGATCGTGGCCTATCTGATCGTCGTTGGCTTCATCTTTGTCGTTACCAACACAATCGTCGACCTGATCTACGGTCTCGTCAATCCAACTGTTAACCTGGCGAGGATGGGCGCATGAGCAGCCTGAGCACAAACCAACCTACCCCCTCACGCTTCAGCCGCCTGTGGAACTCCAACATGGGCTACAGTTTCCGCCGCAACCCGGTGGCAATTGTTTCCCTCGCGATCTTTCTGATCATTGCAATCGCGTCCACCTTGGCACCGGTTTTGGCCCCGTTCGACCCCTACGATCCGGCCCAGATCGACATCATGAACAGTGAATATCCACCGATGTGGGTGGACGGCGCGGACCCGCAGTTCTTTCTGGGCACCGATGATCAGGGCCGCGATCTGTGGTCGACGATCCTTTATGGAACGCGCCTGTCGCTTTTGATCGGCCTTTGTGCTGTTGCGCTCCAAGCTTTCCTAGGGATCTCCATCGGCCTGGTGGCAGGATACGTCGGGGGGCGAATCGACAGTCTCTTGATGCGGCTCGCAGATATTCAGCTGTCGTTTTCGACGCTGATGGTCGCGATCATCTTTCTTGCCGTGACCCAAGCCATGTTTGGCAGCGAGACCTTCAACCAATATGCGATCTACTTCCTGATTGCGGTGATCGGCGTCGCCGAATGGCCCCAGTACGCCCGGACAGTCCGCGCAACGGTGCTGGCCGAGAAAAAGAAGGAATATATCGACAGCGCCCGTGTGCTGGGCTTTGGTCCGATCCGCATCATGGTGCGTCACATTCTGCCAAACTCTCTATCGCCGATTTTCGTGATCTCAACGGTGCAGGTGGCGAATGCAATTATCTCCGAAGCCTCCCTCAGTTTCCTGGGTCTTGGCATGCCTCCAAGCCAGCCCTCGCTTGGCTCGCTGATCTCGTCTGGCTTTGACTACATCTTCTCGGGCAGCTGGTGGATCACCGCCATTCCCGGTGTGGTTCTTGTTGTGCTGGTTCTGGTCATCAACCTGCTCGGTGACTGGATGCGCGACGTCCTGAACCCCAAACTCTACAAAGGATAAGAGCGATGTCGTTGCTTTCCGTCCGTGACCTGACGGTCAAATTCGCTATGCGGGACAACACAGTTACCGCGCTGAACCAAATCTCCTTTGACCTCGCCAAGGGGGAACGACTGGGGATCGTGGGGGAATCCGGCGCCGGCAAATCCATCACCGGATTTTCGCTGATGAACCTGCTGAGCCGACCCGGCTATATCGACAGCGGCCAAATCCTGTTTGGCGGCCAGGACATCACCCAGCTGTCCGAAGCGGAGATGCGCAAGATCCGGGGCAATCGGATGGCCATGATCTTTCAGGATCCAATGGTCACCCTGAACCCCGTACTGACAATCGGCCAGCAAATGGTAGAGACCCTGCGCGCGCATCGGTCGCTCAGCAAGGCAGAGGCCGAGCAGATCGCGATCCTGAAACTGCGTGAGGTCTATATCCCGTCTCCCGAAGAACGGCTGAACCAATATCCGCACGAGCTCTCGGGCGGGATGCGCCAGCGCATCATCATCGCCATGGCGCTGTTGCTTGACCCGGAGCTGATCATCGCGGATGAACCGACCACTGCTCTGGACGTGACCATTCAGGCCGACATCATGGAACTGTTGTTGGAGCTCTGCCAATCCAACAAGGTTGGTCTGATCCTCATCACCCATGACCTGGGCGTCGTCAGCCAGATGACCGAACGCACATTGGTGATGTATGCAGGCCGCCTGATCGAGGCGGGACCGACGCGCGAGATCATCAATGACCCACAGCACCCTTATACCCAAGGGCTGATCAATGCGCTGCCACAACAAACGCTGCCTGGACAGCGACTGAAACAGATCCCGGGGAACATGCCGTCCTTGACGGCCATCCCCACCGGCTGCCCCTTCAGCCCGCGCTGCGAATATGCAGTCGATCATTGCCGCAAAATCCTGCCCGAAATTGTCCGCTATGGTCAGGTCGAGGTCGCATGTCACGAAGTCAGCCGCCTGCAGAATACCAACTTTGAAGAGGCCAGCGCATGAGCACCGCATCCCAGCAGACCAAACCCCTGCTTGAGCTGAAGGGGCTGGAAAAACGTTTTGATCTCGACAAGGGGTTTTTGGAAACGGTGAAGCTGCGTGGCGGGCGCCTGACCCGCGAGCGGCGATCGGTCCATGCCGTCAACAATGTTTCGCTCAATGTCGACCGTGGCGAAGCGCTCTGCATCGTGGGGGAGTCCGGCTGCGGAAAATCCACTGTGGCTCGGCTGGTTGCGGGCCTGTTGTCACCGACCGGTGGTGAAATTCACTACGATGGCGACCGCATTGACGATCGCAGTCGCGCAGCCATGATGCCGCTGCGCAAGAAGATGCAGATGATCTTTCAGAACCCATATGCGTCGCTCAATCCACGGATGACGATCCAGCAGGCACTGGAAGAGCCGGTGCGCCACCACAATACGCAAATGAACCGGGGTGAAGTGCGCGACAAGGTGGCAGAGGTCATGCGCTCCGTTGGGGTCGATCCCAGCTGGTCCAGCCGCTACCCGCATGAATTCTCGGGTGGCCAACGCCAGCGGATCGCCATCGCCCGTGCACTGACAGTGGACCCGGAGTTCATCATCGCGGACGAGCCGATCTCAGCCTTGGATGTTTCCATTCAGGCGCAGGTGCTGAACCTGATGCTGGAAGCCAAGGACGAACGCGGTCTGACCTATTTCTTCATCACCCACGACCTGAGCGTGGTCGAGCATTTCGGCACCCGCGTGGCTGTTCTGTATCTTGGCACCTTGTGCGAGTTGGCGGATACCCGGACCCTGTTTGAAAACCCCAAACACCCTTATACCAAGGCGTTGCTGTCGGCGGTTCCAAAGCTGAAGGATGAGGGCCCCAGCCATATCCGGCTGCAAGGCGAAATCCCGACGCCCATCAATCTGCCGCAGGGTTGCCCCTTTCAAACCCGCTGTGCATTTGCCAATGCTAGGTGCCGCGAGTCGCGGCCTCGCCCCCTGCTGCAGACCGACGGCAGCACGGTGGCGTGTCATGCCGTGGAAGAGGGACGGCTGGACGGCTGACCCTTTACCACCCCATCACCCCGGACCCCTGAACGGACCTAGGCAACTTGGACATTATCTGGCTCAGAGACTTTGAATCGCTCACGACGCACAAGAATTTTTCTCGTGCGGCAGAGGAGCGCAATGTCAGCCAACCCGCGTTTTCCAGGCGCATCCGCGCCCTGGAAGACGAGGTGGGGGTCAAGCTGATCAACCGCCAGACCTTTCCTCTCTCGCTCACCCCTGCGGGCGAGGTCTTTCTGTCCCAGGCCAAATTGATCCTGCGCACCTATTCGGAAACGATTGAACGGTGCCAGACCATTGATGCGGCCGGCGAGAACGTGATCCGCTTTGCTTCCAGCCAGTCGCTCTACATGACCCATTTCCGGGATCATATCGAACCGCTGATGGAGGCGGGTGGGCTGGATGTTGATCTCAACTCGACCAGCTGGGCCGCAGATCAGTTCGTCTCGGCCCTGCAACAGCGCTACTGCGATGTTATCCTGACCTATTGGCATCCCGCGATGGACTTTCTTTCGCCGCTGGAAGTGAGCAAGTGTGATTTCCTCACCCTGTCAGAGGATCAGTTCGTGCCAGTGTCAAAGACCGGCCCTGATGGGGCGGCCCTGTTTGATCTGCGCCGGGACACCAAACGCCAAATCCCACTGCTGTCCTACGGCAGCGCATCTGCGCTGCGCTCTGTTCTTGACCACACGTTGCGTCAGCAGATCAGCCCGCCCAACCTGTTGGTGGTAAATCAGAATGCGCTAGCAAACTCGGTCAAGGCGATGATCCTTGAGGGCTTTGGTCTGGGCTGGCTCCCCCGCAAACTCTGCGAGGCCGAACTCGCAGAAGGCCGTCTGGCTCTGGCCGGCGGTGACGAGTTTGTCACAGCTCTTTCCGTGCGCCTGTACCGTGAGACGGAAAACACCAAACCAACTCTTCACGATTTCTGGCGCAAGATGAGCGCCAGCATTGCCTGAACGACACACCGTCCCCACGGGGACAAATCATCTATTTTTCAACGGGCTAGCTTTGCCATTATCTGTTTGTCAGGGAAACAGGTCGCTGCCTCACCTTGCGTTTCCTGCCATCTCCCGATGGAGCGGCGGGTTTTGAAACCTGCAAGCCCGTCTGCACCGCCAACATCATGGCCCAGGGCCTCCAACCCGCGCTGCAGCGCCGCGACCTCAGATCTCAGCATTTTGTCGACGCGCCCCCAAGGGGCGACGAAATCGCCAACACCAAATTGAATGCGATCGCCGACATGGCCAACAAACAGCGCATAGAGATCGCTCTTGTTGTAGTCCTTTAAAACGTAAAAGTTCGGCGTCACCAAAAATGCAGGTCCATTGCGCCCTGCAGGCAGCATCAAATAGGCCTCGCCGCGCCGTTCGTGGTTTGGAAAGGGGCGGCCAGATACGCGGGTGATCCCCAGTTTTTCCCAGTCACGGATACGACGCCCCTGATCCGGCCCTTCCAGCGTGCAGGACACGGACGCGGGCAACCGCACCTCAAACCCCCAATCCCTGCGCCGGTCCCAGCCATGATGGTCAAGATAGGCGCCTATTGATGCAATCGTATCCGCCTCAGAGGTCCAGATATCCGCCCGCCCGTCACCATCGCCGTCGGCTGCAAATTTCAGGAAACTCGATGGCATGAATTGCGGCTGACCCAAGGCCCCAGCCCAACTGCTCTTCATACTCTGGTTTGGCGCTTGGCCTGTTTCCGCGATCTGCAAGGCCGCAATCAACTCTGCCCGGAAAAAAGCGGCTCGTCTGCTCATGAACGCCTTGGTTCCAAGAACCTGAAACGCATTATGCGGAATGGCCGCTTTCCCGTAGGCGCTCTCTCGGCCCCAAATCGCAAGGATAATCCGTCCAGGAACACCTGTGCGCTTTTCCACCTGGGCGAGGACAGCAGAATGGCGTTTTGCCATCTGTCGTCCGGTAGCGCTTGCTCCGTTAACCGCACCACGGCCAAAGTACCGACCCGGCGCGCCGAACTCCGCCTGTCGTTGTGCACGAGGCGCTTGCCGGTTCGACCCCGGCGGCACCAGATCGGGCAGATCCCAATTCAGGCTCACACCGCGAAAGGAGCGGTCAAAGGTGGACCGGGACACGCCTGCCTTGCGTGCGGCGGGCCAAATCTCTTGTAAAAGCCAGGTCTGAAAATCGCGCTCGATCTTTGCGCGGTTTTGGGCCAGAGCCGGGCTGACAAGTGCCGCGCAGACCATCAGAACACAAACCAAACGCGTGAGCATAATCATTCCTCTTTCCCCAACCGGCCCAATGTCCCCTGCCCTGCCAGCCTAACCACACGCGCGACACGCGTCGCGGGGAGAATTGCTGCAAAATCAGCTCTTTTCGATCGGTACCTCCAACCCGATTTTCTTGCGCCCCATAACAACCGACGTTCTGAACCTGCGCACATTTGAATCCTCAAAAAACAGGCGCTTGGTCAGTTCTTCAAACGCAGCCATATCCGACGCCGTGCAGATCAGACAGAAATCAGCCTCACCGGTAAGATAATAGCACTGTTGCACCATCGGCTCTGCCTCCGCGCGGCGGGTGAAGGCATCGATCTGATCCAGTCGTTCGCGTTCCAACTCGACCATCACGACAAAGGTCATGGGCATTCCCACCTTCGCCGGATCGACCAACGCAACATCACCAGTAATGACCTTTCGCGCCCTCAGGGATTTGACCCTGCGCTGAACAGACGCAACAGATAATCCCGCTTCTTCCGCCAATGCCTCCAGACCAATTCTGGCATCCCGCTGCAAAAGCCGCAGGATCGTCACATCTGATGCATCAAGTTTCTCGCTCACATCTCACCCGAAATTTGCAAGTTTTTCTCATTTCAAGGCAATAATTGCACATCATCCCGCAAGTCGCTTGGGTAAAATGTGGTCATGGAACAGATCAATGTCACCCTCGACCCCGCCAAACCGCTCGCAATGCTGCAGTCCTGCCCGGCCTATCAGCCCTCTCCGCTCTCCGTTCATAAGGTTGGAACGCATGACGTCTGGGTTAAGGATGAAACCCAACGCATGGGACTTGGCGCATTCAAGGCAATGGGCGGCGTCTACGCCGTCGCCGAACTCTTGGTGCGTGAATGCGGGACATCTATCCAGGATCTCACCAGCCCCGAAGCACGTGATAAAGCGGCTGGCGTGACCTTTGTCTGCGCAAGTGCCGGCAATCACGGCATGGCGGTCGCCGCCGGCGCAATGCTGTTTGGCGCAGGCTGCCGCATTCACCTGGCTGATACCGTTCCCGAAGATTTCGTGTCCCGCCTGCGAGCAAAAGGGGCCGAAGTCGTGCGCTCTGGCGCCACGTATGAGGACAGCATCGCAGCCGCGATCAAGGACGCCGAAGACAGCGGCGCCATCCACCTCGCCGACGGATCATGGCCCGGCTACACAGAGCCACCCCGCCTGGTAATGGAAGGTTACACGACGATCGCAGAAGAAATGCGCGACAGCTTTGCCGCGGCGGGCAGCTGGCCGACCCATGTATACCTGCAGGCCGGTGTCGGTGGCCTTGCCGGTGCAATCGCCTACATGATCCGGAAAAACTGGGAGGTTCAGCCGGACATCATCGTGGTTGAACCCGATGCCGCCCCCTGCCTGAGCGAAAGTGCGAAGGCAGGTGAAATGGTGACGGTTGCGGGGCCTGTCTCCAACATGGGGCGTCTGGACTGCAAAACGCCGTCCATGCTGGCGTTCGAAATCCTATCAAAAACGGCTGACCGCTACATCGCTATCTCGGATACCGACGCCCTTGCAGGTGTCGCCAAGGCGCATGACCTTGGTATTGGCAGCACTCCCTCTGGCGCTGCCGGGCTTACAGCCTTGTTGCAGGAACAGATGCATGCCTTGCCCGCAGACGCCCGCCCCTTGGTGATCTTGTCAGAAGGGGCTGTGCAAGATGACTGATCTCGATCTTGTCGCGTTTCGCCGCGACTTGCACGCGCATCCCGAAACAGGGTTTGACCTGCATCGAACCGCAGACAGGATCGCAGCGGTGCTTGAGGCAGCAGGATTGTCCATCACCCGCGACGTTGGCACCAGCGGAATTGTCGCAACGCTCCAGCGCGGGCCATCAAGCGAAGGCATTGCCTTGCGCGCAGATATGGACGCCCTCCCAATTGAGGAAGCAACCAACCTGCCGTACCGCTCGACCAATGCGGGCGTTTTTCATGGGTGTGGCCATGACGGACACAGTACCATGCTGGTTGGGGCAGCTTTGGCTTTGGCGGCGGATCCCGGCTTTGACAAGACGGTCCATTTCATCTTTCAGCCGGACGAAGAAAACGGTACCGGCGCAAAGGCGATGATCGACGACGGCCTGTTCAGCCGCTTTCAGATCAACAGGGTTTTTGGCCTCCACAATATGCCCGGAATGGCGGTTGGGCAGTTTGCAACGCAGTCCGGGCCCTTCTGTGCCTTTGAGGACAACTTTGACATCAGGATTTCTGGGAAGGGCGGCCATGCCTCTATGCCCGAACGCGGCGTGGATCCCATCGTGACCGGCGCCGCAGTTGTCACCCAGCTGCAGACCATCGTATCACGCGCGGTCGCACCACGAGACCACTGTGTTGTGTCGGTGACCGACTTCCAGACTGACGGTGCGCGAAACATCCTTGCCAGCAATGTGCAGATCACCGGTGATTGTCGGGGGTTTGATGCCCATGTTTCCGCCCGGATCGAAGAGCGCATGCGCGCTATCGTGGATGGGGTTTGTGCGGCGCAGGGGGCAAGCGGTCGCGTTGAGTATTCAACCTCGTTTGAACCTCTGGTGAACGATCCAGACGCAACCCAGTCCGCGATCAAGGCGGCTGGCTTGGTCGGTCAGGTGGATGACGCCTACGGTCGCGTCGGGTTTTCCGAGGATTTTGCAGCATTCCTGCAGCATCGCCCTGGCGCCTTTATCCTGATGGGGAACGGAACCGAGGGTGCAAATGCCATGCCGCTGCACAATCCGGGCTATGATTTCAACGACGATGCCATCGCGCCGGGGGTGGCTTATTGGTGTGCGCTGGCCAAAGCCGACTGACACGCCGGGTCAACTGTCCGCAAGGGGAAGCCGAAAGGCAACGCTGAGCCCATCTGATCCATCCACCTCCAGCGTGCCTGCGTATTTCCCGACCGTGCTGCGGATCATGCGCCAGCCGAGCGAGCCAGACCGTTCTGGCCGCTCGTCTTCTTGGCGCAACCCGCGGCCATTGTCCTTGACGGTCAGGCGAATTTCATCCGCCTCCTCTTGGATATGTACCCTGACCACCCCTTCAGAGCGCCCAACAAATGCGTGTTTGAAGGCGTTGGTCAGCAGTTCGCCAACCAGCAGCCCCAAGTCGATCGCCATGGACGCGGAGATTTCTGGGTCCTCCCCTTCCACGCAAACATCCACCTTGAGCGCATCGGAACTAAAGGCAGCCTCTGCGTTGCGCGCGATATCTTCCAGAAATGGTCGCGCCTGCAGCCGATCCACACGGGCAGATTTCTGCAGCTGTTCGTGGGCCTTGATGATCGACTGCACCCGCTGTTCCAGATCTCCCAGAACTGATTTGGTTTCTTCGAGTTCAGCATTCTTTCGGCTCATCCGGATCAGGGCACCAATCAGGGCAAGGTTGTTGCCGGTGCGGTGATGGACCTCCCGCATCATCAGATCACGCTCGTTCAGCGCCTCGATCAGAACGCGGTTTTGTTCTTCCAGCTCAGCAAGGGGATCGCTTTTGCGGATGCTCGCGATGGCATCTGTAACGCGCGCCGCAACTTCGGCCAGCTCATCTGCCCGCGTGTGGCTCATGAACAACATGTCCACCTCGGTCCCTTCAGACCCTGTATTGATGACATGCTGGTCGGCCAGTCGCCCCAACCCCTTGAGCCCAAGGCCAAGACCCGGCACAACGAGTCGATCTGTGGGCGATGGTGCGGCTCCGCTCTCGATCCCGCTGCCCTGGTCTGTCACGATCGCACGCAGTGCAACCCGCCCATTCTCCTGTGTCAGGCTAAGACGGACGCGGCCATTTTCTGCGTGTTGCTGTGCATTGCGTGCTGCTTCAAGCAAAGCGGTGACAGCCCGTGTCTGTGCAAACGTTCCAAGGTCCAACGCTTTGGTGACGGCCATCGCTGTAAAGCGCAGACGTTGAATGTCTTTTTCGGTTTCCGCCTTAATGGTGATCAGATGGATCGACATGGGCTCAGTTCTCTCTGGCTATGCGGCAGACAACGATCCCGGCGTCATCGCGACCTCTGAAATTTTCCGCCATCAGCTTGCCGGCAATCAACAGGGCAGAGCGCATCAGCAACGCGGGCTTGGCCTGCAGATCCCGAAGGGTGCGAATGCCGTCCGTATGCATGATGACGATATCTCCTGGCTCCAGCACAACCTGTTCATGGAAGGGTTTTGCGTCCAGGCCACCCAGGCGACCGTCACGGGTGGCAAACCGTTTGGTGTCCTGAATGCGGGCCCGCAACGTCGAGATGTTGCCAACCGACGCAAAGTTGACAGAACGTCCCGCGCCATCAAGTGACAGGCAGGCCGCGACCGCCCCACGTGTCCCCGCAATATCGGATGAGGCGTCAGTGAGGGTCTGGACAACATCCCTCCCTCTGCCCCGAAAGAAGCTCTTCAGCAGCTCGGTCGTCGCATCGGCTGCCTTGGCGCCATGTCCCAGGCCATCACACAGGATCACATCACTCGGCCCGGACAGATCCTGCCCGCCCCGCGCTGGCGCAAGACCCCATCCGTCCCCGCAGCGCTGTTCGTTTGGATGCGTGACGAGAAGACCCGCGATTTCAACCTTGTCTCCGGCTGCCAACCTGCTGGTTACGAATTCACAGGCGACCGTGGTGCCTTCATCAAGGTCCGAAAAGATATCAAACCGGTCAGCCAGGCGCCGCATCGCCCCAAGCCCGAGCCCGGCAGACGCCACGCTGCTTGCGCCGTCTTCCATCATCCGTTCGATCGAAACGATGCCCGGCCCCTGATCATGCACAATCATGGCCAGCCGCGGCCCGCGCAGCCCCGGCATGATCTGCAGCAGACACCTGCCCCGACGGGCATACCGCAGCGCATTTGTAGCCGCCTCACTGACGACGATGACAATTTCTTCGGTTCGGTCGCGTGAAAACCCCGCCGAATGGGCGAGTTGTCGTGCCAACCGTCGGCACGCCGAAATGTCGCTTGGATCAGCTACGGGCAACCAATGGGTCATAGTCGGGCCACCATTGTCACGCAGGTTCCTTTGCCTACTGTAGTTTCAATTTCCATCTGATCGCACAGGCGGCGCGCGCCCCCCAGCCCGCGTCCCATGCTACCCGCCGTGCTGAATCCATCGCAAAGCGCGGCGTCAACATCAGCAATCCCCGGCCCTTTGTCCCGGCAGACCACGGTGACACACGGCGGATGCACCTGACTGTAGATGCGCGCCTCGCCTCCGCCACCATGCATGACGGCGTTGCGGCCGATCTCGCTGACGGCCGTGACAAAGCGTGTCTTTTTCACGGAGCGCGCGCCCAACTTCTCCAGCTCCTGCCCCGCAACGCGGCGCGCATGCAGGACATCCCGGTCCCGCAGCAGAACACAAACGCTCACCAATGCCCCTTCCGGAACGCTCATGCCAATGGTTTGCCCCTGAGATCCTGCAGCGCATGGCTGAGCGACAGCGCGGTTTTGCTCTCTGGCAGCTCCATGCCAAGTTCGACCAGCGTCATCGCAACGGCAGGACGCATACCCACAACATAGGTCTGCGCATCCAAAAGTTTGGAAACACTCGCCAGCTGCGCCAGGATCCGGCCAACAAAGGTATCAACGATTTCGAGCGCGTTGATATCCATGACGACAGCGCGCGCTGAATCCCTCACAATGCGCTCTGCCAGTGCCTCTTGCAGATCAAGGATATCCGTGTCCGAGATATCCTCTTGGATGGCAACGAGAAGCACACCCTCGACAAAGTAGATTGCTGATGCCGCGCTCATCTTACTGTTTGGCCTTGTGGACAATCTCGTAGCCCACCCTGTTCAAAGCATCCGCAAGACCGGTGCGGATGGTCGAACGGGTGGTCACTTCGCCGACATCGACGCCGAGCTGGACCATTGTCTGGGCAATCGTCGGGCTGATGCCGCTGATGATGCATTCCGCGCCCATCAATCTGACAGCCGATGCCATCCTCAGCATGTGCTGAGCGACCTGCGTGTCCACGGTCTGCACACCTGTAAGGTCAACAATCACGACCTCTGATTGGCGCTGCAGGATGGTTTCCAGGAGGTTTTCCATCACCTCCTGCGCGCGGGCAGAATCCATCGTACCAATCAGCGGCAGGGTCAGCACCTTGTCCCACAACTCGACAACCGGCGTTGACAGCTCCTGCATCTGATCGCGCTGTTGTTCGATGATGCGATCACGTTCTGCAATAAAGACCTCGGTGCAATAGACCGCAAATGCGTCGATCACCCGGCTGATAAAGAAAATCTCTTCCACCAGCTCGCCTGCCTGATCTGCCAGCAGCTCCTTCAGCTGAAAAAAGATCGGGCCCTTGAGCGCAAGAACAAACGAAGCCATATCGCTCGGGCTCACGCCGCGGGCGCTGCGCTCTTGGGTGACATCCACCAAAACCGTGCGCAGCTCTGTCCAGGCCTCGCTGCTCAGATCAAAGCGGCTGCCGGTATCTCCCTCGGCAATCCCTGTAATCATCGCCCGCAGCAGAGAGGAGGTCTGTTCGCGCCCCTCCTTGTGAGAAAACAAATCGGTTCTCTGGACACCTTCGTCGCTCTGTGTGGAAATCCAGCCATCCAAAATCGCGTCAAACCGTTCCCGAAGGATGGACAGGACTGTGCTTGTTTCAGTTTCCGACATATTTTCCTCAAGAAATAGGATCCACCTGACACGCGCCCTACACATGCGCGCCAGCTTTTCTGTATCAACGTCAACTATGTAGACCCCGAAAACCGCTTCGCCAGCACCCTTGAGATTTTTTATTTCGTTGGCCGGGCTCTCGTCGGCGTCAAGCCGCCGCGCAACCCAAAGGCTGTGATTTCTTGGCGGCCTCACCTTGCAGGGCAAACTGGATCCGCTAGTGTTGCGGCAAAGAGCACGGAAAAACGGCGGGCAAGATGAGCATTTCACGACGGCATTTCGGATTGGGGCTTGCGGCCCTCGGCTTGGGAGCATGCGGCGGGGGCCTCCCCACCGGGGGAACCAGCCCGGTGAAATCCACTGGCCTTCCCGCAGATCTAAGACCAATACCAAACGCGGCCTATGACGCATGGGTTGATGCATTCAAGCCACGCGCTCTTGCGGCTGGGATCTCTCAGAACACATTGAACGCTGCGTTCCGCGGGACCGGCTATTTGCCTGGTGTGATCAAACGCGACCGAAATCAAACCGAATTCAAACGCAGCCTGGAGGACTATCTGTCAATCGCCGCCTCAGATGAACGGGTCGGCAAAGGACGTGCTGCCTTTGCCCGCCACCGCAGCACCTTGGCCGCTTTGGAGCAAGCCTACGGTGTGGACGCCGAGATCATCGCAGCGATCTGGGGGCTTGAGAGCTTTTTTGGCGAACGCAAAGGCGATGTTCCCGTTATCTCAGCAACCTCAACCTTGGCATTTGATGGCCGTCGCGGCGCGTTTTTCGAAAAGCAGCTGATCGCAGCCCTGCGCATCCTGCAGCGCGGCGATATCACGCCCGCCCGCATGACCGGCAGCTGGGCTGGCGCCATGGGCCACACGCAGTTTATTCCAACGTCCTACCAGGCCTTTGCGGTGGATTTTACCGGAGATGGAAAACGCGACATCTGGTCAGAGGACCCCAGCGACGCGCTGGCATCCACCGCCGCTTATCTTGCCCGCAATGGCTGGACACGCGGGCAGGCGTGGGGGCGCGAGATCACTGGCGACACATCAGCGACAGGCACGGTCATCCAGCCCCAACCAGGGGGGCCGCGCTTTGCAGTGACCGGAAACTTCCGCGCCATCAAACGCTACAATAACTCTGATGCCTATGCGATCGGCGTTGGTCATCTTGCTGACCGGATTGCAGGCGGCGGACCGTTGCGCACGCCCTTCCCTCCTGATGCAAACGGGCTCACCAAACAGGACCGGATTGCCCTGCAAAAGGGGCTCACAGCCAGAGGTTTCGACACCGGTGGTGCAGATGGGGTGATCGGGCCCAACACTGAAAAGGCAATCCGCGCCTATCAGCAAAGCCGCGGTCTGCCTTTGACCGGAACACCATCGCAGTCCCTGCTACTCGGGCTCTAGGGTCAGGATGCATTGATTTGGCTATCAGCAAAAAGGGCGCAGAAATTCTGCGCCCTTGTGGTTTGTGTTCTGTTTGATCCTGTGCAACGTCAGCTGACCATTTGCCAATCCATGCTTTCGGCCTGACCATCTGCGCCATAGGTCTCCATCGATTTTGCAGTGCCGGGGGTCACTGTGAAATGCGCGACAAGCTCGGCAAGTTTGGTCGCGTCCCCCCGCAGCATATGGCTGGCTGCGGTCGATTGTTCGACCATGGCTGCATTTTGCTGCGTCACTTGGTCAAGCTGGCCCATGCCGATGTTGATCTCATGCAAGCCAGTGGATTGGGTGACCGCACCATCAGCAATCTCAGACACCTGCTTGGAGATTTCGCTGACCTGATCGACAATCGCATTGAGCGCCGCACCCGCCTTGCCGACAAGTTCAACCCCCAGGTCCACCTTCTTCGAGCTTTCGCTGATCAGTGTCTTGATCTCCATCGCGGCGTCCGATGTGCGCTGAGACAGACCCCGAACCTCGGATGCAACCACCGCAAAGCCCCGACCAGCTTCGCCTGCACGGGCCGCCTCCACCCCGGCGTTCAGCGCCAAGAGGTTGGTCTGGAACGCGATATCGTCGATGACACCAATGATCTGCGCGATGTGTTTTGAGCTTTCTTCGATATCGGTCATGGCGGAAACCGCGCTGCCGACCACATTGCCGTTCTCAACCGCCTCTGTCTTGGCCTTTTGCGTTGTCCCTTCAGCCTGGCGCGCGCCCTCTGCCGCGGACTTCACGCTGGCAGTCAACTCGTCCAGCGCTGCTGCGGTTTGTTCAAGTGTCGCCGCCTGGCTTTCCGTCCGGCGAGACAGATCATCAGAGGCCTGGCTGATTTCATCTGCACCATTGCGGATGGAGGACGCAACATCGACCATCTCCACCACCGTGTTGCTCAGCGTCTCGGCGGTCTGATTGAAATCAGCCTTGAGCTGGGCGTAGCCATCTTTCAGATCCTCGTTGATCCGCACGCTCAGATCCCCCTGCGCCAAGGACGCAAGACCATTGCCGATCGCTGTGACGGCCGCCGCCTGCTCTGCCTGATGCAAGGCGCGTTCCTCTTCTGCGGTTTTGGCCAGCTCGTCCTTTTCCACCAGCCCGTTGCGGAATACGGTCAGAGCCTGAGCGATCCTGAAAACCTCGTCACTGGTGCGATCAAACCCTTTGATGGGGCTCATATCGCCGTTTGCCAGCCGTTCCGTTGTGCGGCTGATAGCATTCAGCGGCCGTTGGATCAGCACATGCGTCACAATCAGTGCAGCGATCAAAAGACCCCCCGCGACCACCAGAAGCCGTTCAATATTGGCTTTCGCCTCTGCAACCTCGGCGCCGATCTGCCCCGCCATCGTGGCAATCTCGCTTTGGCTGCCAGCCCCAAGGTCAGAGGCACGGTTGGCAATCTGCAGCACCGCTGCGGTTGTCGCCTCGGCCGCGCTGCGGGCGTCCGCATCGGCATTCAGCGACGCTATACGGTAGGCAGACAATCCGCTATCAGCCTGCGCAAGGGCAACAATCTGATCAAGCGATGCTGCCAGAACACCGTCGTTGAAGTCTCTGTATTCCTCCAACGCCCCTGCCGCGCGAGCCATCGGCTTGGCAGCCGCCAGCGTCCGCTCCGGATCCTGCGAGGTTACGACTGCAAGCGCAGAGGTCTGAAAGTTGCTGATCCATGTGTTGATCTCAAGCAGCGTGTTGAGAAAACCAACCTCATTGGTCAAAAGGCCCTGGATTGCGTCCTTTGATCCTGTGCTGGCATCCTCCGCTGCGATCGTCAGCTCAAACACCATGTCATCAACCGCAGTTGACAGCAGCCCATCGGCTGACAGCCGCGCAGCGAGCACCTCTTGGCGAAGTGCTTCTGACTGGAACCGTCCACGGGACACGGCATCAGACAATGTTGCGGACACATTGCGCAGCTCTTCCGTATCTACAACTTCTGCCGCTTCAAGCCCATCGACCACATCAGACAGTCGACCCGCAGACGCCTGTGCGAGATCGCTGAGGATTGACCGCATTGAGGCGTCGGAGCTGTTGCCAATCGCCAGCGCGATGCCGGACATCAGGTTGATCTCTCCGCGCGCTTCCAGCAGGGCTTGCAGGGTGGCAAACTTCACCTCGACCAAATCAGCCAGCGTTTCCTCGACCGAGGTGATGGTGTCTTCGCCCCCCATGGACAGGTTGAAATACGCATCATCAGCAATTTCAGCCAGGGTCCCCTGAAGCGTCGCGCTCAACTCCTGCAATTGGCCGGTCAGGCTGATCACCTCGTCCGAGTTGCGAAATGCGATCCTGCGCGAGGACACGGATTCCGCCAGCGCGGTTTTGACTTGCACCACATCTGGCTGAAACTCCGACCGCAAGGCTTCGGGCATTTGTGCGACGGTCTGCTCCAGCTGCGCGACTGCCGTCTCGACAGTCTGCGTGGCATTGCTCAATTGATCGGCGTTGTCTGCCATCATCACATTGACCATCGCGTCTTTTGTTTCGCTCGCGGCCCCGATCATCTGTCCACTCAACTGCAATTGGGGCAGCTTTTCTGTCGAAAGGGTCGTCATCTCGGATGAAACCCGTTCAAAGGCAAGGATCACTGCAAAGCCAAGCGCCGCCGTGGTTCCTGCCATCGCCAGCAGGATGAAAAACATCTTCGCGCGGATGCTGGACAGGGGATTCCATTTGCGTAGCGCACTTGTGGGAGTCTGCGTCGTCATGATCTTACCTGTAAATTTCAGTTCACATTCGCCGCCCCGGTTGTGGCAGCTCTCAGACAGGCCGGCGCAAACAACGCACCGGCCCATGAGATAAAGTCAGGACTCGCCGCCGGTCGCGACCGGCTGGAAACCACCGTCCTGTGTAATGCGGGTCAGGAACACATCGTCCATGCCCTGATTGTCGCCGGGGCCAAAGGTCATGGTCACGCCACCAAAATCGACGGTGCCCAATCCATTCATCGCGGCAAGGAAGCTGTCGCGTGTCAGCTCTGCACCTGCGGCTTTCAGTGCCTCAATGGCGAGCCGACCGGTCAGATACCCTTCAAGCGAAACAAAACCTGGCTCGGCTGCTGGGTCCAAAGCCTTGAGCGCGGCCTGATAGTCCGCAACTACGGCAACAGATGTATCCCACGGGAAAGGCACGACCTGGCTGATGATGACACCTTCACCCGCATCGCCAAGCTCCTTGGCGAGCGCATCAGAGCCAACAAAGGAGATATTGACGAAGGTCGGATTGAACTTCAGCTTGCGCGACAGTTTGATGAACTCTGCCACCGGCTTGTATGCGCCAACCATGACAACGGCATCCGGTTTTGCCTTGCGGATGGTCAACAGGGCTTTTTTCACAGCGGTCGTGTTGCGGGTATAAGTGCCCTCCGCAACCAATGTCATACCGCGCTTTTCCAAGGCTGCGGTCACACCAGCGAGACCAACACGACCAAATCCATCGTCCTGATAGAGCAGTGCGATGGATTTCATGTTCTGCTCATCAACGAGATGCGCGATCCAGGCCTCTGTCTCGGCGGCATAGGTTGCCCGCACGTTCAGGATGTTGCCGTGGCTTGCATCACGCAGAAAACCGGCACCGGTAAACGGGCCAAGAAAAGGAACGTTTGCCGCTGTTGCAATAGGCTGTGTTGCGGATGACGTAGGCGTGCCAACCGCGCCGATCAGGCCAATATGGTTGTTGTCTTCGATGACTTTCTTGACCAGCGCCACCGAACGGTCGGGCTCATAGCTGTCATCCATGCTGTCCAAGGCGATCTGGCGTCCGTGGACACCGCCTGCGGAATTCGCTTCGTTGAATGCCGCCTGCATGCCCAACTGCATACCTTGGCCAAGCGCAGCCGCCGGCCCTTCCAGAGCGGCCACCTGTGCAAAGCTGACTTTGTCTTTGGTAATGCCCTGTTCGGCCAGGGCCATCGCGGGCAGCGCCAAGGCCAGCGCCGCTGAAATCATTGTCTTTCCGAGATACATAGATCTACTCCACCTTCGAGAACGCTGATGGAGAGTGAGGCGTAGGCGTTAACAAACCAGATATGCGACAAAGTATCCCTACGTCAGAAATGCGACCAATTTTATCGAGAGTGCGGCAAGCCGCCTGACCCTGCCGGTGCGGACGTTCCCGCGGAATTTGGTTAATTCAATCGACGCAGGGGCGCCTGTCTGCTAACCATTGTGAACATTTTGAAGTGATTGTTTATCGGGTATCGCTGTGAAAATTCCTTTGTTTTTTGATGGCTATGACCTGAAGGCCTATGATTTCCCAGGGGGTCGGCCACTGTCTCATCTACGCGAGCGGCTGCGGTATCACTATCGTCTGATGAAAGGGGCCCAGCCCAGTACCGGCTTTTATGTTGCCTTCAGCAACCTCGCCAAAAGCCTTGAGATGCTTGGCCATGAAATCTGCATAAATGACTTCGGGTTTGCGCGCCGCAACCCGGATTACCCTGTCGGCTTCAGCGGATATCTTGCTCCGCTGGCGCGATTCGGCCTGCAGAACCCGATCCTCTATGGTCCTGGCCGCGTGCCTGATCCGGACCATCTGGCTGCGCTCAGACAACGCATGAACCTGGCGACGGTCACCTATCCGTCACCATGGCCGATCATGCTCAACCCGGTAGAAAGCAGAGACCTGTTTGCCCCGATGTTTGTCGGCATCGACACCGATGCCTGGCCGGATCTTTCCAGCCAAACCAAAACCGTCGATATCCTTCTCTACAACAAGGTTAGATGGGAGGTCCCTACCCGTGACGTTGATCTCATGGCCCCCCTTCGCGCGCTGTTCAAGGCCCGCGGACTGACCGTGGAAGAGATCCACTATGGCCATCACACCCCTGAACAGTTTCGTGCCAGCCTAGGCCGCAGTCGCACGATGGTATTTTGCACCGAACATGAAACGCAGGGGCTCGCCTGTCAGGAGGCGATGTCGTCAGGACTGCCCATTTTTGCCTGGGATGAAGGAAAACTCAGCGACCCCAGCCAACAACGGATCGCGCCGGGGCCTGTCACCCCCAGTTCAGTCCCGTATTTCGATGACCGCTGTGGGCTGCGCTTTACGACCCAGAATATGGAAGAGCGGTTTGATCAATTCTGGAACCAGCGGCATGGCTTTCGTCCGCGCGATTATGTGGTCGAAAACCTCTCGCTCTTACGCGGCGGGCAACGTTTCATGGAACTTTACGGAGCGCTGTGCGACCGCGCCGGTATCCCCACGGATCCAAGCAGACCTGTCACATCGGCCTCTGTCTGACGAAAAACCGCATCCGGTATCGCCGCAATCGCTTGGGAACACGTTTTGATCGCCTGTTGATCCAACGCTGACAGACATGAAATCAGCGCGTCAGGAGTTGCAGCATCGATCGTCCACCCCTGCCCCGTCTGCGCAATCTTGCGACCGGTTTCAGTGCCTGACAGCGCGATGACCGGGCAATTGTGCCAGCCTGCCTCATAGATCCGATTTGGCAGCAGCAAATCCGAATTCCCGCCCGCCTGCCAGAGATCCTGCGCCCAGACCACGTCACAAGAGCCGTAACAGGCCGCCAGACCATCGGGATAGGCATAAGCGCCATGAAACACCACCTGCGCCACGTCCGCTATTCGGTCGTGAAAATCCGGCAGGACGTGGTCGTGGATCTGCCCATGAATATGCAGCTCCACCGCGCCACCCATCCGCTTTGCGGTTTCCAGCAGCAACTCAAAACTCGGGCGGCAGCGGATCGCGCCGATCCAGCCCAGACGGATCACCCCCGCATCACGACTGTCGGCGGCCGGGTCGGGGCGACGGGCGTCATCTGCCAGCACCAGCTTGTTTTCGACCAGATGCCAAGGCCCGTCATACCCCTGCCGATTCGAGAAGTAGCCTCGGTGGAACCCGGGAGAGGAGAGCCACAACGCACTGACGCTCTGCAAAAGGCGCCGCTCTGCCAGACGTGCCAGACGGGATTTAGCGCCATCCCCTTCCAGCAGGCTGTGAATATCCAGGACCTCATAGACGATTGGCGCTGTACCCTTGCTACGCCTCTTCACCACGCAAGCCAACGCCAGCATGTCGAGATTGCGCGCAACCAGAACATCAGCGGACGCCACAATCGGCGCAAGCCGCGGATCTGCAAGCGCCGCTTTGAGTGCGAGCGCAGCTCTCTTCATGAGACCGTGCTGGCCGATCTGCCCCAGATCAATATTCTGCCACGCGACCTCAGGCATTGGTCCTTTGCGGGACGTGACCGAAATCACCTCATGCCCCAGCTCGTGAAACGAGCCGAGACGCCGCAGTTGCGCAACATCCGTCAGATCAGACCCAAAGCAGACAATCCGCGCCAAACCTATTCCCCCGGCGCGCGTATTGACTGATTGGACTGGCCGTAGATCTGCGGCTGCGGCAGGGCGGCGCACCCCGACAAGACACCTACATGCAGGAGACCGCGCAAAATCCAGTAGTTGCGCCGCCCCTCTGACATCCCGTTCATCAAGGCCGCACACAGGCAATAGATCACCTTGGCGAGCGCAAGAACGATAAGCCGACTTTTGGCAGCCCAGCCACTGGACCCGGAGGCATAGCTTTGCCCCATGCGATAGCGCCGCCTGGCCAACCACGCCAATGTCAGCCGATCGGCTGAGACATCTTCTTCGACAACCGCGTCCGGGTTGACTGCAAACGTCGCGCCACGGGCAGAGAGTGCAAAGAAATACGCCGTATCCTCCCCACCACTGGTGCCGCGTTTCAGATCGAACTCCACGTCGCTCCAGGGTGTGCCACAAAAGCGGACCAGCGCATTGCAGCTGTGGGCGGTCTGGCGCGGGCTGATCTCCCCCGTCGCGCTGCGCCGGATCTCTGGCCAGTTGCTGTGCCAGTCCTGCGCAACCATCCATGCAGGCGCATCTGCCGGATAGCGTGTCAGGGTCGGGCCGGACACCACATCGGCCTGCCCATCCGACGCACAAGCCATCAGCTGCAGAAGCCAATCCTCCGGCGCAATCTCATCATCGTCAATAAAGGCGACCCAGTCAGAGCCACGCTGACGTGCAATGCTCAGACAGGCGTTGCGCGCAACAGAGATATTGGCCGCCGGCGCATGCACATAGGTCACCGGCCAACTGCCCGGTTCCTCCCGCACCAGATGTTCGGCGCTGGGGCGCGCGTCGTTATCCGCCACGATGATGTTGATGAAACACCCTTCAGGCGCGCGCAGTCGGGCCAGCGAGGCAAGTGTCTCAACAACGCTCTGACGTCGATATGTGCAAAGAAGGACCGAGATCCGCTGCATCAGTTTCAGCCTTTTCCTATTCCCCGCCAGAAATGGCGCAGTGTCATTCCCAAAAATCCGACCGCCCAACTCATGTGCATCGCAAACAAGGCCACGCCGGCCCAGGCGCCCTTTCCACCCAGCTTTCGCACTCCAAGACCGCTGATGGCCGCGAGCGCCACAAGATAGGCAACAGGCCAAAACAGCATGACCGGAAAAAGTGGTGAAATCAGGACAGCCAGCGCACAGACCACGAAATTCAAGACGGGGATCAGCTGCCGCAGCCGGGGGCGCATTCCATGCTTCAGAATGGTCCGTGCCCGCCCTGCCCCATAGTTGCGGTATTGGCGTGATAGCCCGCCTAGCGTATCTCGCATGATATAGCCAAGCCGCACATCCCCCGCCAGCCAGATGCGGCCGCCAGCCTGAGAAAGCCGCCAATCGAGCTCGGCATCTTCGTTGTGACTAAAGTCGGGATCATACCCCCCCACCTTGCGAAACCAGGCCAGATCCATCAGCGCGTGATGGCCATGATCCACATATCCCGAACGGCGACCGCCGCGATGGGCAGAGCCGCCTGATCCCGCAGGGGTATCCACCACCCACGCTGCCGCTTGGCCAAATGGCGTGCGTCCGGTTGATACCATCGGGACCACGACGGATGCCCTTTCCCTGCCGTCCCGAAATGCCGCCACCAGATCACTGGCAAATGCCTGAGGATACAGCGCATGCGCGTCGCACCGCAGCAGCAGATGAAACCCATCTCCGTAGTGTTCGACAGCCCGATTGATGCCTGCCGACTGGATGCGATCGGGATTGTGCACCACATGCACAGGACAGGGCGCGCTAGCCGCATAGGCCGTCACTAGATCAACCGTGCCATCCGTGCTGCCACCATCGGCCACAACCACGCTGCACCGGTCAGGATCTTGCAGCAACGGATCGCACAGAAGACTGTCGAGGCAATCAACAATGTGTTGGGCTTCATTCAGCGTCGGGATCACAAGCAGGATGCGCAGCGCCTGCGCCCCGTCGGTGACGTCACGCGCACCAACCTCGCCTGTTTGCCTGCTCTTCTTCATGCTCTTATCGGCCTGCAAAGTGTTAACAACCTGTCTAGCGGATCGGAGGACGCTGGAACAGATTGATTTTTGCGCGTAGTCTGGCCGGACAATCCAGACCCGGCCCCAGGCGGTATCGTGCAGCGCAAGGGGGTTGGGGGCGCAACAACAACGATGGGGTCAACCACGTGTCTACGCCAAAGACGTCCTTTGCCGCTGATGACGGGCAAGAAGTGCTCGATCTCGGTGCGATTTTCGCGATCATCTGGCGCGGCCGCCTGCTGATCCTGCTCTGTGTTCTTTTGGGCCTCGCCTTTGGCGTCTGGCGCGGCTTCATCGCTGCGGTCCCCCTGTACGGAGCCGAAGTGCAGCTGGTGCTTGATCCACGGGATGAAAAGGTCGTCGACATCGAAAGCGTTGTCAGCAGCTTGTCGGCAACGGACGAGGTGATCCGAACCGAAGTCCATATTCTCGGCGGCCGCGAGCTGGGCGGTCAGGTTGTTGACCGGCTCAATCTGGTTGCGGATCCTGAATTCAACATGTTGCTCCGTGATCCCGGATTTGATCCAGTCCAGAGCCTGAAGAACGCAATCAAGACGATCCTCGGAATGGAGGTCTATCAGATCACCGGCGACCCCGATCCCGCATTCCTGCGTGAAAAGGTGATCCAGACCCTTTTGTCGAATGTCGAGGTGGTGAACATCCCCGACACCTATATTTTCTCGATCTGGGTTCTTAGCGAAAATCCGTTCAAGGCTGCCGAAATCGCCAATGCATTTGCAGATATCTATGTCGAAAACCAGGTGGCCGTAAAACTCGATGTGACCGCACAGGCGACAGGCTGGCTGGCTGAACGGGTGACTGAACTGCGCGGGCAGTTGGAAAAAAACGAACGGCGCGTTGCAGAAATTCGGGCCCAGGCAGACGTAACCAGCCCCGCCCAGCTGATCGGATTGGAAAACCGGCTGATTTCCCTGCGCAGCGCGCTTTCTGAACGCAGCGAAGAGGTCGCGTCCCGCGCCTCTGCCCAGGCGGAACTGAGCGCCGTTCAAACAGAAGCAGATCAACGCGCCGCAGCCCGTCGTTTCGGTTATGGCGCATTGATGAGCCGCGCCAGCGATCCGCAGACTGGCTGGCGTGCGGTTCTTGCTCAGGCCGCCCGTGATCTGCGCGAGGCCGAGGCCAAGGAGCAGGCCATCCGCACCTCAATGGCCGAGCTTGAGATCACCATCGCCACACAAAGCGATGCGCTGACTGAAATCGTTCAGGCAGAGCGCGATGCAGAATCCAGCCGCCTGCTGTTTGAAAACTTCCAGAACCGTCTGCGTGAAACCTCCATGCAGGTGGGGCTGCAACGCGCCGACAGCCGGGTGATCTCGCGGGCTTTCCCACCAGACAGGCCCGCCCTCCCCCAAAAGAGCCGTATCCTGATCCTTTCGGTGTTTTTTGGCGGGTTCATTGGCACGGTTCTGGTTGTCGCGTTGCAACTGACCCGCGCCCGCCTGCATTCGGCCAGCCAGATTGCCAACATCACATCTGTGCCGGTGATCGCCGTGCTTGATCAGTTCACCCAAAAGGTCCGCCCCGAAGACGCTGCCGCCCTTGGCCCGCAAACCCGCGACGGTGAGGCCATTCGCAACCTGCGCACCTCTCTGTTGATGGCTCGCGACGATGTCCCGCCTCAGGTGGTCGTCTTTACCTCTGCCGAGAGCGGGGATGGAAAATCGACACTGTCCGCCGCGATGGCGCATAACATTGCGCAAATCGGCAAATCGGTCTTGCTGATCGACGGTGACATCCGCCGCCACTATCTGTCCAACCCGCTCGCCAACGGCAATCAGCATCCGGGTCTGTCGGATGTTCTGTCCGGCAAGGTCGCATTGGCTGACGCCATCCTGCCCGGAGCATTGGGTCAGGTGGATATTCTGCCTGCAGGCACCGTCAGCGGGAGTGCTGCAGACCTGCTCAGCCAGGGGGGGCTGCCGGATCTGTTGGCAGAGGTTCGCAACCATTGGGATGTTATCGTGATCGACACACCGCCCATCTCGGTGGTGCCCGACGCGCGGATCATTGGCCGCCACGCTGATCTCCTGATCCTGCTCGCCCAGTGGAACACCACACGCCAATCGGTCTTTGCCGATGCCCTGCGCCAGTTGGAACAAGGTGGGCGCAGCCCCGATGGCATTGTCCTGACCAAGGTCAAGGCCGGGCGCAAACCGCTCTACGGCCCGGCGCGACGGTCTCACGACAACTACTATCGCGGCTGACGGGCAGGCATCATGCAGGTCTCCTCTCTCGTTCGGAAATCCCGAAATCTGGCCCGCCGTGCAATCGGGCTTCCGGTCCTGAACTATCAGGTTCTGGGAGAGCGATGCTCTGGCACCAATTTTCTGGATCAGCTGATCCTGCAGAATTTCACCCATGCGCGGCCGCGATATGAGATGTGGAAACACGCTTTCCCGAATTTCATCGCTGCCCCATCAGATGTCGTCTTTGTCGTCATTTTTCGCGAACCCTACGGTTGGCTCGAAAGCATGTACGGCAAACCCTGGCATAGCCGACCAGAGCTGCGAGCCCTGGCATTTTCCGACTTTATACGCTCCGAATGGCAAAGCATCGTCGACGTGCCACAGTGGTTCGACCTGCCCCGATCCAGCCCGGCGGAAAACCAGCCGCTTAATCAGGATCTGCATCCCATCACGGGGAGACCCTTTGCCAACCTCCTGGATCTTCGGCGCGCCAAGGCCGAAGCGCTGCTGTCCCTTCCTCTGCGCGGCGCAAAGGTGGTTTTCACCACCCATGATGAGGTCAGCACATCCCCTGAAACCATCATCGCACGTCTGGCCGAGATCAGCCCGGCACCCCCACACCCGGATTTGAAGGTGCCAAAGGGGCATTTCGGCTGGTCATGGTCGGATCGCAACGTAAAGCCCAAAACTCCCGGTAGTCTCATCAGCGCAGAAGATCGCAGCTGGATAGCCAGCCAGCTTGATCCGGCGCTTGAGGCTGCGATGGGTTTGCCGTTGTGAGTTGCCCCTAGCCACTGCGCGGCACGTCCGTCCATCGCCCCAGCGCACGACCGGCATAGATCCACGCCATCGCGATCAGCATGTGGCGGATCGAATGCTCATTATAGATGACGTTGTCTGACAGGGCTGCGACCAGATTGATCAGAATGTAGAACAGGAAATACCCGGCTGTGACACTGCCATCCTGCAGATACCACTGAAAGCAACGGATCACGACGCCAATCAGCAAGCCGAAAAAGGTGACAGCGCCCAACAGCCCATTGCCGACCATCAGCTCGATATAGCTGTTGTGAAACCAATAAAGCCCCTCATCCACATAGGCTTCGATATATAGCCGCGCATATGAGGGAACTGACCAGAACGCCCCAAAGCCAACCCCACCCAGTGGGGCCTCTGCGATCTCCTCCAGACCAAAAGCCCATATCACGGTCCGCCCGGTCAATGTGCTGTCCTTGCCCAGCTTTTCCAGCAGCAGTCCCAGCGCATCTATTCCGGACAGGACAATCACAAGCGGCACCAGAAACAGCACCATCAGCGAAAACACCAACGCCACGCGCCGTGCGGTGCCCCCCCAGCGCCGGATGTAGAGAACCGGCACGTAGATTGCGAGAATGGCAAAAGTCACATAGGCCCCTGCCGATTGCGCCATGCCCAGGACCGGGATCATCAGCGCCGCGCCCACCAATCCGACCACAGCCATGCGCCAATAGAAACCAAGGCTCACCAGCCCATGCGCCGCGTTCACGGTCGCCTTCGCAAGCGAGTTCTTGTGCATGTAGATGCCTTTCAACGCGCCATTGGGGTGGTAGGCCGGCGCAAGAAAGGTCACGACCGAGTTCAGGTAGGAAAACACCACACCAATCGCAGAGGTCAGGCTGACGACAATCATTGTCCGATGCGCCGGAATGGCAGACGCAATCCGGATCGCAATCAACGTCGTCATTGTCAGCTGAAAACTACGATATGCCGTAACCGGCGGATTGACGCTCCACAGGGTTGACGCCATCGCAACCAAACAGGGCAGCAGCACCGGCCAAGCCTGCCATATAATCTTGGCGCTCTGTCGCCAGTCCCGCAGAAACCACAGCACTGTCAGCGCATAAAGCGCCATCCAGCCCGGAGATTGAAACCCGAGGCGGTACACAACGCCGGTTCCTGACATCGCCGCAAGGATCAGATACCCGATGTGGATCTGCCCACGGGTCAACCAGAACCCGCCCCGATTGCGCTGCAAGGTGGTTTTCGACGCGTTCCCACCCTGAGGTCGAGGCGGGTCGGCATCCGCTGTCATGGTCATTGTGCTGCCCCTTTGCTGCTCGGGCTTGTCCCTTTCGCCTCAGACGCTGCCAAAGCGGGATCTGCTACAATGGGTAACGCGTCTTGCGCTGTCGATCCAGTCACAGTGGCTTGGGCTGCGGGCACCATCCAAGCGGCTGACTGCCCGATGGTGCCGCTTATGCGCAGCCGCACGACGCGGCGAGAGGCGGCCGCTGCAAGCTTGGACCAGAACCCCGCTGCAGAATGGCGCAAATCCAGTGAACCGTCGGATCGGCGCGGAACAGGCAGCGCTCCGGCGCCCTCCCCCAGATGCCAAACCACCGGTCGGCGCAAAAACCGCGAGACAATAGCCTGCAGCCGCAAGCCTGCGCGATTTCGCACAACCGCACCGAACCAGATCAGATGATCCGGCCGGCCCAGCGTAAGCCAGACAGCCCGCAACCAGTGCCCCGCTCGCACCTCGCGCGCCAGTACCAGCTGCGCGTGACGCCGTTTCAGGGATCGCAGCCGCCTGCGCAGAGCGGCGTCGATCTGCGGGGCGTTGATATCTCGTGCAATCCGCCTGAGGGCATCCATCTGCGCCGTCAGATCCGCAGGCACATTGCGATAAGACACCGATCCCGCATGGCGCCGGTAGAGATAGGCTGCCATCGGCAACACCCACATCTTTGCACCGGACAGCACCAACCGCAGGTACAGGTCGTAATCCTCTCCAACACGGAGCGCGCTGTCATACTCCAATTCTTGCAGGGCAGCGCGACGAATGAGAGGCTTCAGATAACCGACGTGCCGCAGGCCGGATCGCTCCACGCCGCTCAAGAAGATATCGTTAACACCCAATCGTTGCGGCTCTGCTGGCGCATGTTGTCCCAGGATCGTCTCGCCCCGTACCATTGGCCGGTCTGAAAACAGGATGAGATCATCGGCTACGAAATCGGCCTGCAGTTTCAGGGCAGACGCCAGCATCAGCTGCAAACGACTTGGATGCTGACTGTCATCGCTGTCGCAGATCGCCACCCATTCCCCTGTCGCTATCGCCAGAGCCTCATTTCGCGCAGCAGCCGGGCCACCCACCGAGGTGCGCCGCAATGTTCGGACCCGCTTGTCCTGGGCTGCAAACCCTTGGATGATCTCCCAACTGTTGTCTTCTGAGGCATCATCGACAACGATCAGCTCCAGATCGCTCAACGTCTGTGCAAGAACCGCCGAAATCGCGAGCCCGATGTAAGCGGCCCCATTGCGGTTCGCCATGACCACAGAGACGAGCGGACCAGATCTATCCATTTTGGCCGCCATCACCGAAAAACGGTCTGGGCAGATCACTTTGCACATCAGACCGGGCCACGATGTCCTGAGCCGCAGGCACACGCCACGCGGCCGACAAACCTGCCGGATCGCCGTAGGTCAATGTCAGTGCGCAACGCGACGCAATGAAACACAGCTCTGCCCACAGCGGGCTTTGCGCGTGATCCGCACCCAAATCTGGCACCCGCCGCCACTCTCCGGCCTTGGGATGGGGCTGACCCGGCGCGATCAGATGGATGGTCCGGCTCTCTCGCCCGGAATCAGCAGGGGCGATCCGACGCGAGAGTTTCGCCCAGACCGCAACCAGAAGTGGTCTCAGCAATCCGGGCCGTTGCAACAAGCCACGTGCAGCCGCCCACAATCGGACCGCTTTCAGATCATCGGCAAGCGCTTCGAACGCAAGACGGCCCTCCAGAATACGCCTGCGATCTGCGATAACCTCATTCAAATCCTTCAGCTGGTCCGCATTCAGACTGGCGCACAGGTGCTCCATCGCGTCGATCGCTGCCAGAACCTGCGCCTGACTGGATCGATATGACAATGACCGAGGGTGGCGTCGGTACAGATACAGCGCCTCCGGCAGCACCCACATCGTGCCCCCCTGCAGCAGAAACCGCAGATATAAATCCTGATCCTCACCAATATGCAGCGTCTCGTCATAGCGCAGCACCCCAAGCGCGGAACGTCGCATCAACGGCTTGAGATACCCCAATTGTCCGCCCCCCTGCCCCTTGGCCGGGATCCGCAGCATATCTGCAGCTGTAATCTGCCACGGACTCCCCGTTGCAGCTTCGCCCAAGACACTCTGCGGGGCTGCCAGCGGCTCGGTGGCAAAATGAATCATATCATCAGCCACGGCGTCTGCTGACAGCGCCTCAGCCGCCCGCAGGAGCCGCGAAAGTCGGTCTGGGTGCATGACGTCATCAGAGTCGCATATTGCCAGCCAGCGCCCCCTTGCACGGCTCAGAGCCCGGTTTCGGGCGGCCGCAGGCCCAGACGGGCTGTCGTGGCAAAGCACCACAATGCGGGCATCCTGTGCCGCCAATCTGTCGAGGATTTCAAGCGAACCATCGGTCGAGCCATCGTCCGCAACAATAAGCTCCAGCCGGTCATGGCTCTGCAACAGCACGGAACGGACAGCCGCCTCCAGATAGGCGGCGCCCTGATGGTTTGCCATGATGACGGATACCAATGGCGCCGTCGCGCTCGCCTGCCCCGCCGGTGTTGTTTCGCCCGGTCCCTGCATCTGCCTGCCCATCTTTGTCTTACCCCAGATCTAGCAGCCCGTTTTCCATGGCGCCAGTAGAGCAAAATGTTAAGACTTGTTAATACCGCAAAGCACCGAACAACAAAGACCAACCAAGGCACCAAGATGAGTGAGCAGCGCAGGGCCCCCTCCCCCGACACGACAGAGTCACAAGAATTGCACCGAACCGGCCCGACGCTAATCGGGATCGGCGCGCAGAAATGTGCCTCGACCTTCATCCATGCCGCGATCGGCGCCCACCCCGATGCCGCCGTGTCCGCCCCGAAGGAGATCGACTTCTTCAGCGCCTATTTTGATCGCGGTTACAGCTGGTATTGCGGCCACTTTGCCTCCGGCGCTGAAAAAACCGTCCGCTTTGAGGCATCACCATCGTATTTCTACGATCCCCGCTGCCCCGCGCGCGTCAAAGCCTTCGACCCAGACATCAAGATCGTCTGCTTGCTGCGGGACCCCATCGCGCGCGCCTATTCGAACCACCTGCACGAAGTGATTAAGGGCCACATCCCCCCGCTTCCTTTTGCACAGGGGCTGGCAAACAACCCCGCGTATGTCGAACAGGGGTATTACCACCGCCACCTGAGCCGCTGGCTCGACACGATGGGGCCTGCACAGGTGCTGGTGCTGCTTGCAGAGGAGATCAGTGCAGATCCGATTGCCGCCGCTCAGACAGTGTATCGCTTTGCAGGCTTGGATGACGCCTACGTCTCGCCCGTTTTGACGGAGCGGCGAAACGAAAGCGACCGCGCCCGCAGTCCGCTCCTGCGGCGCGCGCTGCGTGCGGGCGGGGACCAACTGCGCAAGGCAGGTCTCGAAGACGCGCTTGCGCGGGTAAAGCAGACAGGACCGGTCGCGACCCTGTTGCAGGCAAACTCTCAAAACATGCGGGAAGTGGTCCCACCGATGACCGAACGCGACCGCGAAACCCTGCTGGGGATCTTTGCGGATGATCTGCGGGCCCTGCCCGCTCTGCTGGGCAGAGAGAGCCTTCCTTGGGACAGCTGGAAGGCTCTAAACAGCTAATCAGACACTAATGTACACAAATGTCTAGAATAGGATCGCATCCTGCGCATGCAACAGGTCCAGCGTCAGCACCTCTGCCTTGTCGTCGATCACCGCAATGTTTTTCCACCCGTCCGCGGTTTCCATCTGGACGAGATCGCGTGTCCCCCTGCCCCGCTCGCCATCCAGCCAGCGAAGTTGGTCTGCGCTGTCTATCCCCAGCGCACTGAAATCAAGAGTGTCCCCGTGGGACAGCCGGAAGTCATTGACCCGATCCGCCCCACCCGCAGGTTTGAACACGAACACATCGGCGCCCCCGCCGCCACGCAGCTGGTCGAACCCTCCGCCACCATTCAGACGGTCGTCTCCGCTGCCACCCGCCAAGCGGTCACGACCGCCCCCGCCGAACAGGAAATCATCGTCTTCCTTTCCACGCAGGATGTCGCGGCCCCGGTTGCCATAAAGATGGTCAGCCCCCTTGTCGCCAACGACCTGATCATTGCCCGCCGCGCCACGGATCAGGTCATCACCCTCTGTGCCAAACAGATCTTCTGCGGCAGAGGTCCCCGTGACCTCGCTGGCAAAGGCAGATTGGTTTCCATCCGTGCCGTCGGCCCCCGGCAATTTGACCTCTTCGATAACCGCGACCAGAGGCGGTGCATCGGGATCGGGCGTGCCAGCCCAGGCCGATTGTTTTTCCGATACCGCCCAGAGATCAGCAAAGCTCTTGACCGGGCCGGAATACCAAACCTGCCCCGGCATATCTGCGGCGCTGTATTCGGCCAGAACCACACGATCCACCCGGAAAATCGCGCTGCTGCCCGTCAGCTCGATTTCGTAGGTATGCATTCCCTCCGAGGCGTCAAACCCAAGATCAATGACCTGTGTCCCCGCGGGGCCATCCGCCAGTCGGATCCTGCTGCCGTCCTCGGCCTCCATATGGATGCTCAGCTGGACCTGTGTTGTGTCGGCGCCCACAAACTCGAAATCGAACTCCAGCCAGCGGTCATTTTGATAGTCCTCCTGAAACAGGAACATCCCGAAAACAGTGCCGTCCTGCATATCCGGCGCCTGTGCGGTCCAGGACCAAACCCCGGTTTCATGCGCGGCCTCTGACTGGATCTCTCCGCCGGAGAATGTCCGCTCACCAGCGTCAATGTCGGACGTCAAATGCAGTTCCACCGCGCCATCGGAATTGATGACGACGTTTTCTGCAGACCATTTGGTATCGACAGATTGGCCCGCGTTCCAGGTTGAGACCAGCCAATCATCCTCGTCCCGTTGCTGCCCCGGCAGGCGCAGATCGAGAATGGGATCGGTGTCTTCAGTCGTGGTCATTCTGGCGTCTCCAAACCTGATGGCCGCTTGAGCGGTCTTGCCTCAGGTTTGGTTTTTGAGGCGAAGCATGGCGGGATTGTGCCATAATTGCCGCCTATTGATGCCTCATTCATAAAGTTTAACACAAACTCAATACCCATCTTAGAGGGTTCCATTTGAAACGAATTGGACCCTGGCCCTGTGGCCCACAACAGGCCACAAAGCGGCATGACAAATGATACCGCACAGGCCAGAGCGCTGGACCACACGGCAATAAGCGCCGCCGTCCCCGCGGGGACGCGACAAGAACTGGTCCGGCAGGACCGAGGGAAGCCAAAACAAGGCACCCGACAAAACCCGCGACCCGGCAGATGGATCAGGGGCTAAGGGCGGATGCGGCAGCTACATTAATGACTGTTAACCATCGCCGTGCGCTTTGCCAGAAAAAAAGGCCGCCCCGGGGGGCGACCTTTCTGGTCCGTAGATGGTTGTGCGCTCAGCCTTTCAAGGATCAGCCGTCACCGTCCAGCGCATCAAAGAAGGCAGAGATCGCATTCTCCAACCGTTTTTGATCCACGGCAGAAAAATCCCGCTCCATCGCCATTTCAATCCGGCCATCCCGCGCCTGGCAACGCACTGTCCCCGCGGGGACAACGCAGCGCAATGTGGTCTTGGCCATGCCAGGTTTCTTTTCCGTGGTGGCGGTTCCGCGCATTTCGGTAGGGGCTTTCAACGCCTCCTTCAAAACAGCCAGTTCTTCCTCGGCGGAGGCAAAGGTCGCACCGCGCAGCACAGCCTTGAGCCGTTCGACAGCCGCTTGATCTTCGACCAGCCGTTTTTTCAGATCCAGACCGAGCGCCCGCGGAATAGCCTCAGCAAAGGACAGCTCTGCACCGATAAGTTCAAGCAGCTCAGCAAAGTGGCGAATATAGCTGCGCTTCTGCCGCCCGGCAGAGGCATAGAGGATCGCAACCGCATCCTCGACCGTCTCGGAGGAGGTTTCCGGATCCTGAGCATAAGAAAGCGCGAGCTGCGCCATCTCGGCAAATGAGATGTCACGACGGACAAGGTTTTCATCCACCATGCGTCGATAAAGGCCCTGAAGCGTCTCGCCGCGTGCCACCAGACCTGCGGGGATTTGCCCGTAAATTTCGTCTCCGGTTTCGGCATAAAGCGCCTGATAGGCCGACAACCGGCGAAAGCCCTGAACCAGCTGATAGCCGTCGCCGTCTTCCTCTACCCGGATGGGGTTGGACAGCCCAAGATCGCGGATAGACTCTTTCAGCTCATCCAGATCAGGGTCACGATTTACCGCCCTGTCACGGATCAACTTGCTCGTCGAAATCTTGTCGAGCGGGATACGGTCCACCACCAGACCCAAGTTCTTGAGGCGAACGAATTCATGCGCGAGCCGGTCATTCTCGGCGCGGATGTTTTGCTCTGCTTCGGCACGGGCCCGCAGGGCATCGGCGTTTTCGCTGATCGCAGTTGCCATCGGCCCACGACGCGCGTCACCCGGTCGGCCCATCGATTTGGTTTCAGGTGCGCGGGCAGGGGTCTCCGCGGCCGGGGCAGGGGAGGGCTCCGGCGCGGGGTCAGACGGAAAGTTGATGTCGAACATTCTGCGCTTGCTCATGCCTCATCCTCCAGCTTGTTCCATGCCTCCAGGGCATTGCCCTTGAATTCTTCGTAAGCCTGATCAAACGACGCCCGTGCGCGCCGCCAGGTCTCGCGTGTCATATCGCGATAGTCGATCTCGTAGATCGAGCTCAGGAAGCGCCCCGACTGTTCAACCGCCCGGGTCATTTCAATCGGGTGATCTGTCATTCGATCACCGAACACCTTGAAGAACGCATCACGCATCGCCCGGTGCAAGTCATTGCCGGATTCATAGCGCGTCAGAAGAAAGCGGACCTCCTGGAAAACCTTGGGAAGGCTGAATGTCCCCGCGGGGACAACACCGTTGAAGGCGGACAGATCTTCCAGCGCTTCGGACAGCTGCCCAATAAAAGAGGTGGTGGAGTCATATTCCCAATATCCCGGCCCGGACGGGATATAGAGCATATCCGCAGCAAACACCGCATTCATCGACTGGTAGCCAATGGCCGGCGGGCAGTCGAAGATCATCATGTCATAATCCTCGGAGGGCAGCTGATCGAGGTAGCGCGATACCGCCGCAAAGAATGACCATTCCGGATTGAGGTGACGATACTGCGCTGAGGCGAATTCAACAAAGGCGGCGTTGGCACAGCTTGGGATGATATCAATGGTTGGCCAGCTTGTTGGTTTGACAAAGTCGCTGATCCGCAAATCCTGCAAGCCCATGCCTGTGATCGCGTCAGGCAGGCGCCGTTCGGGCAGGGCGTTACCACTTTCTGCGCCGCGGGTTGTGGCGTTCATCCGCTCCGTCTCGCGGACCAGATCGCGCGCCATGATCCCCCAGACGGTGTAGTCCTCCGTCACGTCGCTCAACCCCATCGAATGGGACAGCGTCGCCTGCGGGTCAAAATCTACGCAGAGAACCCGGTAGCCATCCAGCGCCGCCGCGTGGGCAAAGTGCAGCGCCACGGTGGATTTCCCGGCACCGCCCTTAAAGTTTGAGACCGCCACCCTCAGCGCGCGTTTGCCCGCCGGTCGTTCCGGCATCAGCGACTTGCGGTTGACCTTCAGGCGTCGGCGCAGCTCGTTGATCTCTTCCAGCGAATACCAGCGCTGTCGGCCATCGGCCTCAACATGGCCTTGCGGCAGGCTTGGGTCTGCTGCAAGACGGCCGCGCAGGGTGGATTGGTTGACTTTGAAAATCAGCTCCGCCACTTCCCAGCTGGAAAAGCGGCGCAGGGTTTTTTCCATCTGTGGTGAAAACGTCTGCTGCCGGATCCAGGTCTGCATCTTGAGAGATTGCGCCTGCATCTGTGCCAGGTCTTGATGGGTAAACATCTCTGCTCCTCAATATTACGTCCGACATTATTCTTGCCTTCGGACGCTTTTTCTTCCTCAAAACCCGTTTACGCCGAATTTGCAAAAAACGCAAAACCTATTATCGTAGCAATCAGCGTCCTGTCCCCGCGGGGACATCCTGCGCAAAAGCGTCTGAATTCCCTTATTTTACGGGGGATCCGATTCGGAACGGCATCACGGAGCTGCGCGGATCTTGAGAGTCTTTTGAGGCACTACAGACCCTTATATAGGGTGACACTGCTTTCCCGCCCTCGACATATTGGGGGACATTTTTGCGCTAATAGGGGACGCCCTACCTGTCACCCAATACCAATTAATACCGATTTTTGATTCAAAAATGGAATTGGGAATGGATACCCGATCACTGAGCCCTTGACAGAATCGTGCCGCTGGACGCAAATCAGATACACAAACTGAAATGCGTTGAGTTCGGCACTGACCCATACCTCTTGGCAAAGAGAGGACCGGTCCTTTTTTCAGCCATCAACGTCCAGCAGGATCTCATGGCCAACATGAGACGACGAGGCACCCGTTCGCGCACGGACGGAGACATGAGGGCAGCCATGCTTGCCAATAAACCAGTCGGGCGAAATGCCTCGGCATTGAAGTATGATATTCTGACCGCGATGGGGACTTATGCCTTGTCGCTGGAAAAAGGACCACAGCGGCTGGTTCTTCGGTTCATGACCCTGATGACGGCGCGCTACAACTGGCAGCGTGATGAACTCGCTGTTGGTCAGCGCGAGATCGCACGAATGTGGTCTGTAGACGAACGAACCGTGAAACGCGAAATGGCCAAGTTGCGCGCTTTGGGTTGGCTTATCGTGAAGCGCCAGGGAGCCCGGGGTCGCGTCACTGAATACGGCTTTGATCTCGAGAGAATCCTGGAAGACACCAAAGCCAGCTGGCCTGCGGTCGGGCCTGACTTTGAACATCGGATGAAAGGCGCAAACGAACCTGAGCGCAATGTCGTGCCTCTGATGACCGGGACTGCAGCACCTGCGCCTGATGTCTCTGACGGGACAGAGTGGAGCCTGGCCAAGGCCATCCTGCATCAGGAAGATGGTGCCACCTACACCGCCTGGATCCAGGCTCTCACACGGGAGAGCAGGGCAGGGGGAAGATTGGTTCTGAAGGCCCCCAGCCGCTTTCATGCCAACTACGTCATCTCGCACCTGCGCGACCGGTTGCTTGCAGCCTGTCGTGATGTCGACGACGATATCGAGATGCTGACGATCCTGTCTTAGTCACGGACCCCAGACAGAGAAGAGGCCCCCACCGGCAAGTGAGGGCCCTTGTGACACGATCACAATCAGGACGCCCTAGCGCTGTGCGCTTGGCACCTTGTTTTCGAACCAGCGAAACCCAAGGGTGATGACACCAGCGATTGCCATGTAGACCAGCGCCAGCAAAAGCAGAGGTTCATAGACGATAAACGTATCGGATCGCACCCGCGAAGAGACCGCGTAGATGTCGAGGACCGTGATCGTTGCCACCAAAGGCGTCGCCTTGAGCTGCAAGATGGTTTCCCCGCCCAAGGTCGGCAGAACGTTCCGCACAGCCTGAGGAAGCCAGATGCGGCGGAACATTGTCATACGGGGCATCCCGAAGGATTTCGCTGCCTCCAGCTGGCCCTTGGCAACGCCAGAGAAGGCCCCGCGCATCACTTCGCCCTCATAGCCCGCATAAGACAGCGTCAGCGCCAAAACTGCATATGGCCATGCCTGCCGCAGATAGGGCCACAGCTCGCTTGAGCGGATCCACGGAAACTGCGGGAAGAGAGAGCCGAGACCGTAATACAAGAGCCAGATCTGAAGCAGCAGGGGGGTGCCGCGGATGATGGTGCAGAACAGCCGGGCAGGGGCCGCCAGATACCAAGGGCCAATTGCCTGGGCCAATCCAAGCGGCACCGCCAACGCAAATCCAAGGATGCTGGTTACGACGAGGATCCAGACTGTGGTCCACAATCCCTCGGCCGCAAGCGGTGCATATTGCGGGATCCAGTCCCAGCGCAAAGACAACGCACACCAGACAACCAAAGCTGCAAAAAGGATCATCATCACGATGCGGTGGGGAACAAACAGCGATTTCAAGGACGTCATGGCTGCCCCCCCTTGAGCGACGGCTGTCCCCTACGCGCCCACCGTTCGATCCAGCCAAAGATCAGTCCCGAAAACAGCGTGACCAGAAGATACAGCGCCCCAGCCGCCAGGAAGAAAGTGAAATACGCCCGGGTGCTGCTGGCGGCCTGTCGGGTTTCAAGGGTCAGCTCGGCAAAGCCGACAATCGCCAGGAGCGCAGTATCCTTGGTTGCGATCAGCCACAGGTTTGCCAGACCGGGTGTTGCAAAGCTCATCATTGCGGGGATGGTTACCCGGCGCATGGTCATGAAGGCCGGCATGCCATAGGCGCGGGCGGCCTCGATCTGGCCCGGAGGCACGGCTTTGATGGCGCCGCGCAGGACTTCGGTGGCATAGGCGCCCTGGACGATGCCCAACACCCAGATCCCCGCGACGATGCCGCTGATTTCAACGCGATCATACCCCATCGCAGTTGCCGCCTTGTTGATGAGATCGGTGCCTACGTAATAAAGGATGAGGATCAGCACCAACTCCGGGACGGCTCGGATGACGGTGGTGTAGATGGCCAGCAGATCCCGCAGGACCGGCCCCCCGTACAATTTGCCGTAGGCGCCGAAGAGACCGATGATCAGGCCCATTCCAAAGGCGCCAAAGGCGATTTGAAGCGAATTGAGGAGGCCCCTGAGCAGGTTGCCGCCCCAGCCCGGTGGAGAGAGCGCAAGCAATTCTGCGCTCTCTGCCAGTCCCAGCAGTTCAAGGACGTTGGTCACGGCCAGGCCTTATTCCGAGTAGATACTGGTCGTGAAGTACTTGGAGGTGATTTCAGCGTGGGTGCCGTCTGCAAGGATCATTGCGATCCCCTTGTTCAGGGCTTCCAGAATGTCTGTTTCACCTTTGCGGACACCCGCGCCGACGCCTTTGCCGAGGATTGCCTCGTCATTGGCGACGGCACCCTTGATCTCGCAGCAGGCGCCCGCATCGGAGCCAACGAAATCCGCCATTGCGATGCTGTCTGCCTGGGTTGCGTCAATGCGCCCGGCAAAGAGATCTTGGTTGGCTTCGTCCTGGGTCTGGTAGACCCGCAGTTCGGCGCCGGTGAAATATTTCTGCGCATAAGCCTGGTGGATAGTCGACGCCTGGATGCCAACGATCTTGCCGTCCAGAGAGGCGGGCGTTGCGTCGATGTCCATTGATTTGTCCGCCACGATCACGGCAGGGGTGTTGTAATAGGGGTCGCTGAAGTCGATGGTTTTCAGGCGCTCTTCGGTGATCGACATGGAGGCCATGATCGCATCGATCTGCTGGCCGGTGAGGGATGGGATGATGCCGTCCCAAGCAACCGGCGTGATGACACATTCCAGCTCTGCAGCGGCACAGACAGCGTTGATGACATCGATTTCCCAGCCGACCCAGGTCCCGGAGGAGTCAAGCGAAGCGAAGGGTGGATATGGTTCGGCGGCGACGCCAATCTTGACCGGTTCGGCCTGCGCCATCACCGCTGTTGCGGCCAGCGCCGCGGTTGTAAGAAGGGTCTTCCGGATTGTTTTCTGAAGTGCCATTTTGGTTTGTCTCCCAGTTGATGTATTTGTTTTTGTTTATTTTATTGGGCCGCACACTTGGAGTGTGGCCGGTTATGCGACTGATCGCAGAAACTGCTTCAGCCGTTCTGATTTTGGATTGCCAAAGACCTCTGCTGGCGGGCCTTGTTCTTCGATCCGCCCTTCAAACAGGTAGACCACGTGGTCCGCGACCTCGCGGGCGAATTTCATTTCATGCGTGACCAGCAGCATGGTGCGCCCCTCGGCGGCAAGATCGCGGATGACGGTCAGGACTTCCCCGACAAGTTCGGGATCAAGTGCGGAGGTCGGCTCGTCAAACAGCATGACGCTTGGATCAACAGCGAGAGCCCGCGCAATGGCCGCGCGCTGTTGTTGCCCTCCAGACAGAAAGGCGGGAAAGGCATCAGCCTTGTCGCCCAGGCCAACGCGGGCGAGCAATTCGTGGGCGCGAGCAACAGCCTGATCACGCGGCATCTTGAGGACGTGGACGGGAACCTCGATCACATTTTCCAGCAGGGTGCGGTGGGTCCAGAGATTGAACTGCTGGAATACCATTGCCAGCCGGGTCCGGATGCGTTCGATCTGCTTGCGATTGGCTGGGCTGCCGTCTGCGCGCATTTCCACGGTCTCGCCGCCGATAACGATTTCGCCCGACTTTGGTGTTTCGAGAAAGTTGATGCAGCGAAGCATGGTGGACTTGCCAGACCCGCTGCCTCCGATGATGGCGACCACATCCCCCTGGCGGGCCGTCAGAGAGACGCCTTTCAGCACCTCAAGCGAGCCGAATGACTTGTGCAGATCGCTGATGCGGATCGCTTCGGGCCGGGCTGAGCTGGCTGAAGGGGTCGGATCGGGCATTTTCGTCTGTCCTCATATTTCGACTTGTAGTAAGTCGCAGTTCCAGTAATTATTCAAGTGTATAATTAACTGTCTGCCAATTGGAGTGCCCGTGTCCCCAGAACGCCGGAAATTTAAGCGCGCCAGCGCAGAGGAGCGCAAAGAGGCCCTGATCGAGGCCACGCTTGAGCTGGTCGCCGAAAAAGGCGTGAGGGGTGCAACCGTGCGGGACATTGCGGAGCGGGCGGATGTGACCCAGGGCCTGATCCGGCATTACTTTTCCTCAAAGGAAGAGCTGATGACCGCCGCCTACGAGCATCACATGGTTCGGATTACCGATCTGACGTCGGCGCCGCTCAAGGAAATTTCTGCGGATGCCAGCGGTCGTCTGGCGGCATTTGTCTCTGCGTCCTTGCGCCCACCGGTGATGGAGCCCACTGCAGTCGCCCTTTGGGCGGGGTTTTTGAACAAGGTCCAACAGGATGCGCATATGCGACAGATCCACCAGCGGACCTACGACTATTTCCGCCACAAGCTGGCCGAGATGATCGCCGCCGCCTTGGAAGAGGCGGGTCGCCCAGCCAGCCCTGCGCGGCTTCATCATCTGGCGGTGGCCTGCAACGCTGTGATCGATGGTCTTTGGATGGAGGGCGGCGCCCTTCCTGAGATTTTTGCTGAAGATGAATTGCCCAAAATCGGCTTGGAATCCGTTGGCGCGATTTTGGGACTTAACCTGGAAAACAAGGTGGATCAGCCATGAGAATGACAGATGTGACCCGGCGGCTCGCAGGTCTTGGTGGGGCCAAATGGGAAGTGCACCTGAAAGCCCGCGACATGATCGCGGAGGGGGCTGATATTGTCGAGATGACCATCGGTGAACCGGATGTCCCCCCGCCAAGCGCCCTGATGGATACCGCTTGCCGTGCCATGCTCGCAGGGCGGACGGGTTATTCCGATGGCCGCGGAGAAGACAGCCTGCGACAGACTTTGGCGGCGCGATATACCCATAGTCTGGGGCGACCGATCGGTGCCGAAAATGTCCTGTGCTTTCCGGGTACGCAGACAGCTCTTTATGCGGTGATGATGGGGGTTGCCGAGGCGGGGGACGAGGTGCTGGTGGGCGATCCGATGTATGCGACCTACGAGGGCGTCATCCGGTCGACGGGTGCAGAAGTGGTTCCGGTTCCCCTGCGCCCTGAACACGGGTTTCGCATGCAGGCCGATGATATCGCTGAACGGATCACCCCCCAAAGCCGGGCCATTTTGCTGACCACGCCGCATAATCCCACGGGGTCAATTCTGACGGCTGATGATCTTGACGCGATTGGCGCGCTGGCGGTGCAGCATGACCTCTGGATCATTTCGGATGAAGTCTATGAGCAGCTGGTCTTTGATGCGGCAGAGTTCATGTCACCGCTGTCCCGTGAGGCTTATGCGGATCGCGTGATTGTGGTTTCGTCGATCTCCAAATCACACGCCGCGCCGGGGTTTCGCAGCGGTTGGTGCATCGCAAGCGAGACATTCTGTGATGCGTTGCTGCCGCTGTCTGAAACCATGTTGTTCGGCAATCAACCCTTTATCGCGGACATGACCGAACAGGCCGTGCGCGACGGGTCTTCTGTCGCAGCCGGAATGCGCAAGCGTTTTGCTGCGCGGGCCGAAAAGCTGGCAGACCATCTGCATGGCGCGACAGGATTGCGCGTTCATAGACCCGAGGCGGGCATGTTTGCGATGATCGACGTTTCTGCAACGGGCATGGATGGCGATGCCTATGCACATGACCTTTTGTTCAACGGCGGTGTGGCGGTCATGCCTGGGTCATCCTTTGGCGAGAGCCTGCGCCAGTGGGTCCGGGTCGCATTGACGATAGATGATGCGGAGTTTGACAAAGCACTTGAGCGGATCACCCGTCATGCAAATCAACGCGCTGAGGCCGTCGCATGAGCAGTGAGGCAAAGACATCTGATGCGCCCACTGTTGGTGAAGCGCTGGTTGCCGGGCTCGTCAAACGGGGGGTCCGCCACGTTTTTGGCATTCCGGGCGTGCATACTGTCGAACTGTATCGCGGTCTGACCAACTCTGGCATCCGCCACATCACCCCGCGCCATGAACAGGGTGCGGGCTTCATGGCCGATGGCTATGCGCGCGTATCCGGCCAGCCTGGCGTTGCCTTTGTCATCACTGGGCCGGGGGTGACGAACACGATCACGCCGATGGCCCAAGCCCGCGCGGATTCCGTGCCGATGCTGGTGATTTCCGGTGTTAATGAGAGCCAGACGATCGGTCGTGGGTTTGGCCATTTGCACGAGTTGCCGGACCAGCATGGGCTGATGTCTCAGGTTGCGCTTGTGTCCGGTCACGTCAGCAAGGCCGATGCGCTGTCTGCCACATTGGATCAGGTGTTTGCGCCGATTGACGGCTCACAGCTGGCCCGTCCCGGCCCCACTCATGTGCAGATCCCGCTGGACATCGCAGGTCATCGCGATGCCACTGTGCCGGGGGAAGGGGCGCAGCCCCCTGACTGCCAGCCCCAGCGGTCGTCTGTTTCAGATAAAGTGGTTGCCGATATTCGGGCGCGGCTCAGTCGTGCGACCCGTCCGCTGATCTTGGTCGGGGGCGGTGCGAAAACCTGTGGCATTGCGCTTCGCCAGCTGGCTGAACAGCTGTCAGCGCCGGTTGTGCAAACGGTGAATGCCCGTGGTGTGTTGTTTGATCATCCCTTGTCCGTACCTGCTAGCCCGACGCTTTCTGCGGTGCGGGCGTTGATCGAAGAGGCGGACGTCGTGCTGGCCCTTGGAACGGAACTGGGCCCGACGGATTACGACATGTACGCAACAGGGACCATGCCCAAGCTGGCCGGTCTGATCCGGGTAGACCTTTGCGCCGAGCAACTGCACCGCCATCCAGCCGATCTGGCGGTGCAGGCGGATGTTTCCGCGGTCTTGGCGGGGCTGCTGGGGGATCTGTCCACGGCCAGCGCCCTTGAGCCGGGGTGGGGCAGTGATCGCGCTGCGGCGGCCCGTTCCCAGGCCTGGGAGGAAATCGGGGCCGACTATCGCGCACAGGTCGAAGTGCTGAATGCCATCCGGGACGCGGTGCCGGACGCAATCATTGTGGGGGACTCCGCACAGCCGATTTATGCAGGCAATCTTTACTACGACCACGATCGCCCCGGCGGCTGGTTTAATGCAGCGACCGGCTATGGGGCGTTGGGCTATGGCATCCCCGCAGCGATCGGGGCCGCTGTCGCAGCACCGCAGGCGCGGGTCGTTTGCATCGTGGGCGATGGGGGCGCCCAGTTTTCCCTCCCCGAAATCATGACCGCGGTCGATGAAGCCCTGCCAATCACATTCGTGGTCTGGAACAACTACGGTTATCAGGAAATCGCCCGGTCAATGGAGGATGTTGGGGTGCCAGTGCTGGGCTGCGATCCAACCCCGCCAGACTTTGCGGCAACCGCCGCGTCCTATGGCATCGCCCACAAGGCAACTCCAGCCATTCCCGAAGAGGTCGCATTGGCGTTGCGGGCTGTCGCCCACGCTGGCGGACCGGCAATGATCGAAATCACCACGCCAAAATTCGTCCCTTCTGGACAGTGAGCATCAAGGACATGCAGATGACAAATCCAACCTATGAGTTCCGCCGTGCCATTACCCGGCGCCCCGCCGCGAGCATTGTCGATGGGCTGCGGGCCGAAGACATCGGCACGCCGGATCTGGACAAGATGTTGGCGGCGCATACCGAATATGTTGCTGCACTGAAAAGCACCGGCGCAGAAGTGATCGAGCTGCCGCCGCTTGAGGCCTATCCCGATGCGGTCTTTGTCGAGGATACCGCTTTGTGCCTGCCGCAGGGGGCGGTTCTGATGCGCCCCGGTGCTCCGTCCCGTTTGGGCGAGGTGGCAGAAATGGCCCCGGCGATCCGTGCGGTTTATGATGATGTGCGCGAAATCAAAGGACCGGGCTTTATCGAAGGTGGCGACATTCTGGTCACCGAACGCGAGATCCTGGTCGGGCGCTCTGCGCGCACGGATGCGGCAGGGGTGGCAGAGCTGGCCGAAATCGCAGCTGAATGGGGCCACAAGCTCCGCGAGGTTTTCACGCCAGAGGGTGTCTTGCACTTTAAGACGGATTGTTCGCTGATGGATGGTGAGACGATCCTGGCGACCAAGCGTCTGGACGCCTCGGGCTGTTTTGAAGGCTACCGCGTCCTGCATGTCGCGGACGGCGAGGAAGCTGCAGCAAATGCGATCCGTTTCAACAATCTCGTTCTGATGGCTGCAGGATTCCCGCGAACGGCGGACATGTTGAGCCGTGAGGGGTTTGAGGTGGTTGAGATCAGCAATACCGAATGCGCCAAGCTTGATGGCGGCATGTCGTGCCTGTCTTTGCGGTTCTGACGGCCTGCGGCGTGCAGATAAGAGGTGATCGACACGCGCGTGGTTGAAACTTGGCTGCCCGACCCCTTATGAAAGGCAATCGGGCAGGCAAGGACCATGAAGGCATCGCGATGAGCAGGACAGAACGGATTTGTGTGATTGGCCTTGGCTATGTCGGCCTTCCTCTTGCCGTGGAGTTCGGCAAATCCCGGCCAGTTGTTGGCTTTGACATCAATGCAGAGCGGATCGAGGCCCTTTCGCGCGGCGAAGACAGCACTCGCGAAATCACCGCAACGGAATTGGCGGCGGCGACTGAACTGACGCTGACCTCTGACATTGCAGAAATAGAGGAATGCTCCATCTATATCGTCACGGTTCCCACGCCGATTGATGCCAACCACCGACCTGATCTTGGTCCGCTCCTTGCAGCGTCTGAAACTGTGGGCAAGGTGCTGAAGCCAGGTAACCTGGTGATCTATGAATCCACGGTCTATCCCGGCGCAACCGAAGAAGATTGCGTTCCCGTGCTGGAACGGGTTTCTGGCCTGGTGTTCAACCGGGATTTCTTTGCCGGCTACAGCCCCGAACGGATCAATCCGGGCGACAAAAACCGCCGGTTGCCGGATATCGTCAAGGTTACCTCCGGATCGACACCGTATATCGCTGACAAGGTGGATGCGCTCTACCGCGAGGTGGTCACGGCTGGCACCCACAAGGCCGAGAGCATCCGCGTCGCTGAAGCCGCGAAAGTCATTGAAAACAGCCAGCGCGATATCAACATCGCTCTTATCAACGAACTTGCCAAAATCTTTAACCGGATGGACATCGACACCGAAGCGGTGCTGCGCGCCGCCGGAACAAAGTGGAATTTCCTGAACTTTCGTCCGGGTCTTGTTGGCGGGCATTGTATCGGGGTCGACCCCTATTACCTGACCCACAAGGCCGAGCAGCTCGGCTATCATCCGGAAATCTTGTTGGCAGGCCGTCGTCTGAATGACGGGATGGGGGCCTATGTCGCGAGCCAGATGGTCAAGGCGATGCTGCAGCGAAAGATGGCGGTGGCTGATGGTCGGGTTCTGGTCATGGGCTTGACGTTCAAGGAAAACTGCCCCGATCTGCGCAACACGCGGGTGATTGATGTGGTGCGTGCGCTAGAGGAATACGGTCTGACGGTTGATGTTCACGACCCCCATGCAGACGCTGTTGAGGCACGGGGCGAATACGGTGTGGATCTGGTGCAGGATCCAGATGCAGGCGCCTACGATGGCGTCCTGCTTGCCGTTGCCCATGATGAGTTCCGCAGCATGGGCGTGGGGGCGATCCGTAGTCTTGGGCGCGCAGGTGCAGTCGTCTATGATCTGAAATATGTCCTGAAACCGGAAGAGGCGGATTTGCGGCTCTGAGTCCGGCTGAACCACGGCGCCTGACTATTTGGGCAGTTTTGGCAGCTTTCCCCCGCGCCAATAGGCGCCGGTGTCTTCGCGCAGCGCCTCATATTGGCGGATCCGATCCTGTGCGGCATCGCCGCCTGCATCCACGAGATGCGTAAGCAGGCAGTCCAGAACAGCCATCGCGCCGGCATATCCCCCAAATGGATGCAGCGCGTTATCCGCAACCTGCAACAGATGATCGGGGGTCAGACCGGGGGTAATCACCTCGCTGTCCGTAATGAGAACAAGCTGTGCACCGCGGGATTGCGCGAAATGCAGGGCCTGAAGGGTCTCGGCCGAATAGGGGGCAAAGGTCATCGCCACGAGACAATCGTATGGGCCGATGTCCATCATCTCGTCCACGGCTGTTCCCATGTGACGCGGCACCAGATCCAGACCGGGCAGGGCCATGCGGCCCACGTAGTGAAAATAGTAAGCCAGCGCATAGCTGGCACGGGTCGCCGTGATATAGCAGCGCCGCGCCGAGGTGAGTGTGCGGCATATCTTGGCTGTACGCTCTGGCGTCATCAATCGCAGGGACCGGGCAACGATGTTGACTTCGTTTCGTGCGATGCGCCCGTGGCGCTCTGTGGCTTCGTGCTGTTCGAGCCGATCCAGCCATGCCAGCCCAAGACCGCCCTCGCGCTCGGTGGTGAGCGATGCGCGAAACGGCCCGCGCAACCCTTCAAAACCGTCGAATCCCAGATGAGAAGCCAGCCGCACAAGTGAGTTGGTACTGACGCCTGCCTTTTGTGCCGAGACGCGGATCGGGTCGAGACCAAAGTCACCGGGGTTGTCTATGATGTATTTCGCAGCCCCCGACAGGGCAGGGGGCAGATCAGCCATATCTGCCTTCAGCCGCTCCAGGAGGCGGGTCTTTTGTTTTGGGTCCGGGTTCTGCTCCATGCGGAGACTTCAAACATATGTGTGAGAAATCGCAAGATGGAACATCTGTTTTTCCGCCCCCATTGATGACCAACAGGGGCGGAACATCATCTTGTCATGAGGTCTCAGGCAGAGACCACCTGCAAGTCTTCCACGTCCGGCGCGGTGATGGAGCCATCGTCTGAGACCGTGACTTCATCACCATGGGTGAGTTGATCCAATCCCTTGCAGGCGACCAGCATCAAGATGTCCTTTTCGCGGGCAACAATCGCCATGTGGCTGAGCCATCCGCCAACTTCACTCAGGACTGCGCCAGAGCGCTGAACATAAGGCAGCCAGGCCGGGTTGATCATGCGGCAGGCAAGGATGTCGCCGTCCTGGAACCCGTCAAACACCTCAGGACCGATGGCGGTTTCATCCTCGACCCAGAAAATGCGGGCTTTCACGCTGCCGCTTCCGGCCACGCATGTTCCGCCAAGTGATCCGTCGCCCGACCCCGCCTGAGCCCCAAGCGACAACAGTTCGCAGTCGCGCAGGGTCAAAGACACCTCGCTAGGAGCAGAGCGTTTGCGCAGGTCTTCGCGGTTTTTGCGGGCTTCGGCCTTGCTGCGCAGCGCCGCAAGCGCGTCCCAGTTGCCGGACAGGATTTCCTCCATCGTCAGGTAGAACACCAGATCATCAAGGCCGGTCGTTTCCGCCAGTCCCAAAAGCGCGCGGCGCAGTTCTGCAAGAACCCGCAGGGCTTCATGCTTGGCCTGCTCTTTCAGGTCTTGATAGGCGATGGCCAGTTCAACCGTTTCATGCAGGTCATCCGGCAAGTTGGCCGGGGTGTGGACACTGCCGCTGATTGGTTCCACCGCACTATCAAGAAGCGATGACAACAGTGCTGGTGCCTCGCTGTAGCGCGGCGCGCTCAGCTCGTAGTCAAAGATGGACCGGTGTCCCATCAGCGCCTGCGCACGTGCCTCGGCTGCTTCGCCCGTGCAGGACGACAGCAGGCTGGATGGCGCATGGGGCAGTTCAGCGTGCATCAGATGGGACCGGATCGCAGGATCCCCCGCTGCTGCCGTGCTGGCCTCGCCCATGGTAAAGCCTGCCAGGATGTTGACCTTCTCAGCCTCCACATAAATGTCGGTGACAAACATGTCGCGCAGGGTCTGAATGGCCTCCAGCTGTTTGGGCAAGGGCAGGGCGCGGTAGTCCACCGCCTGCCAAAAGGCCAGCTGATCGGTCAGCGCGGGCAGGGTTTCCCCCCGAAAGCGATCGATCATCGGGCGGGCCTGCTTGCGCAGCTGTTTGGCTTTTGCCGCGGTCAGCTTGAGCGTCATTTGGTCTTTCAGCTGAACATCGACGTAGGTCTTGCCAAACAGGTTGACCAGATGGCCGGGTCGGTTTTCGGGCAAGTTGTAGGGGACAGACAAAGCCCGGCACGCGAGGTCGACACTGCCACCCGGTGCCCAGAGACTGCCCATCAGCGAGAACGACAGCGGGGTGGGGCGGGGCAGAACCTCGGACATTTCATCCTGCTCCAGAATGGTCTGGTCTGCGGTGGCGTCGCCATACTGATCGAGGAGATCACGCCATTCTCTCAGACGGACCTGTTCGGCCTCGGATCCCAGCGTCAGGGTGGTGATGTCGCGGCTCTGGACGATCTGGAAGCGACCATTGGCATAGGCCCATTCCACGTCCTGCGGGCAGCCGAATGTGTCTTCGATCTGTTTCCCAAGTGCCAAAAGCGGCGCCAGGTCCAATGTCGTGTCCTGGGTTTCGTCCGCAGGCAAACCGGAATAGCGGCCAAAGCGAAGAGAGGTCGGGGTAACGCGGCCCGAAACCAGATCTTCGCCGCAGCCTTCGACCCATTCTACCATCGTCATTCCTGGCGCCATTGGGTCCTGAGTAAACAGAACACCGGCGTATTCGGCCTGCACCATTTCCTGAACCACGATATTGCCCTGATCGGCGCTGTCACCTTCACCCGAGTAGCTGGCAGCCCGTTCAGACGAGAAGCTCTGAACAACCTCATCCAAGGCAGAACGGATCGTGTCGGCCGTCACATCAAGCACGGATTCAAACACCCCGGCAAAGCTCTGGTCGGCGCCATCTTCATTGGAGGCCGAAGAACGCACCGCAACGGGTTTGCCACCGGCAAGGGCGAAAACATGTGCCGCAAAGACGTCTTTCTGGGTGTCAGACATCGCTTTGTAGTCGTGAATCGCATCAGATCGCACAATGACGCCGCCAGGCACGGGCAGTCCCGCATTTTTCAGGATCGACAGGCGCAACGCCTTGTTGCCTGCTTGTTCCAGCTCCTCGGTATAGCCCATCGGGATCACGCCGCGCGGCAGTTTGGCAAGGCGGCGTTTGTGAGCACGCAAGGAGAGCGCATCGCCCAGTTTGCGATGCAGACCCGTGACATACGCACGCTGGACCAGCAGCAAAGACAGGCTGAAGCAAAGATAGGCATTGGCGGCCCCTGTCAGGCTGAACACCATTGCAAACAATGCAGGCACGCCCAGGACCATCCACAACTGTTTCTGGCGCCGAGTCTTGGCAACAGCCCACAGGAGGTAAATCGCAGCCAATGCGCAAAACAGTGCGGGCATGATGAACAGCGGATCCGGCAAGCCCAGGTCGGCCATCCACAGGAATGGCGTCTGCAGGCTGGCGCTGGCCTCTTGTGCGGCTGACACACCCAGCATCATGACCGGCAGGAACAAAAGCGCGGTCAGGTTTTTCATCGGTGTCAGGCCTTTTTCGGCATAGAACGCCTGGACGGCGCGGGCCTTGCGCACCGGGTCATGGGCCAGCCGCTCTTTCAGTTCCTTCATTTCATCAGCTATTTCACCAGTGATGATCTGGTCGCGCTCAGATTTAAGGGCGACCGGCAGGATCAGAATGCGGGTGATCAATGACAGGGCAAGCAAACCCCACAGAATATGGCTGCGCTCATGGACCCACAGGAGGCCAGCCGCGAGCGCAGAGATCGCCTTGTCCCACAGCCCGCTTTGCTGGTCGGCCAGCCAGGCCTGAACATGGGGTTTGGGTTTGGGGGCAACGAAAAATTCCCAAGGCAGAGTGTAGCGACCAAGGAAATCGATGCCCTGTTGCGACAACTCCAGCCCCAGAACTTGGCTCATGAAGCAGCTGCGCCGATCGTAGCAGGCTGCCAGAGTGGGTTTATCGGGATCCAGCAGCGCAATCTGTGCCATCAGATCCTGCGTTGTCATCTTGCGGATCGGAATATTGATGGCGCCGGGCAGATGGCCAGAGGCGAAATCGCCGGGATACCGGGTGTCAACGATCTGCAGGTCTTCCGTGTTCAGAAGGTCTGTAAACTCGGCAGTGGTCAAAAGAGTGTCGCGGCCGGGGTATTCGGGAATCGCGCGCAGGTCAGAGAGGGTTTTGACATCCTTGTCCGAGAATTCGCGCCCTTCCACGATCCATTTCTCGATGCCGCCGGCAATAAAGCTGCAGTCGATGCCAAGCTTGGCCAATTCTGCACAGGTCTCAGAGCTGCGGTTGCCATTGTGGCAGAACAGAACGACCTTCTGACCGGGTTGAACCGGGCGGCTCTGGAGAAAGTCGGGAAAGCGGATGTGCGTGGACCCTGGCAGGGTTCCCATCGCATTCTCTCCGGTTTCGCGGATGTCGAAGAATACGGTCTCCCCATCCTCAAGGGCTGCGGCCGCGTCTTCTGTCGACATCGCGAGCGGATGGTCGGACTGTTTGGAGAAACTGGTCTCCTTCAGGGTGGCATCCTTGATCTTTGTGCCATCAAATTGCGCAGGCCGCACCAAAGTCGCCTGCAGCCTTGCCTGATCTGCCGCTTTCTGGGTGCTGAACTGCCAGTAGTTGAGGAACGCGAGCGCCAGGGCGAAAAGAACCAGACCGCTGATCAGCTTGACAGGATAGCGCCGCGCTTCGGCTCCTTTTTTGGGCTGGAAGCCCAGCTTGGCCGCCACGACAGCACCAAGACCCGAGACCATTGCGACGCCGACTGCGAGCACCTGCGAGAGAGAGGAGACAGAGCCGATGACAAGTTCGGGTGAGGGAATGGCCCAGGCCGCTCCGGGGGCGAGACAGCACACCGCGACGCAGGCCCATAGGGGGCGACGGAGGGGCTGGGAGGATCTATGAGTTTGTGTAAGCACGGAAGTTCCTGTCGGACTGAGGTCCGATCTTCAAATTTTTGACGAATTTTATAAAAAAGCGCTGAATTCGTTACTGAAACGTTAATTTTTATACAGTCTGCGGGCTACAGTCGTAAAATTCTTTGTACTATTCAGTAACGATTAACCGAATTTTCTTAATAATCAGGGCAGCATGTGGGCGGACTACCTTGTTTGATCAGTGACCCGGCCCCAGAAGGAGATCACCGGTGATGAAGAGTTTGAAGTCTGTTAGTTGCATTCTGCGCTTCGCAACGCCCGCTTTTGCGGTCGCCCTTGGATTGATGCTTGTGCTGGCGGCTCCCCGCGCTGCGCAGGCTGAAATCACGCTCACCTTCGGCACATATGCGGCTGACAAGCCGACTGTAACTGTCCGAAAATACATGCCTTTCCTGACCTTCCTGTCCAATCGCCTGGGAGAGGAGCTGGGCGAGAAGGTGACGATCCGGATGACCGTTGCCAAGGAATATGAAGAAGGGATCAATCAGCTCGCGGATGGCGAGGTGGATTTTGCCCGCTTTGGCCCGGCCTCTTACGTGCATGTGATGAAGAAGAACCCTGATGTCCAAATCGTCGCGATGGAATCGAAAAAGGGAGAGAAGCGGTTCAAGGGTGTGATCGTGGTTCATCAGGACAGCACGATCACGAAATTGTCAGATCTCGCCGGGTTGAGCTTTGCCTTTGGTGACGAACTCTCAACCATCGGCCGATATCTCGCCCAGAGCCATTTGTTGGAGGCGGGCATCACGAGCGAGGATCTTCATACCTTTGAATATCTGGGTCGTCACGACCTGGTGGGAGAGGCGGTTGGCGCTGGAAAGTTCACCGCAGGCGCATTGAAGGAAAGTACTTTTAAGAAGCTGGTTGCAAAGGGTGTGCCGATCCGCGTACTCGCCAGTTTTGACAACGTGACCAAGCCCTGGCTCGCGGCATCAGATTTGCCGGAACCCATTGTTCTCGCCATGCGCAAGATCATGTTGTCCTCTGAAAATGAAGAAATTGTTCGCAGGGTCTCCAAGAATGGCTTCCTTCACGGAACGGATGCCGATTACGATTTGATCCGTGATGCGATGGAGCAAAGCGAGGCGTTTTAGCGCCACGACTAAAGGACCCTTATGAAACGTACGGGCATTCTCTTTCAGATTGTTGCATCGCTGGCGCTGGCCGCGCTGCTGGTTGGCGTGGTGGTCGGCGATCTTGCACGCCGCTATGAAACGCGCAATCTGCAGGCCCAGCTGAAGGAACAGGCCGAAACGACAATCTCTCTCCTCAGCGGGTTGATGCTGGAATCGATCATCGTCGAAGATGTTCCGGTTCTGGAAACCGGCCTGAATGAGGCAATCGCCCGAAACCCCAAGCTGCTACATATCCAGATCCGCAGTGTGGATGACGTTGCGATTGCTGAGGCAGGATCTGCCGAAGGCGTCGCAGAAGAGGATTTTGTCAGGTACGAAAGCCCTATCACGCTGGACGGGTTTGACTTTGGCCATATGGTGGTGAGCTGGTCGACACGCGAAGGCCAGTTGCTGGTTCAGGAAAAGGTGCGTCAGACAATCATGTGGACCGTCGTATCGGTCGCGGTTCTGTCGCTCTTGGTGCTGATCCTGGTTCATCAACTCACCCTGCGTCCGCTCCACATGATTCATCAGCGGATGTCGGATGCGATTGCAGGTATGGCCAGTCGGCGGGACCGTCTGCCTTGGTTTGCCTCGCGTGAGTTTCGCGCATTGAACTTTTCTGTCGGTGTGCTTGAGGACACCTTTGAAGAGCGCGACGAACGCGAATTTGCACTGGAGGACGCCCGCAAAGCCGCCGACATCGCCAATCGCGCGAAATCAGAGTTCCTTGCCAACATGAGCCATGAGATCCGCACGCCGATGAACGGGGTGATCGGCATGGCTGAGCTCATCCTGGAAACGGATCTGGATGACGATCAGAAGATGTATGCGGAGACCATTTCCAAATCTGGCTCTGCGCTCCTGACGATCATCAACGACATTCTGAACTTCTCCAAGATCGAAGCAGGCAAGATGGAGCTTGACCGGGCTCCCTTCAATTTGCAGACGGCGATCGAGGATGTCGTGACATTGCTGTCGCCCAAGGCCGCGGAAAAGAATGTCGAGGTTACCCTCCGTTACGACCCCGGTCTGCCAGAGTTTTTCGAAGGCGATGTGGGACGTATCCGGCAGATTTTGACAAACATTGCCGGAAATGCGGTCAAATTCACCTCGGCCGGATATGTCTACATCGAGGTGTCAGGCCACACTGCAGGCGGCTATAGTGATCTGCGCATCTCGGTAAAGGATACAGGCACGGGCATTCCTGCAGACCAGCTGAACAGTATTTTCAATGCGTTTGAACAGGTCGACGGTGCTGCGACACGCAACTTTGAAGGCACGGGTCTCGGGCTTGCGATCTCAACCCGTCTTCTTGGCATGATGGGCGGGACTGTCTCGGTGACATCGGTCCTGGGCGAGGGCTCCACCTTTACGGTCGAACTGCCATTGAAGGTGCGTGAACATCAGCGACAGCCTAGGGTCGACGAGGTTTCGCTGGAAGGGTTGAACGTTCTGGTGGTCGATGATCTGGAACTGAACCGCATTATCCTGAACGAGCGGCTTGATACCTGGGGTGTCAACACTGTTGCGGTTGCCTCCGGTGACGCGGCACTGGAGACGCTGCTTGATGCCCGCCACGAAGGGCGCAGCTTTGACATTATTCTGCAGGATTTCCAGATGCCGGGAATGGACGGTCATGAACTGGCACGTCGCATCCGCGATATCCCTGAATATGTCGACCTGCCCATCGTGATCCTGTCGTCGGTGGAAAATACGATTGACCAATATACCCGCGAACGGCTGGGCCGGTGCGAGGTTGCACTGAAACCGGTGCGCGCGTCTCAGCTTCGTGCAGTGATGTCCAAGGCGCTGAACGGCGGGAGCCCCGCGAGACCCGGAAAGCTGAGCACAGCCGCCCGTGGTGCCGCCCCAGCACAGCCACAGCTGAAACTGCTGTTGGCAGAGGACAACAAAACCAATCAGCTTGTCGTCACCCGCATGCTCAAATCCGCGCCGATCGAGGTTATCGTTGCATCAAACGGCGAAGATGCGGTGGATCTGTTCAAGGCTCACAGGCCCGACATCGTTCTGATGGATATGATGATGCCGCAAAAGGACGGGATCGAGGCGACAGGTGATATCCGCGCCTTAGAGGCGAGCCGTAACTGGCCCCGCTGCCCTGTCGTTGCGCTGACGGCCAACGCGCTGCAATCCCACAAGGAGCAGTGCCTTGCTGCAGGCATGGACGATTTCCTCAGCAAACCGATAAAGAAGCAGGAGCTTCTGGATGCGGTGACCAAATGGGTCGATGTCGACCCAGTGCAAATGACCGGAACCTGACAGGGTTGGCTGTGACAGCCTGCTTGCCTGCGCCGAAGTGACGGCCTGCTGGAAATCGCGGTCTCTCTAGGTGCGCCGGATCAGCTGGTGCAGGTTGGACAGGGCGAACAGAACGGCTGCAAGGCAGACGATCGTCGGACCGGTTGGGGTGTCAAAACTAAACGCAAGCTGTAGCCCACCGATCGCCGATACCGCGCCGATGACTGCGGCAATCAGCGTCATGCGTTCTGGTGTCTTGGCAAACGGCCGGGCCGTGGCGGCGGGAATGATAAGAAGCGCAGCAATCAGCAGAACGCCAACGACCTTGATGGCGACAGCGACAACAACCGACAGCGCCAGTGTCAGGATCAACTGTTCCCGGCGCGGGTCAATCCCGGCCGCATGCGCCAGATCGGCATTGAGCGTCGACGTCAAAAGCGCAGACCAGCGCCACCACAGCAATGCGATGACCATCGCGGCCCCACCCCAGATGATCAGCAAATCTGTCTGGCTGACGGCAAGGATATCACCGAAAAGATATGCCATCAGATCAAGACGCACGCCGCTGAGAAATGAAACAGCAACCAGCCCGAAGGCCAGCGAAGAATGGGCCAGAACACCAAGCAGCGTATCGACGGCATAGCCTCTTCCGCTGAGGCTGGAAACGGTGCTGCCCATTGCCAGTGCCATCACCAGAACGCCCGCAAACACCGAGGTATCAAAGCTCAGGGCCAGAGCGACGCCCAGGATTGAGGCATGTGCAGTGGCGTCACCAAAATACGCCATCCGGCGCCAAACCACGAAACAGCCCAACGGTGCCGCGGCCAGTGCGACACCCACCCCCGCCAGCGCAGCGCGGATCAAAAACGCATCAAAGATCATTGGCTTTCGGTCTCTTTCGCGGGCTGCGGGTCGTGGGCGTGATCGTGTCCGCAACTGTGGTCATGGGAATGGGTGTGTTCATGTCTGTAAAGCGCGAGCGCGCCTTGGGTGCCGGAGCCAAAGAGTGCGCGGTATTCCGGAGCAGAAGCCACCTGTTCCGGCGCGCCTTCACAACAGATATGTCCATTGAGGCAGATCACCCGATCAGAGGCCGCCATGACGACATGCAATTCGTGGCTGACCATCAAAATGGCGCAGCCGAGCTCCTGGCGGAGCTTTTCGATCTGTTGATAAAAGGCCGCTGATCCCGGCTGATCGAGGCCCTGTGTCGCCTCATCCAGGATGAGCAGCTGCGGGTTGCACAAAAGCGCACGGGCCAGAAGGACCCGCTGAAATTGGCCTCCGGACAGGCCGGTCATCTGTCGTTGCATCAGCTGGCCCGCACCTGCCTGCTCTAGCGCGCGTTTTGCTGCCTCGTCGTGAACAGCGACTGGCAGGCTGAGAAAACGGCGCACTGTCAGCGGCAGGGTCGGGTCGATATGCAATTTCTGCGGGACATACCCGATGCGCAGATCCGGCGCCTTGTTGAGCGCGCCCTGGCTGGGGCGCAGAGCACCGATAATGGTGCGCAAAAGCGTGGATTTACCGGAGCCGTTTGGTCCGACGACCGTCACGATCTCTCCCGGACTGATGGCAAAGTTGACGTTGCGCAGAACCGGGTTGGCATTATGGGCGACAGTCACGTTCGACAGCGTGACAAGGCTCATGCCGCGCCCCCTGGCTGGCATTTGGGACAGAGCCCTTCGGCCTCCATCACGGTGCGCTCAATCTGAAAGCCGACTTCGCGGGCCGCCTCGCCAAGGCGGCCTTGGGTGGCTTCGGCCGGGGCTTCTGCGACGGCGTTACACTCGCGGCAGATCATGAACAATGGGGCATGCCGTTCGCCCGGATGACAGCAGGCGACAAAGGCGTTCAGTCGTTCGATTTTGTGGACAAACCCGTTTTTTACAAGAAAATCCAATGCTCTGTACGCAATCGGTGGCTGGGATCCAAATCCCTCTTTGCGCAAGACATCAAGAAGATCATAGGCCCCCAGTGCACGATGGGCTTCGAGCAGGATTTCGAGAACACGTCGGCGCACGGGGGTAAACTGCAGGCCGTTGGCACGGCAGTGGGCATCCGCAACTGCGATCCCGTCGCTGATGCAGTGGCTGTGGTCATGCGCGTCAAAGCCGATGGGATCCATGTTGTGCTCCGGTGTGAGTCTCGTAAGGGACTTGATATGTAATGTTATGACGTTTATCAACCACTGCAATGTTATAAGATTACATAGGTGAGATATGACCAAAATCATCAGAGCCGCAGGCCTGACAGCGGTTGGTTGGGCGATGACCGGGCTAGCCTGGGCTGATGTTCCGTCGGTTGCCACTGACATCACCCCTGTCCACGGGTTGGTCGCGCGTGTCATGCAGGGTGTCGGACAGCCCGATCTCGTCGTTCCCCCCGGCGCGTCCCCGCACAGCCATTCGATGCGCCCCTCAGAGGCCAAGGCACTGAACCGGGCTGATGTGGTGTTCTGGATCGGGCCCGAGCTGACGCCGTGGCTTGAGGGACCGATTTCTACGTTGGCGTCCAAGGCGGTTGTCGTGCCCCTTCTGACGACAGAAGGAACGCAAACGCTGGTGATACGCGATGCCGTGCAGTTCACCCTTTCCGGCGATGCACACCACGATGACGACCATCATGATGACCACGGCCATGACGAAGGCGGCCATGATGAGCATCATGATGATCATGCGGACCATCACGATGAAGATCATGACACTCACGACGATCATGGTCATGCGCATGAAGCAGGAAGTCTGGATCCCCACGCTTGGCTGATGGCCGAGAACGGTTTGGCCTGGCTGGATGTCATTGCTGATGTTTTGGCTGAAAAAGATCCGGAAAATGCAGGGCTGTACCGCGACAACGCCAAGGCGGGGCAGGCGGAGATCATTGCTGCGGCCGCGCAGATCAAATCAGACCTGGTGTCTGTGCGCGACAAGCCATTTGTCGTGTTCCACGATGCCTATCAGTATTTCGAAACCGGATTTGGTCTGCCCGCGGCCGGCGCGATATCCTTGTCTGACGCGTCAGACCCAAGCCCGGCCCGCATTGCTGAGATCCGCGACGTGGTCACGGACCAGCATGTGACATGCGTCTTGTCAGAGCCGCAGTTCAATCCGGGTCTTGTTGCCACGGTTCTTGATGGGACTGATGCGGGAACCGCCGTCGTCGATCCGCTTGGCGTCGCGCTGGAGCCGGGACCGGGGTTTTACACGGATCTTTTGGCCAGCATCGCCAATGCCATCGCGGATTGCAAATAAGATACGCAAATAAAATAAAAGTGGCGGGGCCGTCAGCGGGCCCCGCGATCTGCCAGCAGATGGACAAGCGTTGCACCGGTTTCGTAGTAGGTGCTGCGCAATCGTGCAAAGGGCAGGCTGTGGTCGCGGCTGACTGGAACGGGCAGGGCTGTGCGATCGCCGCTCAGCAGGGCCTCTGCCATTTGACGGCCAAACACCGTTCCAGGGCCGATGCCACGACCTGAGTATCCAAAACAGGCATACCCTTGGCCAAGATCGAGAATCTTGGGGATATGCTCGCTGGTCATTGCGATCCGCCCGGCCCATTGCGCTTCAAATGGTTGATCCGCGAGGGATGGAAACATCTGACCCAGCTTGCGGCGCAGCCAGTTGATATGAACGGCGCTGCCGACATGGGAAAGCGCGCCCATGGCCCCGATGATAAGGCGCCCCGCCCGGTCACGTCGCCAGGACGACATCACAAGCCCGGTGTCCCAGCAGCCCTCTGATCCCGAAAGGATCTGGTCGCCGAGGTGATCTGGCAATGGCGCGGTTGCCGCCTGAAAATAACTGACCGGGATCGTTGCAGGGGCGGCATATCCTTTGATCGGCAGGGGATAGGCATTGGTCGCCATTATCAGATGACGTGCCCGCACTGCGCCCGTTGCGGTTTTCACCAGCCACCCTCGCGGGTCCTGCCCGTTGTGGGAGATCTCGGTTGCGGCAGATTTTGCGTGCAGTTTTGCACCCTGTGCGACCGCCGCGCGGGCAAGCCCGACGGCATAGGCATAGGGTTGGATCGTTCCCGCGCGGGGATCAAACAGCGCCCCGTGCACCTGATCGCTGCCAACCCGTTCGCGGGCTTCCTCTGCCGAAATAAGCGCAACCGGTGCACCTATCGCAGTGAGCTGGGCGTGGCGCATCTGCAAATCCTGTAGGCCGCTTGGGGCATGGGCGCAGTGCAACGTTCCGTTGTGGGTCGGCTCGCAGTTGATCTGGTGCGCACTGATGATGTCGAAAACAACTGACGGTGCTGATGCGAGGGTCTGGGACAGGTGGGCGCCATCCTTTTGTCCAAGGAGCGCGTCGATCTGCTTTGGTGGCAACCACAGTCCGGCATTGACCAGGCCAACATTGCGACCGGAGCCACCCGCACCAAAGGTATCTGCCTCAAGGAGGCAGACCTCGGCGCCAAGTTCGGCAGCCCGCAATGCCGCAGAACAGCCTGTATAACCGCCGCCAATGATCACCAGATCTGCCTCCACCTCGCCAAGCAACGGTGGGGCCTGAACTGTTTCCTGTGCTGTTTGGTGCCAGAGCGTTTGCGGAAGATCAGCGGTGATACTCATGTCGTGCTACCGGTTTGATGGTTCAGATCAGATCAATACAACGGCAGTAGCGCAGACCGCGGGATCTGCCGAGAAAAATATGATCAAACGCCTGCGCAGAATTGGAATTTCCCTTATCCTGATGGTGTCTGTGCGGAAGGCGCACCAATGCCGACATCTTCACGCGCGACCGAAACAGATTTCACGATTGCATGGCATTCAACCCCGACTGCGAGGCCAAGGGCCTCCGCAGAGCGACGGGTGATCCGGGCGAGAACAGGACCAGCGGCGCTTTGAAGAGACACCATCATGCCAGGGCCACCCCCGCTATGCAGTGCAGTGACCCGGCCCGGGATGATATTCAGGGCAGACAAACCTTCCGGGCGGGAGCGGGAAAGGATGACATCATGTGCGGCGATCCTGAGACGCAGGCTTTGCCCAAGGGGTTGGTCGTGGCCGGGCAGGAACAGCGCAATGCCCCCTGCTGACAGTTCGCTCAGCCCGTCCGGGTGGTGTTTTGCCACCTGTGCCTGGATCAAGGCACCCGCAGCGCGCACACCCGTTGGCAGCACTTCTGGATCGCCAAGCACCTGATCCGCCGGGCCGGACTTCAGGCACCGCCCGTTTTGCAGCACCACCACGGTCGTTGCCAGGCGCGCGACTTCAGCGACAGAGTGTGTGACGTACAAAATAGGGATCTCGATCTCGTCCCGGAGCCGTTCGAGATAGGGCAAAATCTCCGCTTTGCGCGGATCATCCAGCGCAGCGAGCGGCTCGTCCGCGAGGATCAGTTCGGGCGAGGACAGCAGCGCCCGACCGATAGCGACCCGTTGCTTTTCCCCGCCAGACAGGTTGATCGGTGCCCGATCCAGAAGGTGGCCGATACCGAGAAGGTCCACAACCCTATCAAAGGACGCAGCTGGTTTCTTCCCCTGGGCAAACCGCTGTCCGTAGGTCAGGTTTTTCGCGACGCTCAGATGCGGAAACAGCCGTGCGTCCTGAAAGATATAGCCGATCCGACGTTTGTGCGTGGGCAGGTCAATCCCGGCTTTGCTGTCAAACAAAACCCTCTCGCCCAACCGGATCTGCCCTGAGTCAGGTCGCAACAACCCTGCAACGGCATTGGTCACGGTGGTTTTCCCGGCCCCCGAGCGGCCAAACAGCACGGTAACGCCGCGTGGTGCGTCAAAGGAAAGATCAAGCGCGAAACTGCCAAGGTTATGACGGATGTCGAGTGTGATCATTGCGTACCCCGCACCCGTTTGGCGATCCTCTGGGACAGCCATTCCGACAAAATCAATGCGCTCATGGCGATGCAGATTGAGACGATGACCAGCCGGATGGCCGCGCTTTCGCCGCCCGGGACCTGAAGGAAGGCATAGATGGCCGACGGCAACGTTCGGGTCTGGCCGGGGATATTGGCGACAAAGGTGATGGTTGCGCCGAACTCTCCCATCGCCTTGGCAAAGCACAGCACCATGCCCGCCAGAATACCGGGCAGGATCAGCGGCAAGGTAACCGTTGCGAAAACCCAGAACCGTGACGCTCCCAGGGTGGCGGCGGCCTGCTCCAACTTGGGATCCACCGCTTCAACCGAAAGGCGCATGGCGCGCACCATCAACGGGAAACCCATCACTGCAGCCGCCAGTGCGGCGCCTGTCCAGCGAAAGGCCAACACAATACCAAATGGTTGCAGCAAAGCGCCAACAGGACCGTTGGGTCCAAATCCCACCAATAAGATATACCCGGTGACAACAGGAGGTAGGATCAATGGAAGGTGGACCAGACCGTTCAAGAGGGCCTTGCCGCGAAACGACCACCGAGCCAGCGCAACAGCGGTCAACAGGCCCAAGGGTAGGGACAGAAGGGTCGCCCAAAACGACACTTTCAGCGACAGCGCGACCGCCTGCCATTCCTCCGGCCCAAGCCACTGCATCTTTTTGGATCACTCCGTTAGAACGTCGAAACCTTGCCCGACAAAAATGGCCTGTGCAATCTCGCCCTGCAAAAAGCTGAGAAAGGCAAGGCTTGCTTGCTGCTGCCCGGTGGTGGTCGCTGCAGCAGGGTAGATGATCGGCGGATGGCTCTCCCTTGGCAGTTGGTCGAGGATCTGCACCTGTGCGCTCGCTTTTGCGTCGGTCTCATAGACGATACCAAGCGGCGCGGCGCCCTGCGCGACCAGCGTCAGGGCCGACTGAACATTGTCTGTCTGCGCAATATGTGCGGAAAAATCATCCCACAAATCAAGTGTTTGAAGCGCAGCTTTGCCGTAGATCCCAGCCGGGACCGCGTCGATAAGCGCCATCGCGAGCGGGCCATCTGACAGGACAGCCAATAGCCCGGCCTTGTCTGACAGGTCGAGTGTTTCGACTGCGTCCACGGGCGCGATCAGAACAAGTCGGTTCGACAGCAGATCAACCCGGCTCTGCGGAACGATCAGCTCTTTTTCCTCGGCCCAGTCCATCCATGCGCTGTTGGCCGAGATGAACACGTCAGCTGGTGCACCGTATTGCAGCTGCCGGGCAAGGAGCGAGGATCCAGCGAGAGACAAATCCGCCTTGATCCCGGTGGCGCGTTCAAATTCTTCCGTGATCTCACCGAGCGCCTTACCAAGGCTTGCAGCCGCAAAAATTGTTATCCTCTCCGGACCTTGGGCTGTCGTCTGTTGCGGGGAAAGCAGCGCAAGCCCAATGGCGACCGCGATCCCCGATGCATGACGCACAAGACCCCTTCTGCCAACGGCAAGGACGCGCCGGATCTGGTGCACTAAGGGCCGTAGTTTCAAGGGTTTGCTCCTCTGGCAGCGACAGCTGTCAGATTAGGTGGCAATGGGAGCGGATCACAAGGGGGACGGTTTGATTTGCGGGCACCTGCAAAAAACGGGCCCGAACCTTGTTCGGACCCGCTCCAGAAAGAGGCGCATGGTGACGCCGCCTATCAGAAAAGGGTAACAGCTCCCGCATCTGCGGCTTGCTGTGGGGGCGGAACCGGCTTGGCTGCCGCGCGTTCGACTTCGCCCAGACGGCGATCGTCCTTCACCTGGGTCTGCTGGGCAGCGCCTGTGGTCGGATGGAACCGGACACGCCGTGCAGATGTTCCGCCGACACTGGAGGAAATAACCGGTATGCCCTCATCACGGAGAAAGCGCTGCACAAAGTCAGCATTTGAGGCACCAATATCGGATAGGTTGGCCGACATCTTGGCGCCGCCAAAAACCTTGGCTTTCAGATTTTCGCGGCGCGCCCCTTTTTTCATGATCCCGTTGATCAACAGTTCCATTGCATGGATACCATAGCGGGCGTTCACGCTGTCGCTGGCGGTGGAGGAGGCCAGAAGAAAATGGTTCATTCCCCCGACGCCGACCTGGTCATCATAAATACATGCCGCAATGCACGACCCCAATACGGTGGAAAACACCACCGTTGGAGAGGTAGAAACACGATATTCGCCCTGAAGAACGGTCACCGTCGAAGAGTTAGCGAAGACGCTCAAGGTGGTTTCCTTCCCAATTAGTCTCAGGTTTTGCAGGCCTGAATGAGTGTTCCGGCCATACGCGCAAGCGAGACCTGTTGTTGCGCGCCGCCCATTTCCCAGGCGACACGTGGCATGCCGTAGACAACGCTGCTTTTTTCATCCTGCGCAAAGGTCTTGGCACCGGCTCTGCGCAGCTCCAGCAGCCCTTGTGCTCCATCTTGGCCCATACCGGTTAAGATTGTCGCAACAACATGTTTTGCCATCGGGACTGCGGACATAAAAAGTGCATCGACAGATGGCATATGCCCAGAAATGGGTGGGCCATCCTTAAAGCGGGTGCGCAATGGTTTGCGGGGGGTCAGCCCCATGTGGCGTGGCTGCCCCGCGGCCACATAGACATTGCCGGGCGCGATGGTCATGCCATCTTCTGCGGCGCTGACTTTGGCAGGGCAGACCCGGTCCAGAAGAGACACCAATCCGCGGCCAAAGTTCTTGCCGGTGTGCTGCACAATCAGTGTTGGTGGGCAATTGATCGGAAAGCCAACGAGCACGCTACGCAGGGCTTCAACACCGCCGGTAGAAGACCCGATCAGGATGATTTTGTCACTGCCGGGTGCCGCGTTCGCCGAGGCGGAAGCAGATTTGTTCATTGTGGCGGGTTGGTTGCGCCGTGGCGCCCGCACCATCATGTCAAAATACTGAGAAAAGGCGCGGGGGTGATCCGATTTGGTCAGCTCGAAGATACCTGCGCCCACGTCCAACAGCGGCGAAGATCTCCGCGCGGGTGTAGAGGTTTGATTGTCCATGACAGACACCCAGCGGATGTCCAGCGCCGAGAACAGCGCCATCATCATTTCAAATTCCGGAAGTTTCGTGAAACCGTCTTCGACAAATGCAAACTTGGGCTGGCCGGCTTCGGCCTGATTGTAGGCCATCATCAGATTGTTGGCCAAAAGCACCTGCATACCAGGGTAAGTGGCCTCCATATGCTGTTGCAAAGTCTGCGCAAAACGCCGGTCCGTGGTGATGATCAAAAGGCTCTGTGACAATGTTCATTCCGCTTGTTGCGTTCGGACAAGGGCCGAAAGGTTTCGAATGGGTGCATCCGCGCCGCTGGGGCGCGAATGCGCGAGGCTGGATCAGAAATCCTGCCAGATGTCTTTTGCTGCGTTGCCGTCAAAGCTGGCGGCTGCGGCGGGTTGCGGGGTGACCTGGGCCTCGATGTCCCAGTCATCGCCATGTGCGCTGGGGGCGCTGGCGGGGGCTGGAGCCGGGGCTTGCGGTGCGCTGCGCGACGCGGGGCTGGCTGCGCGCGGGGCGCTGGTGCTGCCTGCGGCGACCTTGAAATGCGCCACCAGCTCGGCGAGCTTGCCTGCATCGGTGTTCAGCATATGGCTGGCAGCCGTGGCCTCTTCGACCATTGCGGCATTCTGCTGGGTCACCTGATCCAGCTGGGTCACGCCGGTGTTGATCTCATGCAGGCCGGTGGACTGCTCCGAGGCACCGGTTGCAATGCCCGAAACCAGCTTGGAGATATGGCTCACCCGGTCGACGATGCCCTGCAGCGCCTCGCCGGTCTTGCCGACCAGATCCACGCCACGTTCCACCTGTTTGGAGCTGTCGCCAATCAGGGTCTTGATTTCCATCGCCGCATCCGAGGATCGCTGCGCCAGCGCCCGCACTTCGCTTGCCACAACCGCAAACCCCTTGCCCGCTTCACCCGCGCGCGCGGCCTCAACGCCTGCGTTCAGCGCCAGGAGGTTGGTCTGGAAGGCGATGTCATCGATCACGCCGATGATCTGCGAGATATGGCTGGAGGATTGTTCGATTTCGGTCATGGCAGAGACGGCGCTTTGCACCACTTCGCCACTGCTTTCGGCCTCCTGCTTGGCCTCGTTCATGATGTTTTCCACGCTGCGCGCGCCTTCTGCGGCGGATTTCACGCTTGCGGTCATCTCATCCAGGGCGGCGGCGGTTTCTTCAAGCGTGGCTGCCTGGCTTTCGGTCCGGCTGGACAGGTCGTC